>Ga0307511_10000792_pt1 | contig 33679 bp, 26 predicted proteins | sample 13_EM_MG_FD_200266 | JGI IMG/M metagenome (GOLD analysis project Ga0307511, IMG submission 200266) | Populus trichocarpa ectomycorrhiza microbial communities from riparian zone in the Pacific Northwest, United States - 13_EM | ecosystem: Host-associated > Plants > Roots > Unclassified | place... | reverse complement strand
AATTTGAAAGAAAGGAAGCGGTAAATTAATCCGGTCTGCACATGCCTGAAAAATTCCGGCCTTATGTTTTCCTGGAAAGGGCCAAAATGAAAATCTTTTACTACGCCTCCGATAGTGAGTAGTCCGCCCCCCTGCATTCTTACTTTTTGCCCTATGGCTTCCTTTGCATTGTTCCAGCCGAGGCCTTTAACAGCCGCTTCATTCAATACAATACCCGTTGAATCAGGCCGGCCGCCTCCGGCATTAAAAAAGGAGCCGGCAACCAGGGGAATTTTGTAGGTGTCCAGATATTTTTCATCCGTTGTCAATGCTCCAACGTTGATCCCCTGCATGGAATCCTGCCCTGCTTTGTAAAGCTGGGCATACCCGGAATTTCCACCGTCTGGTATTTCGTAAGAGAAACTGGCGCTGGCTACTTCCGGTAAAGCGGTAAACTCATTCCTTACCGCTATCATGTGCTGAACACCTTTTGGGGTCCAGTCACGGGGAACTCTGACGGTAATAATCTTGTCCTTACTATAGCCCAGGTCTGCATTAAAAAAGAAGTTCACCTGCCTGTTGATGATGACGGCTACCACAAATACCATTATCGCCGTTACAAACTGCAACGTAATGAGTGAACGGCGGAATATTACTTTTTCTTTTACGGTCTCCAGCTTTCCTTTTAGTGATTCCACCGATCTTTGCCTGGATAAAACAAAGGCAGGATAGATGCCGGCCAGGAAACCGATCCCTAAAATGAGCGCTAGCGGTATGTACAGGCAATATAATGGATAAGTGGTGAACAGGGGTAGTTCTTTACCCAGCATATCGCTGAAATACCGGCGGGTCAAAGTATATAGGGCTAATGCCACCATTACAGAAAAGGCAGCCAATAAAACGGATTCGGTAAGGAACTGGAATATCAGTTGTCTTTTTGTGCCTCCCATTACTTTTCTTACGCCAATCTCTCTTAATCTATGAACAGCGTTACCAATCGAGATATTTATAAAATTGACAATGGCCATTATCAAAATAAACAAGGCAACGAAGGTTAATGAATAGATCATCCGATAGGCCAGTCCATTATTGGATTGCAGGTAGTATTCCTTTACAGGGGTAAGATAAACATGGAGATTTTTTTGAATATTTTCCGGGGTGTTTGCTTTTAATAGCTGTTCAATGGGTCTCTGCAGATCTGCGGGTTTTGCGCCGTCCTGCAACTGAATATAACTTACATAAAAGGGGCTGTTCCATTGCTCAAATCCAGCCTCCCTGCCAAAAAAACGCAGGCTTGTTGACGGCAGGAAAAATTCATCGGTTCCCACCCCATAGCTCATGATGGTGTTATAAGGGGGATCTTTGAGTACGGCAGTTATCTGAAAGTCCTGTCGGTCACCGGAAAAGGATAGGATGGTGAGGCGCTGGCCAACCACGTCTGTTTTGCCAAAGTATTTAATGGCTTTTGCGGCTGTAATCACCATTGAGTTGGGGTCCTTAAATGCGGTAGCTGCGTCTCCGTGCAATAATGGAAAACCAAACATATGGAGGAAACTGGTGTCTCCCAGTTGCAGACGTTCGCTGAAGTGTCGATCCCCCCTGGATACAATAGAGTTAATGCCGTCAAGATGATAGTAGTCTTTCACCAGTCCCGGATATTTATCCCGGAGAGTCCTGGCAAGGGGCCCGAATGTACAGAAATCAAAGCCCAGATTCGGGTCTTTCCATTTGCTCTGTATAATATAGGTGCGGTCATTGTTCCTTAACTCCGCATTCACCTGTAATTCACTCCAGACATAGGCGCCTGTCAGTAATATAAATGCAATGCCGGTAGCGAGCCCAAAGACATTGATCAGGGAAAATAGTTTGTTCTTTTGTAGGTTACGCCAGGCTATTTTGAAGTAGTTTGCGAGCATATTACAATATAGCGACAAAAGCTTTATTGGACAACCTGGCAGGAAAATAATGCTCCCCGTTCATCCCGTTTTACCCAGTGTTATTTCCAAACCGGGTTTTCCGGGTTTTAAAGAGATCTTTTCCAGGTACATGGCAATTCTTTGCATCAGCCGGTCATAATGTGTTTCCAACAGGCTCCCGTCGCCGTACAGGTCGATAATTCTTGCTTTCAGCGCTGAAAGGCTATCGCGTATTCCAGGTTCTGTTGTGTCCCCTTCTTTCTTAGGTGCATGATCATTATCCAGGAGCCTGGCAACACGGTCAATTTGTCTGTTGAAATTCCATGCTTTCCAGACGGATCCCATTCCATTGACCGATTTTAACGCCGGAAAGAATAAGCCTATCGCGGACAGCAGGAAAGTCAACAATTCCCTTCCTTTGATTTTACGCGAGGCTTCGTAATCATTTTCAAAAGTTTTGAAAAATCCGAACTCACAGAGAGGCAATACATAATCACCAGGGATGCGATAGCAAACCGTATCCTTTCCGACAAGGGTAATCAATGACCGGTGAATACGAATCCTGGACGTATCTATCCTCTTGAGCATCTTCAGCACGTCATCATCCGGGGTGGCTTTTGATGTGATTAAATATGCCAGTGTACCAATGGTGCTCACATCCTGCGTTACCAGCGGGTCATATTTGTTCTTGAAATCCGACACCCTCAAATTCAGATCGAAATCCTTGTTCAATGCCGCTACAAAAGAAGGGCTGATGGACATTAAGGCGTATTTCCCTTTATCCAATAAATTTTCTATTTCATCGATAGGTGCTGCTCCTACATAAAACATCATATCAATGACTGGATTAAGCCCACTGCCTCTCTCCTGCTGCATTGCAGCAAAGGCCGAGTCAAAAGGCTCGTCCGTCTGCCTGTATTTTGGTACTGTCTGCAGGTGATCGTTGACCTGTTTGTCAATGAATTGCAGCACATAACTGGACAGGATCTGCGACGCGCTACCCACCGGGCCGACACTGATATGTCTGATGGTATTATTAAACTGCCTCAAAAAAGAAAGGGGCATGTTAAGGGTTAACTGGAGGACACCGTCACCATTGACAAATTTCTTCAATAGTTCCTTCCTGTAAAGGATATGCATGCGTTCCAGGAAAATGGGTGCGATGATCCTGACTTCGTTGCGAAGCTGATCATTATCCCTGATCATTTCCTGTTGTATAAGGCCGAACGAGTTGCCTTCAATGGTAACTTTCATGGCATTATCATAGCCACCGGCCGTTCCGTAATTCTTTATTGAATCGCCGTCATCTTCAAAGTGTCCTTCGATAGCATCTCCTATCGCATAATAAGCCCCACCCTTCTCTCCCGAATAAAAGCTATATTGTATGTCGTGTGCTATTCCGATCTTGGAGGAGAGGTCGTTAAACAGCTTGAAGTCAGGGAAGATCCGGCCCACGAGGTAGCATAGCAAAATGGTCATGATGAGAGCAAGTCCCAAAGAGATCAACGCGGCAACCGGATATCGTTTAATCCTGTACCACAAGGTGTCTACCCTGTTGCTGAAAGCAGGTTTTGGTTTCACGATTACTCATTTACGTTTTATTCATTTGCAGCCCGGCAGCTTCTTCCCGTAAACTGCTTTTTACACTAACGATTTCACTGCAAATGGATCGGATCTCGCAGGGATGCTCCAGGATATTGAGCCTGCTTAATTTTTCTGTCAATGACATTATTCTGGCGCGATAATCTGCCATCCTTACCTCTTTTGAATCGGCCAACAGGGTTGTTTTTCTTGTAAGCATTATTATGCTGTTTTTTGAAAAATGACAAAGTTTAAAAAATCCGCGTCATTATCCGCGCAGGTGGATGCTATGCACCCGGGCATGCAGGATTTTGGTAATTTTACCGACGGACGGATTCAACGGATGCGGATCAGAGGTGGAATAAGCGCCGGAGTATTAGTCGGAATAAGGAGCCGTCCGGAAACAAAATGGGGCAACTATTTTTTAAACCCCAATTATTTTGGTAAATTGACGCCGTAGCAACTTCTCCATGACTAGTATCACATCATTACTCCATCCAATAGATAGGAAACTAACAGCCGGGCTGTTGCAAGGCGGTATCCATAAAAGAAAGGCAGAAGAGCAATTGTTTACTAATTATGCATACTTTATACAGGAAGGCATAAAAAAATACGCGCTGGAGGAAGAAGATGCCTTTGATGCCTATTCTGACACCGTTCTGTCAGCGATCGGACGGATTACGGATGGGTCCTTCGAATCACGATCTTCCCTGAAAACTTATCTTTATCAGATTTTCCACAACAAATGTGTTGACTTATTACGAAAAAAGGCGACTAATAAGAACAGCGTGCATAGGACGCTTTCCATTAAGGATTCGCTTTTTTCCCTATCTGATACAGCCAGGTCGGTAATCCAGCGGCTGGTAGACAAATCAGATTGGGCGGTGTTGAGGCAAAAACTGGATGAGCTTGGGGACAACTGCCGGAAAGCATTATTATTATGGGCTGATGGCTACAGTGACCAGGAAATTGCCACATCCATTGAATATAAAACAGCCGCCGTGGCGAAGACCAGCCGGATACGATGCCTTGAGAAGCTGAGACAATTATATAAAGCCCGTTAACAGGACGATATGGAAAATGGTATCGGATACATAGAAGAATACTTCAAAAGGGAAATGTCTGCCGGAGAAATCAGGCAATTTGAACAACTCATCCTGGAAGACCCGGCTTTCGCGGAAGAAGTAGCTTTTTACCTGAGCGCCCGGCAGGTCGCCCAGGATGAGGGGGAAGAAGAGAAGAAGGGGCGGTTTCGGGAAATATACCGTCAGAATCCCCCCGCCCGCCCATTACGAACGATAAGAAGATCAGGGTGGTATATCGCAGCGGCTGTCTTGGCTGCCCTCATCCTCGGCTGGTACCTGTATCAGAGGCCGATAGCCCCCGGGCAATTGGCAAACCGGTATATAGAGCAACATTGGCAGACCCTGGGGGTGAGCATGAGTAGTAAGGAAGACAGCATACAAACAGGGCTGCTCTTATATAATGAGGGGAAATGGCAGGAGGCGCTCCGGCAATTTGAAAACATCATCCGGTCGGGCAATCCGGGGCCTGATTTAAAAAAATATGCGGGTATTGTTGCCCTGAGACTGAAAGATTACGACAAAGCATTGGTCTATTTTTCGCAATTAACTAATTACAAGCTCTATGCAAATCCCGGCCTGTTCTACCAGGCAATCACCCTTATGGAACGCAACCGATCCGGCGATCCCGAATATGCGAAACGGCTCCTGCAGCAGGTAGTGCAAAATGACCTGGAGGAAAAAGAAACTGCCCTGGAATGGCTGAAGAAATTGTAATTCCATTATATCATCCATTAATTTTTCATCATGAGTACAGAGCCTACTTTTCAGGGGAGCAAGTCAACCCTTACTAACAAAAACACAACCCCACGGAAAAGAAAAATCCCCCGGCCGAAAAAAAAACCCACAACCGTGGACCCCATGTTAAAGGCCATCACCATGATGGCCGATGATTCGACCCCCACCCAGAATACAGGAACTCCTGGCAAGACACCCACCAAATAAGGCATAAAATCACCTTTCTCAAATGGGAAGAAGCGTCATCTTACTGATTGCCCATATAGCCTTATTTTCACTGACCCTGTCAGGCCAATGCCCTGACAGGGATTTTCTATGGAAAAGACTGCTCTATTTAAAGAATGCCGCCGATGCAATTCCATGGGCGGAACAGTTGAAGGAACTAAAAAATTATGAGGCCGGAATAAAAGGCTGTTCTTACCGTAATGACTCTACCCATGCCTTTCTGCTCCAGCGAATAGGAACTGTTTACTTTAACCTGGGCGACTGCCCGCAAGCCATCAGGTACACGTTGCAATCCGTTTCGATGACCGAAACCTATGCTAAAAGACCTCTGGTCCATCAGGATCGTCTTACCTGCTGCTATGGTTACTACAATCTGCAAACCTATTACGAACGCCTGAACAAGATAAAGGAGAAAAATGCCGCCAGTGATAGTTGTATAGCCACTGCCATACGATTTAACCTGGTCGACAGGGATATAATGAGACTCTTCGAGGAAAGAATCCTCTTCCTCTTTTATGTCGGAGATTACCAACGGTGTATCCGTTATGTCAGCCTGGCGGAAATCCAGACCGCCCGTTATTTTCATGGCCGTGACAGCCTCGTACATGCCATATTCTTATTGACCTGGGAGGCAAATGTGCTCATATTTTATAAAAAATACGATGTTGCGGCCAAGCTTCTTTTCAGCAAAGCAGGGGTCTGTGAAAAAGCATGGGCCAGGAATGAATCAGGCGATATCTATTCACAAATTGCAGATACTTACCTGGGAATGGGGGATTATAAAAAAGCCGTCTTCTATTATCAAAAGGCCCTCCCCTATCATAGGATGGCCGGTGATTTTCTGAATTGTAAAATAACGCTGGATAATCTTGGAGAAGTTTATTTTAAATATTTTCATGACAACGCCCTTGCCTTGCGCTATTACAAAAAAGCCATCGGCTATGTCAGCAACAAGCCTAACGAGAAAATAGTAGATGCCTTACAAACGTTGGATGCCTTTGACAAGACCGCGATGGTATATCTCCAAAAAGGCGAATACGATTCCTGCTTTGCCAACTTCCAGATTGCTTTTGACCAGATCAGGCCTGGCATTCATGATTCGGAGCTGGTGCGTCTCCCGATCCCGGAATTCACAGAAGAGAGGAATATCGACGTAGTCATAAGGTTGTTGATCAATAAAGGAGATGCCTACCAACAGAAATTTCTATCCGGCAAAGATAAAAATGCGCTGACCGGGGCCTTGCGTATATATAGACTGACCGACCTGTTCCTTGACAAGCTCAGGGCCGAACATTCCGAGACCGAATCCATGTTATTTTGGAGAAGGGAGAGCCGAAGGCTTTATGAGCATGCTATTGAAGCCTGTTGGTTCGCCCGAAAGACGGAAGAAGCATTTTACTTCTTTGAAAAAAGCCGTTCCGTTCTGTTGAATGATCAATTGAATGAACTGAGTTCGCTGGACAATGAAAAAATATTGCAACTCGCAGAAATAAGGAAGAAAATACTACAATTGGAACGGGAGGAAAATCAGGCGGATCTCGTCAACGAACTTTTCAACAGCAAACAAGAGCTGGATCGCCAGGAGCAACTGGCAAAAAAGATCGATCATCTGCCCTATCAAAATTTTCCGGATAGCGGATTAAGCTATCTCCGAAGGGATCTTTTGCAGGATCACCAGGCATTACTGGAACTTTTTAACGGTGATAGTGCGGTCTATTCCTTATTGGTCAGTTCCGGGCATTCCAACCTGAACAGAATTGACAAACCCGATTTCGATAGCACGACCAGGCTGTACCTTTCTTATATTTCCAACCCGGCCACATTGAATGGCAACTTTACAGCATTTACCGCAGTAGCGCATCATCTTTATCAACTTATCTTTCATGAAGACCCGCCGCCAAAAGGGAGGATCATTATATCACAGGACGGGCGTTATTTTCCTTTTGAAGCCCTCGTCTTGAATGATAATCCGGCTTCACCGGTGTATTTCCTGGAAGATCATGCAACGAGCTATACCTATTCCGCCGGCTACCTGATGAATCATTTTGCATCCCGTCCGATGATAGCCGCCGGCAATTTCATGGGCGTGGCGCCGGTGCAATATCATTCGTCTTTCCAACTGGCCGCCTTGAACGGTAGTGATAAATCGCTGGACAGGATAGGAACTTACTTCAGTGACGTCCATAACCTGGTCGCTACCCGGGCTTCGAAGGATAATTTTTATCAGCAGTTCTCCGGCTATAAGATCATCCAGTTATATACCCACGCCTCGGATAGCAGCAGTAACGGGGAACCGGTGATCTATTTCACCGATTCGGCCTTATATTTATCCGATCTCATTCCCAAAGACAGACCGGCCACTCAGCTCATCGTGCTATCTGCCTGTGAAACGGGCAATGGGAAATTACACCAGGGTGAAGGCGTATTTAATTTCAACCGGGGTTTTGCAGCATTGGGAATACCCAGTTCCGTTACCAATTTATGGATGGTGGAAGATAAGGCTACCTACCGGCTTACCGAGCTTTTTTACAAACAGCTTGCAGAAGGAGTACCGCAGGATATCGCTTTGCAAAGAGCAAAAATAGAATTTATTCAAACAGCCAGCCAGGAAAACCGACTGCCGTATTATTGGGCTGCCACCATTTTAGCAGGAAAGACCGATCCGATAGATTATATGAAAAAAGATCACTGGAAACCGATCCTGCTTTATATAGGGCTATTTACAGGGTTTGCGGCCTTATTGTTTTGGGGTTGGAGGAAATTCGTAAGTGCCCGTTGACATACACACGTATTGCAGATAAGATATATATAACCGCTTGTAACAGGATGGGGATTTGGAAGATTCATGTATTGCGCATATTTTCGAACTTCCGGCATACATGCCAAAACGAAAATCTTAAAACAATATGGATTTTATTCTGGAAAACGAATTAAAACAGGATATTGGCAAGAACGAAAAGCTGTTGTGGGCAGGCAAACCGAAGGAAGGAATCGTATTTCGGACTACTGACCTGTTTCTTATTCCGTTCAGCATGCTGTGGTTTGGGTTTATTATTTTTTGGGAGTACAATGTTTTGAAAATGGGAGTTAGCCTTTTTGCCCTATTTGGGATTCCATTTTTTGTTATAGGGTTATATATGTTCGCAGGAAGATTCGTTATTGACTCGTTAAAAAGAAAAAACACCCTTTATGGAATAACGGATAACAGGGTGATCATAAAGTCCGGGGTCATTAGCAAAGACATGAAATCACTTAATATCAAGACCATTTCCGATCTGACTTTTAAAGAAAAGAAAGATGGGTCAGGTACCATTACGTTTGGGCCAACCGATTTTCGTTATGCCCTGTTCAATGGCATGGGGAGTTGGCCCGGAGTGAAACTCCCGCCCAGTATCGAAATGATTGAGGATGTACGTAATGTATATAATATCATTTTAGAACGGCAGCGAAATAGTTAGATTGGCTACTATAAATAATCCAACCAAAATTGGCTATGCCATTCAAAGCCCGTTATTTACTCATTTCCCTGTTCATTTTCGGGACGGTAGCCAGCGCCCAGCATCCCGCCGGAAAAGTGATCAAGGTCCTCATTGTGGACGGATTCAGCAATCATGATTGGAAACAAACCAGCCTGCTGACCAGGCAGATCCTTGAAGAGAGCGGGCGTTTCACCGTTGCTATTTCCACGGCGCCCGGTACGGCTGATGATCCGGGATGGGCTGACTGGAACCCGGAATTTGAAAAGTATCAGGTTGTCATCCAGAACACCAATAACATTCAGAATCCAGCGCTACGCTGGCCAGAAAGCGTAGAAAGGCGCCTGGAAAAATATGTCCGGTCCGGAGGCGGATTGTATATTCTCCATTCGGCTAATAATGCCTTTCCGCATTGGCCGGAATATGATCGGATGATCGGCCTGGGCTGGCGTCCCAAAGGCACCGGTACTGCCTTGGAAATTGATTCCAATTCGAAGATCGTCCGGATACCGCCCGGGCAGGGGAAAGGCACCAATCACGGGGCACGGTTTGATGCCGTCATACGCATATTACATCGCCACCCTATCAATGCAGGTTATCCGGAGCAGTGGAAAACTCCCTCTATGGAGTTGTACCGGTATGCCCGGGGGCCTGCTAAGAAAATTACGGTATTATCTGTCTGCTATGACAGCACGCTAAAGTTAACATGGCCGGTAGAATGGGTAGTAAAGTATGGAAAGGGGAAGGTATATAATTCAAGCATGGGGCATTTATGGAAGGGAGACGTCTATCCTATCAGCTACAGATGCATTGGTTTTCAGACAACGATGATCCGTGTAACGGAATGGCTGGCTACCGGAAAGGTGACCTGGCCCGTACCCGCCAATTTCCCGTCAAGAGAGGCGATCAGCGTGCGGGCTGAATCGGATTATCCATCAAAATTAATCCGGTGAACAAGGGCAAGGTTATTTAATTATGGGTAATGATGATTATTTCACCATATGCGAGGTCCGGTAGGCGGTTCCTTTGAACATAGCCACCACCTTCCCTTCTTCATCTGTCGTCCGTATATCGTATACACTTGTTTTGTTGCCGAGATAAACTTCTTTGGCCTCTACTGTCAGCTTGTTTCCGGCCTTTGCGGGCCGGGTAAACGTGATGGATACATCCAGGGCGACCGTTATCCGGCCGTGGGAGTTGCAGGCAAATGCGAAAGCGGAATCCGCAGCCGAAAACAAGATGCCTCCATGGACATATTCAAAACCGTTGAGCATATTCTCCCGAATGGTATAATGAAGTTTGCAATAGCCGGCGCTGATTTCGTCTATCTCCAGTCCCAGCCAACGGGAGAAGTGGTCTTTTTCCAGCATGGTAGCCAGGACCTGTTCGGGCGAAAGTTTCTTTTCCTCTTTCATGTTTCTATTTCCGGGTTGTATAACAATTACATTTTTCTTGTCTGGCGAGGCAGTGATCAGGCCATTAAGGTAGGGAAAAATCCCCAGTCCCGGACAGACTCCTGAGAGCGGCTTATTGTATCAAACCTTCCGGTAAGTTTGTATTTTTAATGCTGTTGGTTTCCACAGCTTGGGGTTTGTATAAATTTTCACTTACATAATTCGCAACAACATGACGAAAATCGTCCTTAATAGCATGATCAAAGTATTACTCCTGCTGATCATGCTGAATCCGGGTATAGCAGGTCATAAGGTCTTCGGACAAGGGCCGGTGGCCCCCGCTGACCTGGAGGTTCCCGCAGGCCTCAAGGTTCCCGCAGGAAACAAATTGATTTTCCACGCTTTTGCCAAAGGTGTACAGATCTACCGGTGCACCCAGGATAGGACTGATACCAACCGGTTTTCCTGGGCTGTTGTGGCCCCGGAAGCGGATCTATACGCCGATGCCAATTATAGCCGCCTGATAGGTAAACATTATGCCGGACCTGTCTGGGAAAGTACAGATGGGAGTAAGGTGGTGGGAGTTAAAGTACAACAGGCCGATTCACCGGACCCGGAAGCTATCCCCTGGTTACTGCTTCGTTCGGGTTCGGGTTCAGGTTCAGGTTCGGATGCCGGTCCTGGCATCTTCAATAAGGTGTCGTTTATCCAGCGGTTGCATACAAAAGGCGGCAAAGCTCCATCGGCGATAGCGGACAGAGCGCATACGGGGCAGGAAGTCCGCGTCCCTTATACAGCCGAATATTTTTTCTATCGGGAGACAAATAGTCCGGATAGCCTGCCGGCTGCCGCACTCCATCCCTATGGAAGGTATTTACTCACCGATAGCCAGCATGTCGAACTGATTAGTTCGGCTGTTCATTTCGGGTTCCGCTTTTCAGGGAGTGCCTGTTCCCTCTACGCCTATATTAAGGATCCGGCCGGCCATAACTACCTGCAATATGAATTGGATGGGGTATATCAAAAGAGGATAAAGGTCGAAGGTGGCAGCCGGGATCCGGTCGTTATAATGGCTGGCTCCAATGGCTCCCACACTGTCTGGATATACAAGGCCACCGAGGCGCAGACCGGCCCTGTATTTATCGAAAAGGTCACCGGGGAGAAACTGCAGGCGCTTGGAAGGCCCGATGCACCTCTTATCGAGTTCATCGGCAACAGCATCACCTGCGGAGCCGATGCCGATCCATCCGAAGTGCCCTGCGGTATGGGGGAATACCACGACAAGCACAATGCCTATTATGCGTACGGCCCCCGCGTTGCCCGGGCCCTGAAAGCTAATTTTATCCTCAGCAGTGTAAGCGGCATCGGTATTTACCGAAACTGGAACAGCGACGGCCCTACAATGCCCCAGGTATATGAAAAAGCGGATCTCCAGGAGAGCAGCCAGCGACTTTGGGATTTTAAAAGCTATCAGCCCCGCATCGTTAGCATTGCACTCGGAACCAATGATTTCAGCAATGGGGATGGTAAGCGGGAAAGGCTGCCCTTCGACAGCGCTGCCTTTGTAAGCCATTATATAAAATTTGTGCAGTTGGTGAAGTCCCACTACCCGGCAGCGCAGATAGCGCTGCTGAGCAGTCCCATGATCAATGGGGACCGGCGGATACAGTTGCAAAATTATCTCACTGCTGTAAAAGAGAGTATCGACTCGTTGAATCCGTCGGATAAACGGGTGGCGCTGTATTTTTTCGAGCCCATGCAGGCAAGGGGATGCGATGGTCACCCCAATGTGGAGGATCACGGCATTCTTGCCAGGGAGCTGACTCCTTTTTTTAAGAAGTTGCTATGATTTCACGAATACTTGCAAGATGGTGATCGTCATGCTCAGCAACAAAATACGCCAGATCAATGATCCGCATAGGCGTCCTCAACCGTGGATGTAAAGAAGTATTGTTCAATTGTTGATCATTCAAACCAATGAGATCGTTTATGAATCGCTGCCGCTGTTCTCTGAAGTGATGTATTAATGTTGCTATTTCCGTTGCGTTATGATTGGCAGTATGTGTTCTTTGATTGGTCAGATCCGTAGCCCTCAATTCAGCCAACCCGTTTGCGAGGTCTTCCAGCCTGCCTATCCATAGGGCTTCCAGATCAGAGAGATGTCCTATTTCTTCTTTAATCGTCCACTTTCCCCCCGGCTGGTATACTAATAAATCTGGTTTCAGGTTGCTGACTATTTCTTCAATCCGTGCCGGGGTACCGCATAGACGTTCGATGATGGAAGGCAGAACTCCGTTGTCTTCCATTACAGGAAATTTTCTTTTGAACCACTCCGTTCTTTGCATGATCACCTGGATTTTGAAGATGTTATTAATGGGTTTCGATTGCAGGTACTTATTGCCCGAATGTACAAAAAAATTAACGGCTGCTATATGGTTGACTTTGTCAACTATATAGCCTATCTTTGTTGCATGGACAAAAAAAAGGTGGATGAGATCCGCTCCTTTAACCGATTCTATACCAATATAATCGGTTTACTTGACCGCTATATTTTGCGTAGCAGCTATACCCTCCCTGAAGCAAGGATCCTCTATGAAATATACCACCGGGAGGGCATTCTGGCGGGCGAGATCATTGCCGCCATGAATATCGACAAGGGATATCTGAGCAGAATGCTGCTCCAGTTTGAGAAGAAAAAACTGATCTCCAAAAAACGCTCCGTCAGTGACGGGCGTTCGACCCACCTTTTTCTCACTGCAAAAGGGAAAAATGAATTCGAGGCGCTCAACAATGCCTCGCATGCCCAGATAGAGCATATTCTAAGCCTGCTTACGGAAGATAATTGTGAAAAGCTCTTCTATCATATGTCCGAGATAAAAAAGATCCTGATGCAAACGAGCGAAGATCCTGTCACAAACCAGCGCTGAAAAAATATAATACGAGACTGATACCCATAAAATCAACTGTTATGAATCAACAACTTTCTGTCGACGATATCACCATACGGACAGAGCTCCGGCCGGGCGATATTGGTTATGTTATCTATCTGCATGGTTATTTATACAAAAAAGAGTATGACTACGGGATTGCCTTTGATGCATATGTTGCCCGGGGATTGTACGAATTCTACGAGCAATATGACCCCAAAAAAGACCGCGTATGGGTTTGCGAGCATGAAGCTAAAATAGTGGGTTTTATGCTACTGATGCACCGGGAAAATAACGCAGCACAGCTCCGGTATTTTATCCTGGAACCGCCCTACAGGGGCATCGGTCTGGGCAAGAAGCTGATGAACCTTTATATGGAATATTTAAGGGAAGCAGGTTTTCAAAGCTCTTATTTGTGGACGACCCATGAATTGGGGACAGCCGCTTCGCTCTATACGCGACATGGTTTCAGCCTCACGGAAGAAAAGCCTTCTAAGGCATTTGGGAAGCCCCTATACGAGCAGAAATATGAACTAAGGTCTGTCCGATAGCACAACCATCTTATGACAGACACCCTATCCTGCTAATTGGCATGCCTCTCGAAAAACTGATCAATATCTTTTTCTGCCATGCCAGGCCTGATATCATCGGCATAATGCAGCTTTAAGATCTGAAGGTCAATGCTATTAATATCCTGTCTCCAGACGGTCATATTGGATGCAACGGATGGATCATTCTTAATAAAAGCAAGTCTGTCTTTTTGACTGAAAGAAAAATCGCCTAATGATTGCAAAAAATAATGGGATACCAGCCCTGCCTGTTGATCCTGGTTAAATATGACTTTTGTATTAACCGTCACCGTGCAATTATAAATGTTATAAAGGAAATCCCATCGTATATACCATCCACTGCTCCCGGTAGCATTCAAACTGACAAGGTAGTTGGCGGAATGCTTATCATCGGTAAAAGAAATTTTGATTTTATTATTCAACGCCGGGGAGATAAGAGCAATCGTATTATCCAATTTGTTACGAATTTCTTTCCTCTCTTTTGAACTACCCCCTTCAATAAATATTGTAATATCTTTATCCCATCTTTTAATGACAGAGTCAGTGGATTTCCCTAGTCTGTTCGTACGGCCCGGATGAAGCGCCACTGCCTTATATAAGGCCTTGAAAGAAGAATCATACGGATGGGCTTGATTTTGACAGAATGCAGTTCCAATGCAGCAAATGAAACTGAAAAAAAGGGTTATTTTTTTCATCCTGATGCGGTTTAATTTATTCCCAACTTAAGAAATAAAAAAAGTAAAAAATCCCCGTTAACTTCGGGTTAACAAATAGATATTACAATAAATCACACTTCGATTTTTCCTTTTATTATATTTAAAATATCTTCATTGGTACTGCTACTTTCCCCTTTATTATATCTAAAATACCTTCATTGGCAATGATCATCATCCCATGCCGGTCACTGGATATACCTCCCTGTAGCCTATAAGTATAACGGGGAGTCTCTTTATCCATGATCGTAGGGAAGTATTCAAACAACAGGTTGGAACAACGCTCCCGCAAGGTCTCTCCCGCCTCCACAATATGGGTGGAGACAATAAAAGCAGTATTCCTGTTTTCAGCAAACGCTTCTGTGACGGCTACCGTCGCATCATAAGCATCCTTTACATTCGTCCCTTTGAAAAGCTCGTCAAAAATAATGACCAGATTTTTGCCACGGCTCACCTCTTCGGCAACCTGCTTTACCCGTAATACCTCCGCATAAAAATGACTATACCCCATATCCAGGTTATCCGCCACATTGATAGAAGTGTACATTCCATCCTGCACCGAGAACACCATACGCTCCGCCGCCACCGGAAAACCCATATGCGCCAGGTATACGGCAATACCAAAAGACTTCATAAAAGTAGACTTACCCGCCATATTGGCGCCTGTCAGGAACAGCATGTTGCGCTCATGATCCAACTGGATGCTGTTGGCAACAGCCCCTGCCAGTTGAGGATGAGCGACACCAGCTATCTCGATCCGGTTCCCACCCTCCACAAAGGAGGTCGCACGGGCATAGACAAATTTACGCGCTCCCGCAATCCGGGAAACCGTTATATATACATCCGTCTCATACAGGATCTCCATTACCCGTAGGAGCAGATGCTGATAAGTATGCCGCAGCAGGTGATCGTATTTAATGACCTTCCATAGCGATAACTTAGTAGTACCCTGCTCTGCCAGCACGGCTCTCAGGCCGGCATTATTAAAAATATGCTTCACCTCCTGAATGGTCTCCCGATAAGGCGACCTTTCTTCCCCCAAAGAAAGTTGAGTAAAAAAATCGTTCAGTGTATGGATAAACCCGATCACTGACACAATCCCTGCATGGATCCTATCGTATTCCTTATCAGAACCGATACTACGCAGTATTTTTTTCCGGCCTATCATCAGCGCCGTCCCTGCAATGCTGCTGCTTCCGGCAGCGCTCATATAGTGTTCCACGTCTTCACACAACTCCCCGCTCACAGGGAATCCGACGCCTTTATCCTGGAAGTACTGAAAAATACTGCTGCGGGCATTGATCGCCTCTGCATCGGAAAGCGGGTGCTGGAACATCAACTCCAGCAATTGGCCGCCGCCGCGGGTGTGTGTATGATCAAATAAATGGAAAATTGAGTTCCCTTTATACCTGCCTGGTATATTAAGGTCATCCAGCGTCTGTTTATCTACCGAAAAAGACATATCAAACTGATTTTAGGGTATGCTGACGGCTTTTTATGATACTGATAATATCTTCATTATTGATGATCATCATGCCATGCCGGTCATTGGTAATACCGGGAGTTAACCGGTAAGTATACGCAGGAACGTTCCCGTTCATCACGGTAGGAAAATAGACAAAATTGATGTTATCGCACTTCCCCCGCAGGGTCTCCCCGGCCTCGATAATATGCGTAGAGATAATAAAGGTGCAATTCCTTTTTTCTGCAAAGGCCGCTGTAATAGCCACCGTAGCATCATAAGCGTCCTTTACATTGGTGCCCCGGAATAGCTCATCGAAAATGACGATCAGTTTCTCCGTACGGGCGACCTGCTCCGCCACTTTCTTAAGGCGAAGTACTTCCGCATAAAAATGGCTGTATCCCATATTCAGGTTATCCGCCAGGTTGATGGTGGTGAACATACCGTTCTGCACCGTGAACTCCATACGCTCTGCCGGCACCGGGAATCCCATATGTGCCAGGAACAAGGCGATTCCAAATGTCTTCATAAACGTAGACTTACCCGCCATATTGGCTCCGGTCAGAAAGATCACATTGCTGTTGCGGTCTACCTGTATCGTATTAGGCACCGGACTGGTCAGATGAGGATGATATACTCCCTCTATCCGCAGGATATTATCTGCCGTCTCCAGGGCATGGGCAAAAACAAACCCCCGGACCGTTGCCACCCGGGCAACTGAAATATATACATCCATCTGGTAGATGTAATACAACAGCTTCTTCATCTTATCCCTGGCCACAAACCGCAAAACCTGGTCATATTTCGCTGCTTTGGCATAAGGCAGCTTTTTACATCCCTTCTCCCCGTACATCCAGGTCAACTGCTCATCCGATAGCAATACCTGCATCTCTCTGACCTCCTCCTGATAGTCCGAAGGAGCGTGCGCTGCATCGATCTCCTGTAAAAAATCATGCAGCCGGTTGAACACCTCGATAGAAGCTATGATCCCTTTATGCAGCCCTTCATAATCGGTATCCGCTCCCATATAATTGCGCAGCTTACGCTGCAGCGTATCCTCCTCCGCGGTGATCCTTGTCCGGTCATCGGTATTTTCCAGATAATGTTCAAGGATGTCAAATGCCTCATTCCGGAAAGGGAAAGGCGCATTTTTCCACTGAAAATATTTTATAATGTCGCTTCGCCTGTTGATTTTATTTCTATCCGAAAGCGGATACCGGAACATATCTTCAAGGACCTGCGCCCCTCCCCTCGTCTGTGTCTTATTAAAGAGATTATAAATAGCTCCACCCCGCTGCTTGCCAAAGATATGGAGGTCATCCAATGTCTGTTTGTCTATCGTAAAACTCATGGCATTCCATTATAGTATGAACACAAATTATCTCCCACGCCTGCGGATCCAAAGCACGATGGCGCACAACGCCAGCAAGCCGGATAATCCCCATATCAGTACCGTCTTGGTAGTAGACAGGCTGCTTTTATTCAGCGCAATATTATCATCAGTACTGGGAGGCCTGCGCACGTCAATGGGCACCTCGTTATCCGACATCCAGAAAAAAGCCCCCGTGATCACCGAATAATTCGCTGCCTGAACTCCCTGCCGGGCGATACTGATCTCTCCGTTACTGATGCAGTCGGCATCCCCTATGATCATGATCTTCTGCATTTTCTTTCCTACTTTTCTGGACAAGGCCAGCCCCGTTACATACGGCTTCTGCACTTCACCGGCAGCGGGATTCAACTTTACCGTATCATCGATAAAATTGGTAGTTTCCATTTCATTCCAGCTACTGGAATCAGAGACAAACAACGGCACCGCATCAAACCCCTTATCCGTAGTATACTCCAAACCGACCGCAGTGGGCATCGTTACTACCGTCTTCCTCTTGCGCATCTCCTTGTAAATATAGCTCAACTCTCCGGCGGCCTTTGTTGGCTTTGAAATAATAAAATCAGGCAGGAAATTCCGGCTGGGATTGACCAGCATGCCCGGAACAAAATGAACGCCAAACGGAGCCACCAGCTCATCCATAGCGTGCTGACGCCTGGCCTCTCCCGCGATCAGCAGATTCCCTCCCCGGGCCGAATATTTATCCAGGTTGGCCTTTTCTGCATCCGTCAACCCATTCTTCATATCCGCGATCACCAGGATATTGATATCCTGCGGCACCTCCTTATCCAGAACGACATCCGCAATATCAAACCCCTGGTTGATCAACGAATAACGGAATGGCTTGTCCTGGGCAAAACGATTATAATTCCGGTCGCCCTCCCTGTCATTGTCTCGCTCCCCATGGCCTCTCAGGAAGCCGACCTTCGGAAGATGCTCCATCGTCAACCGTTTCAACGCTGCGGTGATCTCCGTCTCCCCCGGCAATACTGCCGGATCGTCGAACACCCGCAGGAAAGTTTGCTCCCCACTCTCCCGCCTGATCGAACGTACAAACGTATTCCCCTCCGAAGACAGATCAATCTCCTTTTTTATCTCCTCCGGAGACTTAACAAGATTTTCGTTTGCTTCCTGGATGTCCATGATCTTCTGCATACGCTGCTTGTTGGTCATATTCGGGAACCGCTTGTTCAGTCCCGGATTATCCACCGTATCATAGTAATAGACATACTTCATCTTCGTTTCCGGTTTAAACCGGGTATATTGTTTGAAGCGGGTCAGATCGGCATTTACAGCCCGCGGCAGCGCAATCCACAGATTTTTTTCATCCAGGATATTCGTATAGGTCGTGATCGTCAGATCACCCTTTAGCTTTTTGATTACCTCCTGGCTATTAGGCGTCAGCGTATTGATCTTTGTGGATGTCGCGTCATAGTACTTGCTCATCATCGGTCGTGAAGTAGCATACCCCAGCAGCATAGCCACACTGAACACGACTGCATATTTCCCCAAAGATGCCGTCCAGCGGCTCTTCTGCCGGACAGCCTGCAAACGAATGACCGTCAGCATCAGGAACAGCGCTATCACAATGATGAAATACAAAAAATCTTCACTGCTGAACATCCCAAAAAGGAACGAACCTGCACGACCGGAGATAGACAACCAATAGGTGATATCCCGTACGAATGCAATATCCTGCCAAAGACCGCCCATGTAATTCAACACCGCCAGAACGGCCAGGGTGCCCATCGCTGCCACCACCTGGTAAGAAGTCAGACTGGACATGAACAGACCAATAGCCGCATAAGCGCAGATCAGCAAATAGATACCCAGCACTCCCATCAACACCGCCTGCAGCTCAAAAGACCCGACAAAATACCACCCTACCCCCACATAGACCAACAGGATAGCGACCAGGATCCATGCATAGATCACCATCGACAGAAATTTTCCCAAAATGATCTGCGTATTCGTCACCGGGGAAGAATACAACAGCTTGATCGACCCGCTGGCAAACTCACGGCTCATCAGCCCCATCGTCAGCAGGGGAATATATAGATAGAGATACCCCAGGACATTGATAAACAAGCCATACGATTGATTGACAAAAATATCCAAAGACGCACCAGGGGATTTATATCCCTGAATAAAATACTTTACCCAGCTTTCCAGATTCGTGGAGAATCCCATACTGGTCTGGAAAGTAAAAATAATAATAATGAACCAGGCTACCGGTGAATAAAATAATGTTTGTAATTCTGCACGTGCTATATTAAATACGGTCTTCATTATACTAACTTTTCCTGTTTTGAGATCTGTTTCTTCCGTTCAAAATATCTTTCCCATAGACTCAGTGAGGGCTTTGCCGTTTCATGGCCGGAAGGAGCCTCACTATCGGCCCGGTTTCTTCGACAATTCGGCGAAAACGGCATCCAGAGAACTTTTCTCTGAAAAAATATCGGTTAGCCTCCAGCCCCGGGCAACACTCATTTCAATGACCCGCTCCTTCACATCCTGCGCATCCGAGAACTTCAATCTATACTTCGTTCCTCCCAGCTCTTCTACCCCCACTACTCCCGGTATCGTACGCAGTTCCGTGGCAGGAGGCATCGCGATCATCGAAACGATCAGCGTATTCGGAACGATATAATTATCAAAATCATCCACCGTACCGGTAAACACCACACGCCCCTGTTCGATCATCCTGATATAATCACAGGTAGCCTGCACCTCAGACAGGATATGGGTCGATAATATTACCGTCCGCTCCTCCGCGATCTCTTTCACCAGCCGGCGGATCTCTATGATCTGGTTAGGATCCAGCCCATTTGTGGGCTCATCCAGCACTACGAAGTCCGGATTATGAATAATGGCCTGCGCAATCCCAAGACGTTGCTGATACCCCCCCGACAAATTACGTATCAGACGTTTCCGGAAATGGGTAATCGTACAACGATCCATAACTTCATCCACCGCCTTCGCTATATTCACCGCCGGAATATGCCTCAGCCGGGCGCAATACCGCAGGTATTCTTCCACCGTCAGGTCTGTATGCAGGGGTGGCTTTTGCGGCAGAAAACCTATATGGCGTTTGGCCTCCACAGGGCGGTCCCGCATGCTGATCCCTTTGATATACACGTTCCCATCCGTCTGTTTCAGGACGCCACAGATAATATTCATAGTAGTAGACTTGCCGGCCCCATTGGAGCCCAGCAACCCATAGATCCCATTCTTTGTGATCTCAAAATCAATATCGCGGATAGCCCACTGTACGCTGTACCTGTGCGAAAGCTTTTCTACTTTTACGATTGGTTCTTCCATAAAGTCTCGGTAACTTATTGTGTATTTATATTCAATGTGATGATCTGTTTGCTAGGAGCCGGCATCCCCGATCGCCTGCAGGTCTACGCCGAACAGCGTCTTGAAATAAGCGATCATCATATCATATCGCTGCCGGATCAACCCGTTGACATCCACAGCCGGATCTAATATATTCCCCGGAGAGGTCAGGGTCGCATAGGAATTGGATACGATCGCCGTCATATAAGAGTCCCAATCCTTATCCGGGGTGTTCCCATAAGTATCTACATAGATGGCTCCTAACTCATAGTAGTTTAACCCGTTTAATGACGCATAGTCGGTGAGTGCCCCCCACGTCGTACTGGGACGGACAGCGCCCAGTTTGTGCGCATAAGCCAGGAAGGCTGCATTCAACTGTCCCTTGAACGCATACCTGTCTGCCTGCGTCATGTTCATAATACGGGCGCCACCCCGGGCAGCGAGTATATAATCGCCGCCGGAATAGACATCGGCCATTATCGGATAATTATCGAGCGGTTTACCAGGACCGGGGTAAGCAAAATAAAAGCTATCCACCAGGAACACTTTTGGAGGCAGGCCCTTTTTCAGCAATGAATCCGGATAGTAATTCAACCATATACTTTTCAACGTATCCAAAAGGGGGCCGATATAGGCCTCATCTGCCGGCACATCGAAATATCCCCCCTTGGTGGTCTGGTCGGATGCCGTGTCATAGATCCCTGAAATTTCGTACGTGACATTATAATACAGGTCGTGGGGAACATACTTATACAGGAAAAGGCTTTGATACTTATCGAACAGTTGTTTGATATCCGCATCATAAGGATGATTGCCTTGCGGCAAGGTGTGTTCACTATATACATCCTCCGGATCTGTCGTAGGTGTCAGCTTTGCTTCTTTCCTGCATCCTGTCACCAACAAGGATGACAGGTATACAAGAGTCAGTAGGTATGTTGATCGCTTCATAATTGCGTGTTTGATATGTTAAGGATTGGGCACTAAAGCGGGGTTTTTCAACAGCACGGTACGGGGTATGGGCAGTACATAACGCTTATCGCCCTGGTGCAATACATAGTCCACCGGCGATTGGCCGCCCGTCATCTGGAAGCCATGGTGGATCTCGGGCATACCGTACCGCCGAAGGTCGAACCAACGATGATCCTCGAAGCTCAGCTCCCGCCGCCGCTCGTCCCGGCAGAAATCCAGGAGCGCCGGACCGCTATAATCCACCTTCACATAGGCCACATTGCGGGTATCATACCGGTTGGAGCGCAAAAAGTTAAGATCTGCCAGGGCGGCTGTCCGCATCGACTCATCCCCATTTTTCAGGTATTGCTGGATATAGCTTTCGGCCCGGTTGAGATACAGTTCGGCTACCCGCATTCCTTTGATGGGGCCATCGCCTGTGATCTGCGACAGCTTTTGTCCCGCGATGGGCACGGGTATTGTCATGTTGGCATCCAGATAGTCCCACATGTAAAAATACCGCATACGCAGGTCGCCCCGGTTGGTCGTATTCAATCTATCGAACTGATACTTGCTTTGCAGATCCGGCGAGATACCGAATGGGATAGGCCCATAAGGCCTAAACTGATTCAGATAATAATATTCGTTCCAACCTGCATAACCCACCCAGATGGCTTCCCTGCTCGTGATATCGTACACGCTCGTTGCAGGCACCACATACGAGGGCGATGGATAGGGTATGCTTGCCAGGTTCACCAGGAGGGGATTGACCAGCAGGGCCCTGGAGGCATACAACTGTGCCTGGTCCCACTTTTCCATGTACAGGTACATACGCGACAAGAGGGTATATACGAACATGTCTGTCACCTTGAACTTGCTGTTATTCGTTCCATATTGTTCCATCAAAGGAAGGGCCTTTAATAAGTCTGCTTCCACCTGCGTATAGATTTGCGCCACCGATACCCGTTTGGGATAATCATCATGCACGGTGGAAGAAAGGATCAGTTCTACGCCGGGACTGGTCGTAATATCCACCCCTTTCGCATTATACGGCTGCCCGAATAAATTCACCAGCATGAAATAAAAATATCCCCTCATCGCCAAAGCCTGTCCCTGCACATTATCCCTGGCGCTATCATCCCCCCGCACTTTGTCGATCAGGTCCAGCACGGCGTTGCAGCCCATGATCCCCCGGTAATAATGGTCATAAGTGTCTATGTCGACCGGCGTTCCGGCCGCCGTCATGGTTTCGAACATATCCGCCTGCCAGGTGAATGGTCCTACATAATCCTTATACAGCGTCAGGGCTCCCGGATCGGGGTTGAAATTGCTGGTCATATCATCCGTCATCTCATCCAGGTAGGACAGGAAGCTCGCATGTATTTGACCGGCAGGATACACAGTACCCATCAAAAGCTCCTGCAGTTCAGTGACGGTGCTCGGTTTTACTTCGTCCTGACTCTTTTCGTCCAGGAAGTGTTTGCTGCAACCCGACAGGCCCAGGAACAGCATAACCCCTATCATGATCTTATATAACTTGTTCATATCGATATCTATTAAGGGTTAGAAACTTATATTTAATATGGCTGAATACACCCGCGGTATGGGCTGGTTGCCCGTGGCCACCTCAGGGTCCATGCCTTTGAAATCCTTACTTACGATGATAAAAGGATTGCTTACCGACGCGGTCAGAGACACATTCTTCAGGGTGTGCATCAACAGTTTCTCCGGCACGTTATAAGTCAGTGAAATATTATTACACCGCAGGAAAGAGGCGCTCACCACCCTTGCATCCGAATAATTGTACATGTCGTATACGTACTCGGCTTCCCCGGTGCCATTAGGCACACCGAGGATATACGGAGCGTAATAATCGTTATATGCCGGATAATACACCATCGACGGGATGCTGGGGATATTCGTCTTTTTCTCATCTCCCGGCTTCTTCCACCTGCCGGCAAACTCCTTGGGCAGATTGGAATAGGCGCTGGGCAGTTGCCCATAGGGCAGATTGAACATTTTATACAACAGTTTTTTACCGCCCAACTGCGTAGTGAAGGAGGAGGACAATGTCAGCCACTTATACCGGAATGAGGTGGAGATACCCGCCTGGAAGTCGGGATCCAGTCGTCCGGCGTACTTCATAAATGTCGTAGGATCAGTGGTAAGATTAGGGTCTTCCGCTTTTGTTGGCATATGAAATACCGGGTATCCGGTGGTCGGGTCCAGCCCCTGCAAAGGCCATACCCAGAAAGAGGACACCGCATAGCCTTTCTTATACCAATTACCCGACGCGGCGGTCTGCCAGGTATTCGTGTTTTCCACATCCGAGTTCAGGGAGTTCGTATTCCGGGATGTATTCAGGGACATATTCCACACGAAGTCCTTGCTACGGACCAGTGTACCACTGACCGTCAGCTCCACCCCTTTATTCAACATCGTTCCGGCATTCACCGGCAGGCTGGTAATACCATAAGACACCGGCAGGTCCTTATAGATGATCATATCGTCTGTCCGCTTGTGATAATATTCCACCGACAGGAGAAACCGGTTTTTAGCAAACCCAAAATCGAGACCCAGGTTGATCGTCTTTGTTTTCTCCCATCTCAGGTCGGCATAGGGCAGCGACCTGATCGTCAGCTCATACTCCCCGGTGGTATTATTCACCACGCTGGATGGCAACTGGGCGATCAGGTCCGGACCGAAGTTCTCGGCGACATTTCCCTGCCAGCCATAGGAGGCACGGACATTCAGCTCGCTGACCCAATTCTGGTCCTGCATCCAGGGCTCATTGTGTACATTCCATCTTACTCCGGTGGCCCACACCGGCAGGAAGCGATGCCTGCGGTCCTGGCCAAAGCGGTTGGAAGCATCGGAGCGCAGGCTGCCCGTCCACACATACCGCTCATCGTACGAATAGGTCGTGCTCCCATAATAAGAAAGGTAGTTGGACTCACGGTCCAGGATCGTCGTTCCCATGTTGTTATAGATGGGATTAGCCTTTACTATTCCCGTTCCCAACGCTACGATCGTTCTCGGAGGCAGGGTGATATTCCTGCCCCTGTCGGGAAAATAACCGTAGGTCAGCGAGGACACGCCATTCTGCTTTATGCTGCGCGTCTCTTCTCCCACCAGCATACCGAAGCGGTGCCGTCCCCACACTTTGTTATATGCCAGGCTATTTCTGAAGGTGATGGAAGTAGTGCGGTTCTCCGTGGAACTGAATTCTCCGCCGTGCGGCAGGTTGGATGCCGCGTACTCCGGACTTCCCACACCATATGCCCCGTAGGGATAGCGGCGAAAATTGCTGCTGACGTAGAAACTATTTTCCGAAGCATAGGTCTCCCCCACCGCATTGTCGGAATTCGCTCCGAACAAGGTTTCAAACCGGAGGCCGGGGAGGATAGCATAACTCAGGTTGACATTCCCGTTAAAACTGCGCTGATCATTGGTATTACCCGTTTCGGCCAGCTCGTTCTGGATATTGAATTGGTAGGTTGTGCCACCGACGATCCTGTCATAGAACACCGGCTTCCCCTGCGCATCAAAGGCAGGGATAGCCCGGCTGGTCTCCTGGGCATACTTAAAAGGATCTACCTGATAAAACCCGTTCGTCTTTGTATAATTGGTGTTCAGCCTTACGCTGGCGGTGACCTTATCATTCAGCTTTGCGTCAAGATTAAGCGAGGCGCTCAGGAGCCGGGAGTCATTGCCTTTGGCCGTACCAAACTTCTCGCTGCCTGAGACGGAAGCATAGTACGTGACCTTATCCGTACCGCCGGAAATACTCAGGCTATGATTGTGGCTGAAGGGCGTTCGGTACAATATGCTCATCCAGTCCGTATTCATCACTTCCAGTTGCTTGACCTGGCTGTTGAATTCGTCATAGCTGATCTGCTTGTTCAGGTATTGGTTCAGGGCATGTTCATAACCCACAGCGCTTGTTTCAGGAGTACCCAGCACTCTATTCTCGTATATCTCCCGGGATACGTCTATCCGCTCCTTGGAGTTCATCAGGTTCAGCCGGTTGTAGTTCAGCCGCTCGGTGATGGCGACCCCGCCGCTGTAATTCACGGACATGCGGCCCTGTTTCCCCTTTTTGGTCTTGATCACGATAACGCCATTGGCCGCCTTTACGCCATACAACACCGTCGCGGCGGCATCTTTCAGTACCGTGACGTCTTCGATGTCATTCGGGTTGAGCCAGGCGATGCCATTGCCGATGTAATTCCGGATCATATCGAAATTGCCTCCGAGATCATTCAATCCCTGTGCATTAAAAGGGAGAGGATCTTCCTGGATGATGCCATCCACCACCCATACCGGCTCCTGGTTGCTCAACAACGTGGAGGTTCCCCGCACCCGTACTTTCTGTCGCGTGCCTATCAGGCCATCCGTATTGGTGACCACCACCCCGGGCAGTTTACCCTGCAGCATCTGTTCCAGCGTATTCGTACCGTCATAGAACAGGTCCTTACGATTGACCGTAGCAGAAGAGCCCACCATATCCAACTTACGAATCGTCTGATAGCCCGTCACCACTGCCTCTGACATCTCCGAAGGCGCTACCTCCATTTTTACATTCTGCACCAGCACCGTTTCTTCTTCCACATGAATGGAGATCTGCAGCGGCTTCATACCTATATAGGTAAATTTCAGGGTAGTCCGACGGCCGACGGAAATGGTATACTTGCCGGCGGCATCCGTAATTCTTGATCTGCCCGATGACAGGTCCTGCACACTTGCCCCAGAGAGCGGAGTTCCTTTGGAGGAGAGAACAAGGCCACTTACACTGACGACCGGATCTATACTTTTTTTCCCGTTGGTCTCAACGACCTTCCGCTTGATAATCACCGTATTCTTCTCAATGGAATACTGCATATCTGTTCCCTGCAGCAACAGATCGAGCACTTCGGAAAGTCGCTTCTTAGTGACATTAATGGTGACGGGAGGGTTTCTGTTCAGGTCATCGACGCTGTAAAAGACGCTCATGTCCGTTTGTTTCCTGACTTCATTCAAAGCGTCCGAAAGGCGGGCATTTTTCAGGTTGAGCGATACCAGTTTCTCCTGGTCCTGGGCTTTTACCGAAAGTAGTAAGAGTAGTCCCGCCGCCAGGAGCAGGCAGCGGGATACCCCATGCACAAAATTGTTCATGAAATTGAGTTTAGTTTTGGTTGGTTGTTCCCGTTATTCCGGTACTTTTATTTTGCTAGAGCCTTATCCACAAAGATTGTTTTTCCCAGGATGCTGAACTTTACATCACCGGCTTTTTCTATTACGGCAAGCACATCTTCAATATGTTCCGTTCTTCGGAGCCTTCCGCCAAATTTCCGCTCCTTCAGTTGAGGCGATGCAAATTCAACGGTAAAATCATACTGGCGGCCAAGACTGTTCATTACCTCTTCCAGCGCCGTCTCTTCATATACGATCAGGCCGTCTTTCCAGGCGGTATACGTATCCACGTCAACCGGTCTCCTCGCAAATCTCCCTTCGGCGTATACCCCTTGCTGACCAGGTTGCAGCATGGTCACCACGGTGCCGGCACTCAACCTCACGGATCCTTGCACCAGGGTCGTAGCATAGTTTTTCGTGTACGTATTGACATTAAATTCCGTTCCCAATACCTGGATATCCATTCCGCCGGCTACCACTACAAAGGGCAGTTGAGCATTCTGTTTGACTTTGAAATAGGCCTCCCCTCTTTCCAGGAAAACTTCCCGCTTCGTCACTCCGCCGAAATGAGCCGGGTAGCGCAGTTGTGTCTCTGCATTCAGCCATATTTCGGATCCATCGGCCAGTTCGATCTTGTACTTTCCCCCTCTGGGAACGACGAGTGTATTAAACTCTGCCGGTTTTACAGCTCCTGCTGCAGCGGTGTATCGGAGCAAGGTGGTGTCGATATTGTTAATTTCGGCCTGTCCCTGTTGTATCTTTGAATCGGGGCTCCTGTCAAGCTCGATGTTCCGGCCGTCGGCCAGTACCAGTGTTGCCCGCTTGGGGTTAACCGGGGCTGTAAGATATGTTCCGGCAATGACGGGCCTGGGCAAATTACGACTCCTCAGGAGGAATAACGTCGTTCCTCCCAGTACCAGAATGCCGGCAAATACAGCGGCATACTTCAGAAACCGCATACTCACCGCCCGGCCAGGCACGTGCCGCCGTATGTTTGCCGACAGTTTCCACCAGGCCTTATTTTCATCCATGCTGTCAAGGAATTCAACCGAATTTGCCGTCAGCTTTTCTTTTTGCAATCCTTCAAGTAACTCCTTCTCATCAGGCGTCAATGCATGCCACTGCTCTTCTGTTGGCTGCTGTCCGCTATTTACAGCCCTGAGTATTTCCTCCCATAATAGTGGTTGCATATCCATTGTTGATAGAATTAAGTCGCAGCAATTCGCTCCGGGGGTGACAATTTTTAGCAATTTTTTTGAAAAAAATACAACAAGCTGGCAATCAAACAATTAGTCTACTTGAGCCAAATAGTAAGCAGGATAAGGCCTAATGTATCGCCTGCCACTTTTTCCCTGACAAAGGCATAGGCCCTTTTCATCTGGGTCTTTACGGTATTCACGGAGATGTTGTTCCTTTCGGCTATCTGAGCATAACTGAGCCTGTCGACCACGTGTGACAGAAAGATCTTCTTTCTTTCCGCGGGAAGCAATTCCACCACTTCCATTACCCTGGAGGTCATGAACTCATTTGAAATAAAGATTTCCTTCTCTTCAAGCGGGTTGGCCTCATCCGGAATAGCGTTCAATTGCTCATCGGATAATGTCTGCTGTTTGCGAAGGAAACTGATGGACAGGTTTTTCACCGCCCGGGTAGCATACGCCTGGAACGAGGTTATCGATGTAATCTCCGTTCGGCGTTGCCATAGATTGAGGAAGAAGTCCTGAACGATATCTTCAGCAGCATCCTGGTCACGTACGATCCGGAAGGCAACCAGGCAAAGGAACCTGTAATGTTGCCTGAACATTATTTCATACTCTGTTATTGTAAATGCAGATGCCATTTTTTATTTGGTACATAAGTCAGGTGTTAATGGTTAGGTATCTGCGGGGGTAAGGGGTGAAATTAGGTTTTTTTTTGCAAAGACGCTTTGAAGGACAGGACAGACGGGAAATTGGGGCATTGGAATGTCCCCCGATCAATTCATACTTGTGTCAGAAAGGTTTAATATGATAGTGTTTACTTGCGGGCTTATCCTCCATACGGACCCGTTACCCGGTTTCGAGAAAGAGCCTTTATCAGCTTTAACACGATACTTTGTATTTTCAAATTCGCAATCGAGGCTGGTCGTATTTATATTATCAAATGGCAGTTTGATCTTTTCCGCGGTATTCAGGTCGAAGAACCAGTTGATAGGCTTAGTGCTCACCAATTTCATTGTAAGTTGTGTTTCACTTAAATCTATTTCGAAGGCGCCGTCGATCGTTCTTAAAGGCCAGGTAATATGCATCGTAGAAGTTCCCGTTTTGATAAACTTCGGATCGTTGCCTTCCATTGCAATCTCTTTGTCATCAATGATCGCTTTTAATCGCAGGCCGGCAATCTGGTCCGGTCTGCTCCAGATATACCCGTCGACGAAAGGCAAGGTGAAGAAGGTACATTCATTGGAGGTGGCTGCCTGCGTTTCATAAACAGAAGGGAAGTTCTCGTTGAACAGGTGAATATCGCGTATTCTCAATGTTCCCTTTTCCCACAAAATATTTATCCTGTAAAAACGGCTGTCAAACCAGATCGTTTTGAGATCACTGCCGGCGATGTCTTTATCGACAGAAAAGGAGGTTGCAGGTGTCACTTTATAGTTCTTCTTAAACCAGCGGCCTGATGCCTCCAATGTCTCAACCCTGATCTTATGTTCATCGCGCAAACGGGCAATCAGGGGCATTTGTATTTCCAGGCCTTTCGCCATGGCATCCCAGGTAAACGAATTTTCCTGCCCTGCCTGTGTATAGTTAAATCCAATGGACGGATCATTGCTGAATGAGTTAAAAAACCAATTGACCCATGTTGAATCGCCCCCTCCAAATTTATATACCGGCTCCAGGGTAACAACGCCTTGTCTTGTTGTCCCTAAGCCGTTGTCGTACTGTCTGACCGGATCGCTGCCAAGCATTCTGAAGATAGGAACAGGAATCTGGTTCTGTGCGTTTTGAGCCGGCATGTAGGAGTTGATCTTGCTCGGATAATATGCCTGGTTCCAGTATCCTCCCCATAAGGTATACCCATCTGTCCCATATTGGTCTTTGCAATTGGCAGAGGCAACGATGTTATACTTTTCATACATATAATTTAAGCTATAGGCATCAATAAACCAGGAGGCCACAGATCGGGGGTAGTACCCAAAGATCTTTTTAAAGTCAGTCATGTACACATCGATGAGCTTTTCGCGTTCTTTTGGTGTATATCCTGTTGAGAAACCAATATTTGCCCGCCAGTCCCAGGGGTATCTGCCCCGCCATTTTAACCCGGCCTTTTCTACCAGCGGCTGGGGGATTTCCCACCAGGCGCCAATCTCAAAAGAATCTTTTGGCAGGCTGCTTAACAACTTCTGGTATCTTGGATCGAGCAGTGCATCGTATTGTAATAAGAATGTTCCTCCAAGCCCATATTTTTTCATTATATCGACCTGTTTAACAACGGTCTGGTACAAAACGTCTTCGGTAATGGCGGGGTCTCTCGGTTCGAGTAAACGAATGAAATTTACGATGTTGACGATCTTAGGCGGTTCTTCCCCGGAAGAGCTGAATGTACAAAGACAAAGAAGGGCGGAAGCGAGCGTTCCCACAAGTTGCATACTGTTCATGATTTTCAATGATGAATATAGGAAAATTATTAATGACAATCGGGATGAAGGAACAGACACCCACCCGCAAAGAAAAATTTTAACCTGCTGCCATTTAAAAAGATAGGTTCCTCACGGGGAGAGTATCCAATAGAAAGTGAGTATATTGCGAGTAACCATACACACTGCTAATTTTGCCGCTGCTCCCCTATAATAACAATCCTGTCGTCCGGATGCCCGATGAAGCTAACCTGGTGCGTCTCGCTGCCGGTGGAGACCAGGATGCTTACGGTCGCCTGTATAGTTATTATTATCCCCAGTTATATGCATCCCTCGTCTTTATCGCACAATCCCATGAAGATGCACAGGAGATCATCCACGAGGCATTCCTGAAAATCTGGAAGACCAAAGAATCCCTGGTCCTTGTCCGGTCATTTGAGGATTATGCCTATACGCTGGCCAAGAACCTTCTCTTTAATCAATTGAAAAGAAAAAAAGTGAACGAGCGGATCATGCTATCCCTCTCCGATCAGTCCGTAAGGAATACGGGCTCCTCCCCTGACCAGGAATATTTATATAAGCAATATTATCAAACAGCCATCACCGCCATCAACCGGCTTTCTGCGCAGAAACAGCAGATTTTTCTGCTGCGTACTCAGGAAGGTCTGGCCCTGGGAGACATAGCCAATGAAATGGGAATCAGTATTTCGGCCGTAAAAAAACATCTATATGCAGCCTTTGAATCGGTGAAGGAAGCCCTCCGGCAAACGGGAGGAGATATCCTGCTCCTGCTCCTGTTATATTTTTTTTAAAAAAATCGGGTTCCCGGGTGTCCGTTTTATTTCCTCAATGGTCAGTAATAAGAATATATGGAAGATGAAAAAATCATAGCGCTGATGGAAGGTTACGGAGGCGGTACGCTCTCCGGAGAAGACGAGATCGCCTTCTTTCAATGGTATAGCCATGCCAGCCTGGAGGAATTTCACCGGATATTCTCCCAATGCAGGCTTCAGCCGGGAGCGCTGACGGAGTATCCGGAGATCCCGTCAGCGTTCAGGGTACAATTGGAACAGGCCATCCGCAGTCACGAAGCGAATGAACAGCAGGATGCGGACGGACATTCCCGGCCGATTCCCATTTTCCGCCGGTACCGGTTGGGATGGGCTGCAGCCATTCTTTTATCGATAGGCGTGGGCGGGTATTTATTTTATCATAGCCGGCAATCTATCCCGGCGGAGATCGTATATAATAATAAGGATTCGGCATCCCATGATGTGGCTCCGGGAACGACAAAAGCCGTATTAACATTGGCAGACGGCAGCCGGGTCACCATCGACAGCGCCCGGTCCGGTCAATTGGCCGTTCAGGGAAGAACGACCGTGCAGAATGAACATGGCGCCATTACCTATAATGGTGACGTACCGTCAAAAACACCAAATTCCGTTAAGGCTCTGATCTATAACACGCTCACCACCAACCGGGGTGAGCAATCCCCTCCCCTGACCCTATCTGATGGCACGAAGGTCTGGCTCAATGCCCTCTCCTCCATCCGGTTCCCCGTTGTCTTTACGGGCGGTTCCCGGGAGGTGGAGATCACCGGGGAGGTCTTTTTCGAGATTGCGAAGAACCCTTCCATGCCTTTCCATGTGAAATGTCAGCCTGCTGTGGCGTTCGCTGGCACAAAGGAGATGGATGTGGAAGTGCTGGGTACACAATTCAATATCAATGCCTACCCCGGTGAACCGGATATCAGAACGACTTTACTGGAAGGCAGAGTAAGGATCGTAACCGGAGGAGATGGAGCGACTACCTCTCTCCGTGATCCATCCCGCAACCTGATCCTGGAGCCTGGTCAGCAAGCCCGGGTGCAGGAAGGGGTTAGCCGCCTGGTAAAAGACCCGGATATAGATCAGGCCATGGCCTGGAAGAGGGGGCTATTCGATTTCAACCATGCCAACCTGCAAACGGTGCTGAGGCAACTGGCCAGGTGGTATGATATCGAAGTGAAATTTGAAGGGAATGTACCGGTCCGGTCCTTTCATGGGAAGATTACCAGGGACCTGAACCTCTCGCAGGTGATCCAATTATTACAGGATGTGGACGTCAAATTTCACATAGCAGATAAAACATTAATTGTCACGCAGTAAGGAGCTGACCCCTAAACCTTTTTCCATATTATCATAAGATGGTATCCAAACAAAAACCGGAAGTGTTGCAAGCACTCCCGGCGGCGTCTGGGTAACCTGTTATAAACTAAAGTCCCGGCAGGACTGCTTATTTAATCACCCAAACACTGCAAAGCTATGCATTTTAAGGCTCTTTTTAGCCGGTCAGCCTGGATGAGGCGTCACGGCATCACCCAAACTCTGTTAGTAATGAAGCTAACATCCATCTTACTACTGGGCGCCTGTCTTCAGGTTTCCGCCCGTGTCCATTCCCAAACCGTCAGTTTTTCCGGAAAGAATGTACCGCTTGAAAAAGTTTTTGCGGCCGTGGAAAAACAGACAGGCTATGTATTTTTCTTCGATGAAGCTATCCTGAAGGATGCCCGGCCTGTCACCATTCAGGCGGAAAACTATTCTCTGTCCTTATTCCTGAGCTGTGTGCTGAACGGGCAGCCGTTCCGATTCTCCTTTCAGAATAAGACGATCGTCATATCCCGCAGTGCAGAGCCTGTCCCGGCGTCTGTCCCACCCGGAACAGACTCGACGATCCGTCCAGCCGCCCCGCCAATGCTACATGGCGTCGTCATAGATACGAATGGCATACCCCTCCCGGGAGCGTCCGTTACGATTAAAAAAACAGGGAAAAGCGTCCTCACCGATGCCAACGGAGGATTCGACATTCCTGCGTCTGCCAGGAATGGTAAGTTAATCGTCAGTTATGTCGGCTATACTACCCGGGTGATCAATCTATCGGAGAATCCCCAATTGTACATCCAACTGACTGTAGCCATCGATGGCCTGGATGAAACGGTGGTACAGGCCTATGGAAAGACGAGCCAGCGCCTGTCTGTCGCCAATATGTACCAGGTATCGGGGGAGGAAATTCAAAAGCAGCCTGTTATGAATCCCCTGCTGGCCCTCAACGGAAGGGTGCCCGGAATGGTGGTTACTCCCACCAGCGGGTATGCCAGCGCGCCCGTCAAAGTG
>Ga0307511_10000791_pt1 | contig 33694 bp, 16 predicted proteins | sample 13_EM_MG_FD_200266 | JGI IMG/M metagenome (GOLD analysis project Ga0307511, IMG submission 200266) | Populus trichocarpa ectomycorrhiza microbial communities from riparian zone in the Pacific Northwest, United States - 13_EM | ecosystem: Host-associated > Plants > Roots > Unclassified | place... | reverse complement strand
CCCTCACATCATCCCCCTTATCACTCTCAATCATATCCTCCACTTCACTCTGCGCCACCTCCGAACCCCCTTTATCATCAAAATCCGAATCATACAGGGTTCCATTCATGCTCAATGTAGAGGGACTGGTCGCCATTGCTAGCGCAGGAAGAGGCTCCGGTTCTCCTCCATCCCACCCACCTTGTGCCAGGGTAACGACCCCAGACCTAGCCTCGCTCAAAATCGAAGTAAAAGTAGTAGTAGTAGAGATTGAGTCCATTGTCCCAGATCGACTTCTCTTGTGGATTGAGACTAAAGAAGGACCTTGACTGGCTTTACGGACATTCTGGATCCAGGCTTTAGCTGTTGCGTACCCTTCGTCGCTAACTCCGCTGGCACGGCTATCAGTTGCATATTGTTCCTTGGCACTGCCAGCCCTCTTGAGATTACCCATGTGCTTGAGACCTTCCAATCGCTGGATTGATTTTGGTGGAACAGGTGGTGGGAATGAGGAGATGATACTTGCATTTGGGGCGTTCTTCTTGTTACCCTCAGAGTGTGGTATAGGAGGAGCCGGGAATGGGTTTGCGCTCAAGATGCTGGATAAGTCGATAGGTGACCGACTCACAATGCTTTCCCTAGGCCTCTCTAATGAAGCAGGTACTTCCCTTTTGACAGACGACTTCCTCTCACTCAGACTCCCCGCCGGTGGCGCAGGCCTGATCCCCTTTACCTCGGTGGGGAGTAGTGCCGGTAGTGGTGGTAGCGGAAAATCCGCCAGTGGCGCAACAGGTGGCCCATTCAATGGATTCGATTTCGACTTCCGATGGGTACTAACTCGCTTTGGCAGCATCAGATCCTCAGTTGGAGACCCAGGCCACAAAGACCTAGGCCTATTATCTGACGCGCCAAAGCTCTTCTTCCTCATCATGATAGGGGTTAGTATCCTCGGAGGCTCGTCATCGATTTTCGTAACGTGAGGGCCACTTCCGGGACTACGGCTGGGGCTGCGACTAGAGCTGTGCATGAAGCGACTCGTGGAAGACCTAGTAGAGGGGGGTATAGTGAGACCGAGTGAAATGCGATCTTTTGCACTAGTATTGATAGTCATAAAGTCCTCTGGGCTGAGGAGAGACTTTACAAGTGTTGGATCATCGTAGGCAATTTGGTTGACGAACAGAACAGTCTCCGGTCTATCTGCCTTACCCTGAGGTTCCGGCGTGGCATTTAGAGTAGCGACCCTCACGGGAGGAACCTGTAAGGAGGCAAAATCAGCATCTTGAGCGGTCTGCGAGTTATAGCGATTATCCTCAGTTGCTAACGACACCCTATATGATAAATTATCACTACTGGCTTCATCCGGTGTACCGGTGTTTTCTGGCACTGGTGAGTTTGAACCCTTGACAATCCCCACAGTGATGGTGCTAAATTTTCTTGTGTTTCTTGAGAAAGCTCTGGTAACGGTACTTGTTTTACTTGACTCCCTGGTGGGGGCTTTCCTCTTAACGCTAGTAATGCGGTCTATTGTGCGGGCATCGATGGCGGCCATTGGTGGCTGGTTTGCTCCCTCATCCGGTTGCTGTCTCTTTTGTTCCTCCGCAAACCGGAGCTCTGTGTCAATTCGGTGCTTCTCAATCTCTGCCGCTAACTTGAGATCAATAGTCTTCAACTTCCTCACACCTGAAGGCAGTCCAGTAGGTACTGGCCCCGAAACCAACGAAGGACCAGGTATCATTGATGGTCCAGAGATACCAGCCATCCCACGAACCGGTGCCTGTGTGATCAGCTTTGCACTCTTCGTAGGTAGAGACTTCTGCCTCGTCCTCTCCTGCTGATCTTTCGTCAACGCCCACCCCCCATTCAAGCCCGGTACTTTCGTCATAGATGGTGCCCCAATGATATCCCCAAACACTAACTCGCTATTCCTCCTCTTATTGCTCTCAATGTCTCCCAACCTAGGTGTTAATACTGGCGAGCCGTTTGGTGAAGAAACTGCGAAACTCCTACCGCCTGTAGATCGACTCTGGGGTGGGATTTGTGAATCCAGTCTTCCCTTAGCAACGGGTACTGAGGGAGCCAATGCTAGGAATCGCCCTAGTATGCTGATGAGCAGCAAAAGTGTGACGGCCATTGGGAGCACCCTGACTACCAAATTTCCCAATCCGAGTATATGAGGAAAACTTCCTGCCCACCATCCCCCATACGCCAAACTAATCAAGAAAATCCCATGAGCCTGGCTCCTTCCGTCCTCCTTTGTGCTCCTTGTAATCGCCTGGACTTGATCCTTAAACAATCCAAACATCACTAGAATCCTGACCACCGTATATAGTACGACTAGTCCATCGAATATCAGTTGTCCAATATCAGGTCCTCCGATCCCCGGCTTCACGAAGCACACAGGCACGAACTCCGTCCTAGAAAATCCTATAACTACTGCCCCTAACACACCTCGAACGCCCAGCGCCACCAACAACCCTATCTTCTCGAATTTGTATGCCGATTCGTCATAGATCTTCCACAGTATTATTCCCAACCCTGATATCCTCGCTAGCTGTTCCGCAATTGTCGTTAAGGTAACGCCGATTTGACATTGTACATCGCCTAGGAGTAATAGGGCAATGAACTGGCCCAGTGCATATAACGCAGCGCACAGGTAGAAAAACAAAAGGACCAGCCTTCGGCGGTGTAGAAGGAGGGTCTTGAAGTGTTTAGATAATCCACCAGCGAGCGAAGAGGATGCGGCATGGAGAAGTACACCCCTTACATGGACGTAAGTTTTGTTTGGAAATTAGTGATGTAGGAGATTTATCTTACAGTACAAATGTAGACGTTAATACTGCCAGTGCCCCTGTGGGCTCTGTAACCCTGACACCTTGTCCGGATTGTGGGGTAGACATTTCCTTCCTATTCTAGAATGCCTTGACCACACCGTATCTGTTGAATATATGGAATCGAAGTCGCTACCAGTGCGAGTGTATGATTAAAAGTATGATTGATAAAGAGAAATCGATGAATGGAAAGGAGCTGGAATACGGTAGCCTGTATAGATTAGTATTTTAACTTCAATATCCAGGATGGGATCTGCATACCTATCGAGTAAACATATATCAATATTTTTAAAGAGGAACCTCAAATCCTCCGATAAATAGAAGAAAAGTCAATACGTCCAGACTATCTATAACCTATACCTATGAGAAACAAAGGGGAGCAATGCAATCAAGCACGCTACAACCACTATAGAGAAAGTTCTGGTCAGTACCAAGTACCAAGTTGCGCAAAAAGTATTAATTACCGAACACGTAAAGTGCACTGGTATATGGTATAGAAGAAAGCCTCGATGAGGTCATGAAGAGAGAAAGGAGGGCCTGGAAAGAAAATAGCAGGCATCAAGATCAATCTCACCTTCTCTGCACGAGCCGTGAATATTTCCCAATGATCATCCAAACGAGCGACCCTAGTGCAGCAGTACGGCGGTTCGGTTGCGGTGATGCTTGCGGATATCTAAATCCACGTTGCTGTCAGCTCGTGGTACCTGCATAAGCAGCCAAATCTATTTTAAGCGTCGACTTCGCCCTGTGCGAATTGCCATATCCGTACCTTCGTTTCCAAGCGCTTATGTTTCCAGTCTTCTGTAATCAATAAATGCGTGTTTCCTCCAGAACCCTGTTCCAATTAATGGGTATTGAAATACCGAAATCTAAGAGAATGCGATAAAGCTCTGATAGACCCCACAGATATGTAGTATAAGTATAAAGTCAAGCTTCCACCTCGCTCGACTATGACAGGAACGTATGATGAGTGAAAACTGTTTCCCTACCTGATACTTTGCTTCTCCAACCTTTGCTTTTGCTAACCACAACGCCGGTGAGTCTGTTATAGTTGAAAGAGAGAACGTAATTGATTATTCGTCAAAAGGAATACCTATCACAGGTATATCCACACGAGGAGAACAAAAGCCAGACGAAATAATATGAATAGCGAAAGAATGCAGTTCGCCCCTGGTGTGGTATCAAGAAAGGTTCTCAACTGAGAAAAGAGAAATATGTTTCTCAAGAAATGATAAATCAAAGAGAGCAAAGGTGAGAGAGAAGAGAGAAGAGAAAACTCGACCACCCCAGGGTCACCCAGAATCCAAAACGCTCCTTACAGGTATACATAACATGCTACAAAATCTCAAAGTTGTCAACGCAAGAGTAGCCGACCACGAACACCCCGGCTCGAAACTGTCTGTATCGCCATCTTGCCATCTGGACTGTGGCCATAGAACCCCCAAGCTCCACATCGGCTCCAGCCACCAGCACCAGCTTTCACTGGGAGAACTTACATTCATCAAACAATGAACCTAGGTACCCCTCTCTTAGGTATATTTTGACAGGTCGAATTAAACGACAGCTGGGATCAAAAGAAGGTTTCCTCCGCGCTAGGCCAAACGTGACACGGCGGTAAAATGGGGTCGTTTCAACACAGGGATCTGCTGACGTCTGGTGTATCACGATCTGAATGAAGGCGAGTTTGAGTGATACGCATAGTGCGCCGGTATAGTGGGATATACAGGGCGACATACAAGGTTCGCTGTGCCATGTTTTGGCTCCATGTTTTGGCTCCATGTTTTGGCTGTACCTGTGAAGGTTTATGTTCATCAAACCAGACTATGCTCATCAGCAGTATGACAGGAGCGTTTTCGGATTCCAACAAGGAGGTTCCGAAAAGTCTCGCGAGCCTATCGGGCCAAGGACGAAATCAATTCGGAAACGGTTGTCTCCCTTGGCAGCAAAGAACAAATCACAGAATGAGATGTTCATTGAGTCGACGCTAGCGCTAGAGATACCATCATGATGAAAGATAACGATTCCATTACTGTACCTGTGTCCAAACGCAATCTACATGTACAATACGAGCATCCCGAATTCAAGTATGGGTCACGTATTCTTATACTACAATACTGTTATATACAAAAATATCCTACATACCTACAGTACGGATTTAGAGCCACAAAAAAATTAATCGGACTGCGCACGAGAACATACAGTTAACCTTTTAAAGAATCACGGAAACTATTTATAGTGATAGCTGTGCAATTTAGATAGCTGTTCAGTCAGCAATAAAAGCATATAAAATAGCATCATCGTATGTAGTATGCACAAATTGATACATATCTCGAAGCTTGCAGTGAAGCATAAAAGCACTAAGAGAATATTGAAACTGATCACGAGACTAACTTATGTTGGATCCAAGTGAATTGTAGTCCTAACACCAATGTTCAGCATCCCCTCCAACACACATCTACGGATCTTTACTGACCAGCTCTTCGAAGCTCTGATTTATATCACTGTCTAAGTCGTCTTCTAAGCCAGGGTTTTCATATTAGTGGAACCTGCCGATACCCGAGAATCTTAGAGTAGAATGTTTCTCGCCAGGAGAATTACTCTTCTGTATAAAAATATCAGAAAACATACCTCAAACTACTCATAGAGAACAAAAATTACTAAGTGGATATCCTGATTCCCTTCCCTATGGATGGGTGAAAGAAACATGATACTCCTGCAAAGGAGAAAGTTTTGTCTCTGAGAGTCGAGTGTAATGCAGTGTTCGTAGCCTAGTTGGCAGTATCCGTAGGATTGTGATAAATGGCGAAAGGAGTCTGCGGACACCCTGATTCCCTCTACTAAGGACCCAAGTACTTTCTGAGTGCACCAGTGGTCTTGTTGGATTTCAGTAGGCTGATTTCTTGAATCCAACAAATAAACGTACGTACGTACAGTACGTATCCTGACACCCAGCCCCTGCGATGCCTATCTTATTGGCACGAGAACTGCTCGCACTAGTCTTTTGTTTTGTTTTGGCTTCGTTCATTGTTCACCCGTTTTATTGCATTCACCGTTGGAGCGGGTGCAACACATAATTGTCGCAACCATCAACTCCTTCGAATTCATATACATATAGTGGTAGCTCTATAGTATACAACATAATAAAACAAAAAGACCACATAAACGATCGATCTTTGGCTATCCCACTGACTTGCTCTCCAAAATCCCCTACATGAAAATAACGGGAATCAATAAAGACCGTGCAGGTGTGTCGCAGCTGTGATGTCACTCTCGCCCAATGTCTTCTCCCGTAATTGCTACCCTAGTCAGCTCGTTGGAGGTTGGTCAGAGTCCATTCACAAAAAAGCACCGATCCCGCTTTCCACGCTGGCATTTATTCCTTCATTCCTTAACAACCTCCTCGGACTTTTGATATGGGAATCCACACTTGTCCGGGACAGGTTTCCAGAAAGAGCGTATCCTCTGTCATCATTCATCTCAAATGAGAACTTTGACATCTGCACCAATATCTCGCTTCCTGCCCCAGCAGTAGTTTCTTTGCCGAATCCATCCTGCACTTTTATTTCGTTTTCGACATTACCATTGTTGCTCCCTCTGTATACCGAGTTTGGAAAGGGTATAATACTCATGTCCTTATTAGCACTGGTACCGGTATTTCCGGGACCGGATTTAGGTCTGTTAACTCCCTTTTTTCCAAAGCTGATAACACCTGTGGGAACTTGCGAGCGATTTGGAAGCCTCATACCCGTTCCCATTCCCCAACTGCTTCTTTTATCCCCTATATCCGCAGTTGCTCCAACATTAGAGTCAATGCCTGACAATGGCTGGGTTTCTGGCTGAGCAGCAACGACCCCTTCCTGGAGATTTTTAGCTGTCAAGACACGGTGTTTTTGCTTTAATTCCTTTTGCATAATTCCTTCCCCAGTTTTGGTTACCAATCCCAACCCAACATCACGACGCCCTCTTCCTCTATTGAAAAAACTCATTCCGAATGATCCAGCAACGGTAGATAGAGGCGTAGATGCTTCTGCTGTCGTGATGGCATCCTCACCAGGCCTCATCAAACCGGGTAAGTATGTCGAGAAAGGAACGTTCTCATCTCTTCTTGACTTTGTGGAACGGTATGTGGCGAGGGAGTTCCTGGGTGGAGAAGGTGTCACTCGATTGTGGACAATTCCATCGCGGCTTTCATTCATCTGAACAAGACTCACTTTCCTTCCAAGTTGGACAAACTGGCCTTGAAGCCCCACTGAATCCCCTGCTCGGCTCGCTTGGGTTAGGGAAGACTCGGTATTAAGTGTGGAACTAGGTCTTGGTGTTTCCCCAGACGTTGTTCTCGAGTAGATGCTTGGTGCATCTGGTGACATGGCAGTTGCGCGTTTATATGGGCTGGGGGATATTCCAAGCATTGCGTGGCCGCCAGTATAGGGAAAGAAGGCCGACTGAGCATGACGAACTGTCTTTAAAGCCAAGTCCGCCTGTTCTCCTTCCTTCTCCTCATTAGGAGTTGCTATGTGCTCAGGAGGGGGGTAGAGAGTGATTCTTGGCCCAATCTTGATGTGAGTTCTCGTGAGATGTTTACTCTCGCTAGCCAACCGTGCTGGAGGAATATTTTCTTTGTTTTCTCGTGCCATCGTGTTCTTTGGTGATGGACAGGGTGTTTCGACAAAGGTTTCCTCAATGCTCTTCCTCGGAGAACTTGTGCTCTTTTTGACGGTACTGGCAAACGAAGAACAGGATTGTGCAGCTGGATTTTCAGATAAGCTCGTATGGTCCACTCTGTCTAACGCCGGTTTCTCTGCTTCATGAGCAGCACCAATGACATTCTTTGCCCGAGTAACTCTGAGGAATGCAGAGTATACCCTCTGCGCATCCAGCGCTTTATTTCGTGGGCGAGACATACCTATCTCTCCTTCTCTCTCATTTTTTGGTGTGGCTTCCCGGATGATAGACAGTCGTTTGCTACCTGTGGCAGATCTCAAGGTGGAGGCTGTTGTACTGCTAGCCCATGTATTCCCGGAGGAACTCAGTGGGGTACCTGCCATCTTTGGGGGAGTCACAATTCTGATGGAGCCAGAAAGAGATGTATGGCCGATTGAAGACGGAACTCTCCGAAGCGTTGGAGCCCCAGAGTTTACCTTGGACATGAACAAATCTCGAGGTATGTTCTCCACATCTTTATCCGCATTAGAGTCGTTATCATAGTCTCCAAAGTATGCACGGTTTGACACAATGTGTTGGGGAGGGACCTCCACTTCATCAATGTCTCTTGCAGTTCCAGCAAAGAAAGCACGTCTGACGGAGTTCATAATTGACGAAGACATTCGGCGGACCTTCATACGGAGTGAGTGTGGTTTCTGTGGTAGTCCTGCTTCTGCTGAAACCTGTTTGTCACCCCGAAATGACGAGGCCCCAAAGGAGTAAAGTGGCTTCCTCTCCTTCACCGACAGTTGATTGCCCCGTTGATAGTTTGAAGGCATAAAATCAGTTCCTCCGCGCAGAAAGGACATGGACCGGCGAGGCTTCAAATAAGTGCCGTTTACAGTGTTACTACGCTCTGGAGCAGCACTCCCCCGTAAGTAGCCATTCTTTGTGTGTGTGATGGAAAACAGAGAACGACTCCTTCGAAGACGTCGATAACTTGAGGGGGCGGTTTGGGTAGAAGTTGGATTATACAACCGGTGGGGTGGTAAATCATCGCCGCTATCCCTCCTACCCCCCTGAAACCTGCTGCAGTGGGGTCAGTAAAAGACTATAAAGGTATGGGAAGCTTTACATACGTTTCTTGCTCATCTTTTAGGAAAGCGTATGGGTTATAGTCATGATCCGAGGGTGGAGTTGGTTCAAACCGGACGCTTGGCCAACGGAGCGGGGTGCCATCAGCAGCAATTCCTAGCTCGCCTCTTCTCAGGAGATCGTTTTTAAAAGCTGCTGCTGCTGCTGCTCGAGCCTGGTTCTGCCTTTCCTGCTCTGTGAGGTTGTCCGACCTGGTGGCGGTTGGGAACAACGGATGCTGTGTTAAGGTTGAGGACATAGACTTTGCTCTTCGTAGCCTGTCATGGCCTCTTTCAGATGGATAGGTACTTCCACAAGCTGCACCAGCGGCAGTATGTGCTCGGGAGAGCATCCCCGAGCTTGAGTAATACGCCATAGTGCAGTCTGTCTACAGACGGTCGATGTCAGCTCCACGAAATCTCATATTCATTTTCCCAACAGAACCTACACGTGCTGCAGCCGGTTGCAATGTCGTGGACTGACGAGAGAAAAGCCTCACAGTATTGGGACAGAGGGAAGTCTTATCACGGTATAATAGCAGCTGGCGATGAGGAATGTGTGAAACCTATCTGCACCATACGGTTCTGGTCACCGAGTTTATAATTGATGATCAAGGTGAGTAGCTGGGGGAGAGGTCTGATTTCGTGGCCAGAAGGAAGGGAAATCAAAGTTACCTACAGCATTTCTCCATGGCCAGAAGGGATGATTAAGGCACAAGAGGAGTAGTAGTTTACTGGATTTCAGCGCTGAGTAGTAAGTGTGAGAATTTCTTTCCCCCGAATAGTGCCATTTCCCCATGGACTACCGCATTTGGTAGTGGGCCAAGTTTAGGCCGCGTCAAGTCGAACGAACCGAAGTTCACTACACAAACCATTGTCTAGGTAGGTTGGCAAGTACGGAGGTACACCTATATATACAATAGGCCTCCGACAATTACATGACTATAGTAATTTGGCTGGCCCTGCTTTGACTTACTTAGCACTTAGTAGGCCCGCTCAACATGGAGTCTGTTGACTTCTTTATACGACTTATAGTTCCTAAATTTCTAAAGTTATTATTGTCATGCAGCAAGTTACCCCCTTTCCGTTACCCTCAACATAACCTGATGAAACCCCGAGCTCACATTCGTGCCTAGGAAAAAAGTTTAATCAAGGGCGAGTAGCGAGACTCGGTTTACATCATCCTTAGAAGAAATGATGCAGTTTCACAAAGCAATGTTTATGTAATGTAGCAGTGCTGACTTGCGGTAAGCCTTCTTCATCAAAACCAGGCTTAAGGCACAATGATATCTACAATTAATTACTCATCGCTAACTTACAATACTACCCAAAGTATAATGAGTACTGCAGCAACACTCTGTTGTTTTCTATCCGCATGCAATGAGAGCGGATGGGGGCGATGTGGTACTGTCATACCATTCACACCACCCGACAGGAGGCGGATCCTATACATGGCTAGGATGTATACAGTTCCAAAAACGGCTGGAATGTAGCATAAAGGACCAACCGGGAGTGCAAGTACTCTGGCGGTACGTCTCCTCTACTAGAGCGGCCCCTTTCAACATGGACGAGGATATGCATCGGCGATTATTACAGCTGCCCTCCAAGAGTCGCCCACTGCGTGCGACGATACCAAGGATGCCCAAGAATATAGGCATAGTGAGCACTTCAACTCCCAACTCGATTTCCTGCGATGGCTCGATTCTGAACATAACGTTTCTATGTTTGACCACCTGATTTCTGCATGTGAACGCCTAAAACAACGGGGTATTATATCCGTTGACAAGGCAACCTGGTAGCATCGAATCCCAAGGCTCGGTCACAATTTTCAAAGTTCCTATCACAAGAAACCTTGTGATAGAAGCATACATTGACATTGGGCGCCCCTGAAGTAGGGGGACTTCAAAATCAGCCCAAATTTTCCTGCAGGCACGTGCATCTGTGAGCATTGGTCATGAGGACTGATAAAATTTACCCAGTGAAGCGCAGTATGAGGCTTGCTCAAAAGATCGGGTTATCAACAATAGGTCCGAAAATCCGCGTGATCTCTTTACCGCAGCTGGTAAAGTACAGCACATTGCTCACCTCTGGGCTTGAACAAATCACCCAAGGCAGGTCTTGAATCTGATATCACTTTCTTACTCAAACTGCAGGATGCTCGAATCTTACTGACTGGGTTCAGGGCCAGATTAATACGCCTCATAGGCTATTTGGGGAACTCCAAACGCCCTCCCAGCACAAATCAAGTTTCTTGTGATGTTCAGTCTCACTGTAAGGCTGACGAATGTGCCCTAGTTTCCTTCAGATGCAGCTACCGTGGTTGAATTCCCGTGCCAGTATCTTTGTCCTCAAACTTTCTTTTCTTATTTGTTTGCACTACCTAGCATCCTGACAGGCAGCTGGTTCAGGCTAGGCAATTTGTGACCCTTTTGTTTGCTTCCTGATTCACAGAGAGGTGCATTATTACAACCTTCACCTCTCAGTTGCTATGCTCCTACATGATGTGCTCCGAACCACTTTAGATAGAACAGACATCAATCAAATTTGCAATCAGACTGGATACCAACGCTAATGAGGTAAGTAGAGCCATCTTTCATGCAATTCTCACAGGAGTCATGTGAGCAGTTACGATGTCGAATTTCTAGCCTCCGACCTTACGTATACCTAAAGACTATTACTCTTTGTTTATTTACTTAATATCTGGAATGAAACGAGCTGCACCTTTGATTTTCCACTTGTGCCACTTTCAAGCTCTACTTCTCCACCAATAGGCTTAGACGCAGGCACTTCATAAGATACACCCGAGCTTTTCAACCTAGGTTGGCTCAGGAACAAAACTTCCCACAGGTTTTGGTCAACCTAATGCTAATATCATACACACCTTCTCAAAGGCTCATCGCTTGCCTAGCCACATAAGCTCCCGTCCACTTCCACCTGTACTCCGTCCAAATTTGAATTCTATGAGAATGGTAATGCAGAACTGAATGAGCCCCACTTGTTCTAGTTGCATTCTGCTGTGTACTATTAATTTATTGTTGTACCGAGAACAAGGTACCCTACCTTGTCTTGGATATCTTGTGGCTACAAAATTATTTTACTGGACGGATACGTGCCACAGCCCCACCAGCCAGACGCATGCGCAGGTCACTAATAAGATGAGCTTCCATCTTCAGATGTGTGATGTTCAGCTCTTCTTCTCGAGCACTCAACAACTATACTTCAATAAGGACATTGCAACGATATATGCAGTACTCATTCTGGTACTTCCATAATGGCGCGCCTTAGAAAAGTCCTGTTGGCAAAAAGCGTACCAAGTTTTGGTGTTGTGGTACGCCTCTAATCAATTGCGCATAAGGGGTTGGGAAATGTATGATCACTTTTGGTCGCTCCACCTCATCGATTGAAGCTGGTATGGGGATTGGTAAATAGCGTTGGCGCTTGACAGTCTGAATGTACTATGGATCGAAGATTGTATGGGACATCGGTCGGCGCTTGAGAAAGACCTCCAGCTCGAATTGGCCCTGGTTTATTGCATAGTAGTGGCGGTGTCACTCCTCCAGAGCTGCGGGACAGGGTTTTACAGCTTCAGGACTTTGGGCTTGTACATGTATAATCTCTCGTAGGTACAATAGGGGCTGTGGACAGTTCCTTTGGGGCAATTAGCAAATTCCACTGCACCCCTCGATCCAGGAGCATTTGCTCCGTGAAACTGATGGATTATTACGGCCGCCAGACCACCGAACCAATTGGGGCCCAGAAAGCCCCGTGCCGGGTGCGCCCCCAAGCTTCGTTTCCCCCTTCCATCTCTCACATATTTACATATAAAAGGGGCTGCTACACTAGGGGAGTAAACTGTCCGTAGGTATATTACAGCAGATATGCGGACAAATCCACAAATAGGGCTACCCCTCCTGATACATAGTAAGCTTTCTACTTCTAGGGCACCGTCTCCAGCGATACATGCAAACAAAGCCTTTCTAAAACCGTGCAGTTAGTTACCACAACATACTAGATAAATTTGATTTTAACATACTCTAACAGCCTAGTTGATGTGTGTATTTCTTCTCGTCCTTGAGCAAAATGTCTGACTGCTGCCACCATATCGGTAACTTGGGTTGAAGTTGAGAGGGTGCTTAGTATTCTGAGCTCCTTGCTCTTTGAGATATTGCTAGTGCGGTCTGGGCTGTTACAATAGGCGGCGGGGGGAGAAAAGGAGAAGTACCTTCAGTAATATAGGAACCCGTCCCGCGATATTTTCCACTATGGGCCTATAATCTTTGCCAATGAACAGGCTCTTTTCATCTTTAGTCCACCAGTCCTCCATCTCAGTCTAAAAAATGGATGACAATTCACGTCAGTAAATGGGGATCAGCAATCACTGGCCGGGTACAAACATCTTTAAGGCCCCTATAGGGGTATAATCTGCTTCCTCCTGTCTGACGGTATCTTTCATGTAATGCATGTTTATAGCTTTTATAGTTCCCACCTAAGCTCGTTAGTTTCAAATCCTCAGCAGCAATTTTTCCCAGCAGAGTTCTTGTCTGGCCTTTAACATCAACGCAAGCCGGTCATTATGTAGGTCGAGGGTGTCAATGATGGAAAGGAGGAGTTCTTCAGCTCCAGATGCATAGCAGAACTTTCCCAAGTCTTCCAGCGTCCTGGCGTTGTCTAGAAAAGTTCTAACCATGAAATGCAAACCTCAAGGCAAACTGTAGGTAACCGATGTTTGCCAAAAATTCATGCTCTTGACCGCAGAACACAACCTCCGAAATCCCTCTAGCCCATGAACTGAAATCCCTGGTCTTGGTCAAAATGTAAAGCAGTCGGTGGGAACTTGCCCTAAAAAGAGGAATGGTAACATTTGTGACTCAGCAGGGTCACAGTAATTGTCAAGATTTTCAGATACCAGTTGCAGTGCACTCGCAAGATCTGTATAAGCACAATTAGCCCAAATTCCTAGTCAATGAGAGTAGTATACAAACTACACAAAGAAGATCCCTAGATTTAAAGGCAGATGTAGAAAGAAAGATTGGGCATATGGGAATTTAATCAAGATCTCATGAGTCTGGGGGGTTAGTTATAGCGAATATATGCTTAGATGGAGAGAAAATTACACACCCCGCGGGACGGACAAACGGGACCAGGAATTGGTATTAGGATTGATATAATAACTCTGCGATCCTCCATTGTGTTTGCTCGGCCTTCTTTTGATATAGATAGCCCTCAATTCGTCGTCTTTTCCGTTGCGATATCTCTTCCAACCGGCTCGTATTTCTATCGTGCAAGAACTATAAGAGTCGGTATCAATTTCCATATGACGATTTCTTATCGATAAGTATCCCTGCTAGCGCACAATCATTCTTGCTCGGCCCTCGCATGCATGAACCCAATTGTCAAGAACAATAGCACAATTGTGTTTATGCATGACTGGCAGTGCAAGGCGTATGTACTTTACAAAAGGTTAGTGATCTCTGATACGTTGGTTCGCTGTCAATTGTGATTTTTCGGGCAGTATACCATCAATTAAATTTAGAATGGAAACTAGCTAACCCCAGTAGGTATCAATTCGCGCCGTTACCTACCAAGCGACCGTTTTGAACCTGCTTTGTAGTCTGGTTGTGCAACCTACATTCAGTACGGTGCGCTTGGGGAACGCATTAAATAGCCGCCCGGCGCAAGCCGACCTTTAGTATCTAGTTATAACAATAATGTAAAACTCTTGAATATGAAGTATTAGGGGAAGAGGTCGCAGGAGAGGTTAACCGGTCACTGGAGGCTAACTGGTAGAGGGCGTTCATGCTAGCCCAATTAAGGACTGATATATTGAATCTCCACCGAGGTACAGCGTAAGAAAGTTCGGGGGGCTCCACTATAGTTTTCGTGAGAACGGGGGCAACATTCCGAGACGAGAGCAGACCACCTAGGGTGGGGCGGGGAGTCGTGTGATACTCGATCGTGATATGGTTCAGAGATCGGATTACGGGTTACATGTGCACGATTGGGAATACCTAACCATGCGTATGCATGTAGAGTCCTGAGTAAATAGAACAGGGTAGGCCGGCTAAGTATAGGGTAGTGATCTGCAATTGGATGATACTCACAGTAAAAACACATAAAACAGCTGAGTATGGGGCTCCATCGACATCGGATGTTTGTTACGTCGAATATGGAGTATGTAGCAGGGGGGGCTTCGCGTTACGACTCGGCTGTGCTGAGATTTTCTGAATTGAGGTGCCGCCACATGCCTCTCCGGGAAACTTGAGCTCTATTAGGTTTCCATCCTACATTTTAGGCTGTTCCAGTACGAGCTGAAACATTCCCAACTCCACGCCTAACCATTTCCGGCTAATTCACAACCTCAGCTGCAGGGACGAGCACCACCAAACTATGGGGCTGAGCTAGGATATTTTGACAGCGGTGGGGAAGGGATAACCAAAAACTCATCAGACCACTGCAGGCAGCTATTGCTTCTCTAGCTCTACCAACTCTCCCTCATGATCAAGCTTCTCATCGTGGCTCTCTTCAGCTGGCGGGAATGGTCAGGTGGGATCACCACATACCTTGTCTCAAATTCATCCTATGTTGAACCCGGATTGATTAGCGAGTCGATGTGCTTTCTTCCGAGTTTCGAGTATCTTGGCACTTTCCCTACAGTAGGCATTAACTAGTTCGATAGTCATGTATATACCCCTGACCTATCATATTCCACGTTCTTGCTCATATATAATATAAAATATATACAAATTAGCAGATATATTTCCTACATATCGCACAATATATCGATATCACTTTTCAATTCCGCAGCATGAGTGACCTTGAAAATTTGTGGGAGGGGAATCCGGGGCGCGCGGGGTTGAATGAGGGGGAGGGAGGTTTCTACAACGAAGAGGCAGCTCAATCCTGGGTAAATAGATGGAGTCGATTCGGGTGAAAGGAAATGAAAACAAATGCTTGAAAACCTATGATGCCATTCGTGGGGCTCAGAGAAGAGGCTATCAGCTGTCCATGTCTCACATATAGTTAGGTACCTTTCATGTGAAGATTATTAAAAGTGCTCCACATAGGCTTACTCAGTTCCCTTGATTGACCATCAACGACCACCTCATTAGTCCACGACGACAGAATACCCGCTCGATGGGATGTTTAATCTACTCTATAGATCTAGTCATATGCCCTATGCATAGTGCCATGAGCTTCAAAAATACACCGACTGGCCAGTGTGACACTAAGGATATTGAGAGCCAATCACCGATACCCACCAGTAGGCATCAATTTTAACCGCATGCCGCGATGAGCGCCATAGGCCGCAAAATTGATAACCCTCAGTCTCAGACTTGAAAATCACACAATGAAGATCGATTCAGCACAATTCATTTGGTCTTAGGCTGTGACTAGTGATACTTGGCTACGGCAGACAGTGCCTGAACACAAGACTAAGTGGCGCCATACAACCGTAGCCAACGGAGATAATGTAAATCGCTAACTCCACCAATCTCATATCCACTACCTTACCCCGGACGAGGTACGGTAATCGTGCAGAGCCGAGACTTGTGGCTGCTTTCAATTGCGATGGGCAGTGTTCTAGATGCATACACCAGATTGGCTGCGGAAGTTCATTCCGAGACTTGCAGCGCTGGTAGTGGTTGCACAAGTCGTAAGCCATGTCTGTCTTTTAGTCTTTGGGTACTCTGTATCTAACTGAACCCCCGCAAAGGTCTACTCTCTTAGCTTTGGCCTGAATCGTGAGGTGAGTGAGGGAGCTGTTTGAAATGGGACTGGAGAAGTGGAGAGGTTGTGGATTCGTAAAGCATGAGTTTTAATCCAGCTCGCAACTTATGTTTGACCTACAAGTACGGGTAGCTATGGAAGACCCGGCCTATGCTCTATCTTTAGCCGGGGGTCTTGCGCGCCATGGTATATGGAGCTCCTGGGCTCTAGGCAAATTCTGAGACTGCCCACGGACCAGTAGGATATTAAAACCATACAACAGGTCTTTCTACGGTGAACGTGCTGCTTTAACTGCTAGATTATTGATGCTTAGACATCGGCAGCCAGCCACAAGGTGAGGCGGTGTCATTAATACATTGCCAACTTGAAGTTCCGGGACAGATATCGGCATCAGGGTGCCGGCGTCGGGGTGGGGGGTAGTGGGGTGAAACATGATCACCCGTGCACTGCCTACATATATTATTATACGAGCCAGAGATAGGTAAAATGCATACCCTAATGCTCATATTTTTGCTTTTCGTAAACTAGATGTAATGTATGCTGTAAACCAATTCTCAAGATAGCAATCTGTCCCAGGACTTATTTTCGGGGGACAGGCTTACCCTGATTCATATTCGGGCCGAAGCAAGTGGTACCTCAGCTAGCTAGACCCTCCGAGTCGACCCGTATCGCGCCGCCCGGATCCTACATCATCATCGGACGAACTCCAGTTCGTCTTAATGCCAGCCCTAGTGCCCTCTGAATTGATTTTTACTTCACGGCCACATGGCATGTATGTTCAGCCTAATCCACAAATTGCTGTGTTTCGGACTCTCATAGCATACCCATAGGTAGCCCTGTATAGTTGCTCTTATCCTCTTTGAGAATGATTTGCACTCTTGCGCTCGGACTTTGACTTAGATGCACTTTGGATCGGTACACCGGTATCAAACGTTACTTAACCCGCCAATGAAATAAAAAACCCTAATAACCTCCCAGGCGCATATGCGATGCCACTATCGGTAAATATGTAGGTATGTACACCTAGTATACCGAAACATTGACTCCGAGCGAGTTCCGAGACCTCTCGTTAAGTGTGAGCTCTTAAGATCGTTGACGCGTTTCAATGTGATTGGCATAGATGATCTAATCATAGATAATAGCTAACGCAATGGGATATCCCGGTGGTAGTTTTGATACCGGTAACGCAATAAAGTTGGAGAAAACCTTTGAATGTTCCAAAGTAAGTTTTTCGGCACAAACCGAGATGACGGTGACGTTCCTGGATGCAGGGCCGGAAGAACCCGTGGCAGGCTTGGACCATGGTAAGTAGGTAGGTACCTACCGCTACCTACTCCCCATATTGATATGTGTAAACGTAGAGTAGCACTAAGGTTGATGTTGCAATATTAATAATTAAGAATTGATACTCGATTATGATACTCTACTATTTCTATGGACAAGGGTGACTTTAACATGCTTAGTATAGTTCAGTGTCAGACGTCTGGAAACGTGGGGGCCCAGGCTCGCTTAGCCCAGCCGGTGCCGAGTACTGGTGTTTGTTGTGTTGGGGTCGGGGTGAGCTTAGACCATGTATGACATGATTTTATTGGTGGATGATTAGGTAGCTTAATTTCCATGACAGCAGTCTCCACCATTGCCCTGGATCTGACAAATCCACGTGCAATGGATGCTTACTCTGCATCAAGAAAGTTATGCGGGGATTTTGGCATGTGGATCAGTCAGTTTTGGGTCATTTGATATGCAGGTACGGGTTATTGCATGTTGCTCACCGCCTTTAATTTGAATATGGTTTCCGCGGCACCCAACGGAGAAACAATAAGCAGCCACAGCACTTATGTAAAAAAAATTTAGAATTAATTCTGCAAGCACAGACATACATATCAGCAGTCATAGCTCTAGCCGAGGTTTAATCCTGACAAATTGAGCTCCGTTCTGGAGGGGTAACGATAAATTTAACCCTGTGCATATTGGACTGCATAGAGCCGAACATCTCAACACTAAAAGCTTATATGCGGCAGCATGATATCGATCGGTAGCTTACCTCCTGTCAATCCCATTTCCAGTAACAAAAACCGAGAAAATCAAGGATTTTTGCTGGTAGCGGGCTTATGATTGCATAACTCCAGGTTTCTTCCATCACCACGGTTCACGGTCACCGGGGTCCGGGGAAATATTTGGGCTGGGGACCACACCCCAGAGTTTCACAGGCTAAGAGCTGGGCGCTGGGGCTTGGATTAGAACAACATGCATGTATGATTCACGAGTTATGGAGTTTTTGGCCGAGTTTTTTCTATTACTAGAACATCTTGCTGCGTGTATAAAGGTCAGGCGTCGTCGCCAATGGTGGTATCATGACTAGGCACTGCTTAGGTACAGCTATTGAAAGTTTGTGTAACCAGAAGGAACGTTACGGGTACTTTTAGTTCATTTACAAAAATAGATTGCAACAGCACTGTTCTTTTATTTTGAACATGTTGCCTCTTTCCCTTTTCAAGTCATCACTAGACTTTCCGAATAGCACAGTAAGAGGAGGTATATAGCAGAATTATGTATGATCACAGTGCTCTATACTAGCGGCTTGTGTCGAATCATGTGAAGGCTAGGCATACCGACTAAAAAAAACTATTATGGTGTTTAGCGCTTCTTTACTTCCTATTGAGACACACATAATTAGTCTACCTGCCAGACTACGTAACGCAGAATACTTCGTATATTCTCTATTTTTCAGGCGGGTACCGCGGGGTCGGTTAGTGGGAGTGACCATACCCTGTTTGAACATGTCTCGGGGCCCCGGGTACACTGCCTCAGTTATAAAGCGAGGAAAGGGTTTAATGCGACAAACAGATCCTACTTACTCATCACTTGGAAGTACCTACTGCAACTGCAGGCAGCGTGTATATATACGATCAGCCTTATGAGGGTTGCGCTCTGACATACTTGCATGATTTACTATGATATGAGCTACATACCTAGAGAGTATTTGTGTGAGTCGGTGGGCTTTTTTCTTCTAGCCTTGGGTAGGTAAACCATTACTACCGTAGTATGCACCAAAGGGTGATGTAAAGCAGCAGCATTCGTATCAAGGTGTGGTGCTGCACTACAATATGCATGTTGCCTACGACTGACATAACTTTTCGGTCAATTGCACATTTCACGGAGTGTGATGTGTGACCTTTCTCTGCCGTCACGGGTCCCAGAGTTCTGGGAACGAGCTGCTGACGATGATCTGCAGAAAGTTGGCATTGTGATTTGTTAAAACATTGTGATGGTGGTGCAGGTGGCGCGGATGATCACAGGGACAATGTTAAGCAGGCAGGACCTCCGGTCCACTCCGAAGGGATTGCTATCGTGGCCAAGCACCGTCGGGAGAGAGATTACAGATCTGAAGGTGGAGACTCAATAAGACAGGTCCGTGCATGCCAGGCCTTATTTTTTTCTCTGTGTAGCGCGGGTTGGGTAGGACCGGTGGTCATTGGCAACCTACGTGGTTTCAGACGACACATCTCCCTATCGTCAATGAATTCGTATGATGTCTTTTGATTTGCCCAAGCTGTCGCTAATACGAGAACCAAGCTGCAGCATATCACGAGTGACGCGTCGTGTGCATACAATATCAAAGATCCTAAGCTTGCAAGAAAAGCAATTTCGTTGTCTCGAGTCATTTATGTCTGTTGATACACCGGATTCAACCAGGTTTTTACGCCTAGAATTTGGTCACTTGGTTAAAGTGCAACGTAAAAGAAATACTGTAATAGGGGCCTAGGGGTGCGCTTCGTCATCGTGGTTGCCTACGAACAAAGCATTGATATATCGTTAGTCCGTGTGCGCCGGTTGTTACGTATCTGCATGCGGCGAAGATATTACTCGGAGTCACAGACAGAGAACAGAAGAGTGCACATGTGATTCCGATCAAATTGTATGAGAGATTTTCTTTAATTGCTTTTGATTGCGGATGGCAGGTCCTGTACCCAAATAGGACCTGAAGAATTCAGTCTGAAGGGTTTGCTTCCTGTTTCAGTAGTTCTTGGCACATGTATGTTTCGAAATCCCGATGTTTCGTTTGGTCCCTGTTTATTGCAAATCCGGATCCGGAATGCCATTGATAATACTTATGTATGATTCAGACGTGGATCAATGGAATCATCCTGGCGGACCTTGATACGTACATGGTACCCTGGAGACGATCCTCCCCTGTATCAGAGCCAAGGACCTGTGCTCTCGGATGTAACTGCCGCCCTATAGGTTCAATGGACAGTTATTTCAGAATGGAGATCATTGGATACGAGATTGGCATCGCCACTGAATGAACTATATACTCGGTTGCAGCTTCCATACAGGAGGCCCCCATGATAAACTATTGCTGTGCGCATATCACTACCAAATATAGAATTATCGAGATCTGAGTTCGTGCTAATGGTTGCCAAGAATAAATTACCGTTGCCAAGATGGACCCTCCCGGTTGAAGTTTAATTGAACCGGGTCAACTCAGCCAGTTTTAGCTTTTGGCCCGGCATACCTACGTGATATCGATATCCATTGGAACCCCAGGGGACCCGAGCTCGATCAAGGAGATAGGTATATCGAGGAGGCTAGTTTCTCCGATGAATTGAGCAGATTATTCAGCACCGTAGAAATACATGAAATGGCCCCTTCTCGAATATACTGCTCCACCATAGGGTTTGGGCAAGCATGCCCAAACAGACTTCTCTGATAACAAATTTTGCCAGGAGCGCGAGACGTGCCGTGCCTTTAAGGCCCTTGGGCTGAAGTTAACTCTGTTATTTGGGGGTGATATGTTTGAGGAGGGGCATTATGGGCTGATATTGTTTGGTAATTTGTATACGGCCCCGGAGCAGGAGTACAACTTGAAAGGCCTCTCTATTCCACCTAGGGCTGCCTCCCCTCCCAAACGGGACTGGCGGTGATGCTGTATAGTATGATTAATGCAGTATTACAGTTGATACGATGCTCTTTTATTTTGTTTTAAAATCTGTACTCGCATTCGGCCGAAGCCATGGCGAGGTTGGTTTTATACTGTATGCATAAAAAAACCCTACCAGCTGTGTGGCCTGGAACTAGTATACCAGGGTATAGCTATCCGCCTAAATTTGCTGTAGTGTCCACTGTTTCTTCAACCATCCGATTTACCAAAAATAACTCGGTTACCAAAAGGTCCGTATGTGAGTATTACCTGTTGGATCCATACCTGTTATATGCGGGCCGCGGTGCGGCTAAAAAACGGGGCCGGTCCGAGTGTGCCAAGGCCATCACACAATAGTACCAATGTGAGAAAAAAGGGGCCCACTGATTACTCAGATTACAAGTTTTTTTTGGTACACGTGCTCGAGTACTAATTGTAATAATACAAGGTTATAAGCGGAGGAATCTTGAGAGAGAAATGTAGATGTATTCGTCAAAGCTATGTAGAGATCGCTATAGTATGAATGCTATGGTTCTACTGCCTTATTCTTCTCTTATTTCACGCTGAATCTCGCTCCTTATATCCTTCGACCAAAATTCAAACTTGCCCTTCCGGGAATCCCAGTTCTTTACCCGCATAATTCAAAGTTGCCTTTCCTGCCCATGATCGACTTTCCGTTCGGCCTTCCATTTATCCGAGTATTTCCTACACTAATACTTTCAAAACCTCCTGGCACGGGATTGATGCGAACTAGAGGATTCTAAAACAGCCACGACCCATGCTCCGATCCGATGTTTCTAGGATATACCGGAGGAAAGCACAAATGGTTATCAGGTCGCAAACAACAAACCCTGTTGTACGAATTCTGTATACTATACATGTTGATGCACCACAATGGTATTGCAGATATATAGGGAGTACAGTAGAGTCTTTAAATCCAACGGCGACGAATTTACAATCAAGCCTTGGTCCAGTCAGTATTATGGCCAATGGAAGCGTACTATATTCAAACAACTGTCGTATTACCAGGTAGTTCACGATGTTCGCTTGAATTAGAATTCCGGCAAGGTGTGACTTCCTCTAAATCTATGGTTGGGGACAAGGATGCACAGATCTTCCGTGCCCGGTTTTTGAGGTGAGCTTGTCCTTTACATTTATCAGACGACATTAGTGATAAGAAAGCTTGATTGCATCGGTATTGGTTCAATGTTAGGCACTTTCGTTCAGTGTCAAGGGACGCTATGAGGTGATTAGCGGCCCCACAGCGGAGGCGGCACGTACGGACTAAGTAGAGTACTCTGTGAAAAGAAACCTTGCCGTCGTGGTTGGCCGTCTATTCGAGTACTAAGGCCGGAAGCTAGATGCAGCCCATATACATGTATATACGTCTTTCCTGAGGTTGTTTTTCCTGGGAAGTTGAGAATATTCGCATTTCAAATTGGACCAAAGAGGGGCGATCGGCTGAGTGGGGTGGATGCACAGGTACGGTACGCAATTAGCACATACAGGCGGAATGGGCAGGGCGCATGCGACGACTCATACCTACTTATAAATAATAATTTGGACAACAATATATACACTGCATATTCGAGTTCGGATCAAATTTTACAGTGAAATCCTTCTTCGGCGACCCATAATATATGCTTCCCGCAACTTAATATAATTCCAGTAATTTGCTTCAACTTTGTTTTTCCATAGTGTCCAGGAACAAGGCACATGCAGCGCACACAATCATCCTTGTTTATGTTGATCACCACTGTCGTGCCATGGCGGTTTGTCCTTTCACATAAAATTTCAGACTTGCAAAACTCGCCTAGACTAAAGCCCTAGTTGACACGATATGATTATGTGAAGCCCGCCGATAGGCCGCCCAAGATATCAAAGAAACCTCCCTTCGCCTAAAAGAGACTCGCTTGTAAACCCAGGATGCACTGTATCATGCAGCCTGGGACTTGCAGAGAAAAAAGTAAACAGGAGCAGGATTGAGTTGATTTGATATGGTAGCTCTTGCCGCTCTTCCTCCATTGGTTTCGGTACTTATAAAGTATAAGCTAAGGTAGGCCGAGGGGGTGCTCAAGATCGATATGGCAGACTAGGTGGATAAAGGGCATTGACCCGCGATGGATCGACGAGGTGGTGCTGTAGATGAACTAGGGATCTTTGATATCTTTGGGTAGGGTGGTCCTGTATTAGACGAGACCAATATGACCCCTACGTGTAGGCACTAAAAAGTTACCTAGCTTGATAATATTAGTTGTATTCGAAACAGCGCGACTTGTTTGAGTTCTCGGCCCAATATATGACTCGTCCTGCATATCATGCGATAGTGAGATAACATACAAAAAAACAGTCAGCTCAGCACTATGTAAACGTGTGTGATATAGAACGAACTGATAGAATCTGTCCCTCCATATGTTACTGCCGGAGGCTATGGGGCCAAACACCATTTGGTCCGGGCTTATACCCCGGACCCCGGCTACCCTTGTACCACGTAGGGGAACGCTCTTGTTATCAGCAACGCCCCCATGCTACAGCGCCGATGCGATCGATCGTTTGCTTTTCACGGGATGATCTATCTAGAGTAGTGCGTTTGGTTTTTTTTTCCCCATAGTGTATGAAGAACCTGAAACATTCAACACTATCTCGAGGTGAAAATCCAGAGGCATATTCGAATCCAACTACGTATACGATATCGACTAATGACTGTCTTTGTAGTACACTATTTTAGTATGGATGACTCCCACTGTGCCATAGCAACTCAAGAGGCAAATGAGCCTAGGAGGTGGAGGCTATAGATGCTACGGGTTGATACAAATCCAGGCGCCGGAGGTAAGCGATGGGAAATAGAACAAAGTGGATGGTGGTTACGATGAATGAACGAAACCCAAAGCAAGGGGTTGTATTGTCATGCATGGCATTGAGCCGGGAATAGTGTGAAGTTCAAGTTACGTACTGAAGTACCTATGGCAAAATAAACATTCCTCTCCGATCTCTCTTAGATACCCTCGATACATCTGTCTTCATAGACATGGATTCAGTGAGAGTGTTTCATACGTGCTGGCGTTGTCGTTATGTAATCTCCTCGTGGCATTTGGTAGTTGGAAGGAGGCAGTAGGCAAACGTTAAATCAAACATTTGAAACAAAAAAGCGTCCAGGGATCAATAGTGAGTGTGAATAGTCTAAATACACCACGGATAGGTATGCACCGCGGTAATACTTCGGATCTGAAAATCAGATTCAGATCTGGAAATTGGGGACTTTGGCAGTTCCGAAGGTGTGTGCCATGGTTCCGCCGGATTGGAGGGGGCATATATTAAGATAATATATCCTGTAGGTTTAGGTTAGGGGGCTGTGTGTCTCGGAACCAAGCGAATTTGGGGCCTGGGAGCCCAACTGTGTTGGGCGGAGACAGGCTTTGGTCGAGATATATAACGTTATTCGTACATGATGAATATGTAGGTGGTACCTTCCTTGCCTTCGTTGTGGCCTGTCACTACTCTGCACTGCAGCCTAGAGGGTGTGGTGCGGGCCCCCCACCAAGATGCCTTGTACCAGTACCGTCACCATGATCACTCCTACTACCATCCGCATCATCACATTTAGGCTACCCTACTCTGGGAGCTCGTACAAGTAGAACCGGGGTTGGCCCACTTACTCTATCTACCACACTGATAAGCATATGTATGGCTGTTCAGGCCAAGGATGCCCCCATCAGCCCTGTAGTGGACATCTCGTCCATGTTATGATCGCTTTTCAAGTAGCTGGTGTCGCGCATGTAGCTGGCTATCGCTGGGTTGCTGTGGTGGCGGTCAGCTCGTGTACGGTCCCTGGTAAATCTACTAATTTCGGGCACCCAATTCGCTGCAGCTGGTCTGTACATATATACAGTACCTCCACGCATTAGCTTCATCCAAAGAAGTATTCTAGAAAAGCAGCGGTTTGTTTCCAACCGCACCTGTAAGGAGACATGACTGCCTATCACGTGTCTGAAGATGGATATGAAATCAGAATACAGACGCGGCATCAATCAGCAAGAGACAGCCAAGATTTGTATAAACCAAAAAATTGCTTTTTCTGTGTGGTTCGCGTGGTTCGCACATTTGGTGGATATTATGACCTTGAGCTCAGGAACCTAGAATTGTCATAATATAAGGTATATGTCAGTCTGTGAATACCAGCCGATATGTAGATTCGCCATCGGTTGGGTTGCCTATCCTTTGTATACACTCACACTCGAGAGAGCTTGAATTTTAATCCCACGCATGGGTTAGGTTGAGGTACTAGTACTAGTATCATATTAGCCGAATAAGGACACATCCTAAATACTGCAATCCAGCTGCAGGTCGTCACGTGGGTTCATCCTCCTCGAGGGCCAGTGAAACGCAGTAGCTTCTAGAAAACAGCCCTTAGTTGCTCTGTCTCTGTTAAGTGGATATAAAATTCCTCCGCCACAAGAAAGCTCTTTTTACCTGAGTCCCTCATCGTGTGACTCCACTATGCATCAAAGGCACCCAGATCTCTCAAGTGGGTATCTAAGAAGAAGGATATCTTCAGTAGACCCCGTTGGTATGGCGTGTAATGGTTCCAAACGAAATCCAACAGTACCTAAGTAAGACAATAATCATTGCTTAAAGAGGACGCTTGGCAAGGCAGTTCGGCTAAATATGAAGATAGAAGAGGAATGGTATGGTATGGTCGTCACAAGGATACCACCCGGTGCCTGGGTGTGAGATCTCCGTGGAGCTTTACTTAAGGTATTTGAGTGTCAGTGTTGTTTTGCGAATCCCAGGACAGGGAGTGTATGTAGTTACACCGTTGGGTCGCAGTACAACAATCCGAGACTGCAGACTCGGAATAGTCACGTAGACACGCAGCCTGCTTGTTGGTTCATTACAACAGCCTCAATTGCGGCGCATTCGACCACTTCGGGAGTCTGCTCTTCTTACTTTCTTGTTGTATAAACTCAATTTTCATGACCTGCTGAAAACAAAAGCAAATAAAAGCACAGGTTGAACTATTTTTGTACTCTGTACCTCTGTGCAAAAGGTCATGAGGAACCTAAGACATTAAGCCAATTTCAGGAGAACTTGTACCTTTTCTAGTGAGATAAGATCTATTGCCCTGGTCCCTGCCGATCTTTGCCATTGATGTATGGCGTCAGTTGGTTGGAGGTGATTGAGACATCCCGCCCCCATGATTTGTGTGACGGACAGGTCTGGTGTTGCAATTGCAACTGCAGACTGTACTGCGTACATGTGACTTGAGCGGCTAGGGCGAGCTGATCTGAATCACATTCCACAACTTCTAAATTCGGACCTCAGACAGAATGAGGGACAACATGTGGGAGTGATTGCATTAAGTTCCCGCCTTGTTTTCCGATGTCTATACCGGGGGGGGGGGGGAATCAAAGGCTGGCTGAGACATTTGCACGACTAATATTGTCACCATCGGTTCATGCCAAAATCCCCGGCCCGGGTTAATTCATCCAGGTCACAGGCAATAACCCCCAGATATATTGCATCGAGAGTTAGCTAATTATACATAAATTGCCGCTCTTAATCTTGCAATTTTACAGGAGGGGCTCTGCAGTTTGCAGTGGATTGAAGCTTATATTGCTAATTATTGCGCACATGAATACCGGGCTCGCACCGTGACCTAGCGCGACAGGAGCAGCCGTGCACTGCAACCCTTATAATATGCTACTTCGCGATGACCAAGTCAATGAATGGTATACCAACACCATACATGCTTACCTATATATTCTCTTTGCCATGGTGATTGCGTCTGTGCTCCATGGTCCGATCGGTTCAAGCATTACAAGCTGGTCTTTGTTTCTCTGCCATTGTACTTGCATGCCACGGTACTATACATAACATACGACCCTCAGCTAAATATTTAGCCAAGTATACAGGGTTAAATACCTCACATATACGGTCGCTAGGTGCGGGCACCAGCAGAATCTTCAAGTCACCAGTACAGCTCGTCATATCTGCCAGATGGGACAACATTATACCAGCTAACCAGCATTTTTGTGATATGATAATGTACTCGTACAGTATCTATGCTTGTAAACATTACTAGTAGGTTATCCTGTATATACACTGTGGAAAGAAGCAAATTTATGAACTAAAAAATAAAAACAACTCAATTTCGATTCCTATATTATATGTGTACAGCCCCTCTCTTCCCCTCCTCCATCCCATCTGAGATAGTGCCACGTCTCATCGGATTAACCCAGAATTCTTGGAATACCACACCCCTTCGTGAAGCATCCTTGCGGGTTGGCATCAATTCATGGGACCCTTCAAGTGATCGCCCTCGAGGACCCCCGCCGTTGCCAGTTCACGGCAGGTATTCCCTGCATACAACTGTGTCACTAGATCTGGAGCACACCATATCGGTTCCTTTACTTTTTCCGTGAAATGCTTAATCCCCCACCTGGTCAACCGCAATATCCTGGTCGAACGAATATTCCAGCTTCCTGGAACTAGACTTAATCAAGAGGATGTTCTGCCGTGCAGTTTGTAATTTGCACGTTGGCTTTCCCCCCTCCATTGATACTTTTTATGCAACAATCTACGCAAGTAGGTATCTTGTGCATCACTGACATGATTATTTAAAATTGGCTAGACCCTTAGTATGCTTATTCCTGGAATCACTGCTCCAATCGTAAAGTGTACATCACAGGTGCATATACCACATGCACACACAACGTATATGCGTGTTGTTACCGAAGGAAAATTAAGATGGCATGTTTCCGAACACAGCTTCTCTGTACCAACAATGTACCTAGGAACGTTAGCATTGTACAAACGGCAGTCCTCGCCCCCATTCGTCGGCCTGCCTGCAGTGCAGCTCCCCACTGCCATATCATATCCGACCCTTGCACCAAAGCAAAATTGGGATCCTATCCGCTTTCATGATTTAATACCCACTAGTAATGCCTGTAACTATATGTGGAGTATCTCCCCAACCATGACCCATGTTCACTATAACCCGCCAGGCCTCACCAGACACCTCGGCTGGGTTGAGAATTGTACTATGTCTCCCATAGCTGATCGGAATGCAAGCGAGGGAGGTGGCCAGTAAGAAATATGGTCTGTGAGAGAACTAGAGAGGGGGAGGGCAGAAGGAGGCATTATAGTGCATCGCTTATTGAATCGGGTTATACAAGACTGGGGATCTTGCTGGAGTTAATTGAGGCCAGTGTCTTAATACTGTCTTTCTAACATGTAGATATATGTATGTATGTATGTAGCAGTATCGACACCAGCATTATCTGATTCACTCTCTGAATCTCAGATTAAATTGTAAATAAAACCGTCCTGATAGAACACCATCTATTTACTTTATCAATGACTCGCATATTCTAGATTCACATTTGGAGTAGATGCAAACATTTGTTTACCCAATTAAAAGTGGTTGTAAAACATGACTTTTAAAACGGCCTGTAAGCAAGAGATAACTGCAATGTTACTAATTCTTCGAGGTCATGATTACCAGTTTATTAACCCGACAGCTCAGTGGAATGGAGTTTGAAACGGCACTGTCGTATCAACAAAGAAAAACAAAATGCAGATCATGAGAAAAATCGAAGAAATTAGTTGTAGGATTGGCCACGGACAAGGGCGCCTTCAACCATTCGTATTACAGTACAACATACTTATCACAGTTTGCTGTTCTTCAAAGTAACAAGTATTGGCACGTTATGTGTCGAGATGCTAGTAGGCAAAGTAAACAGCCACGGACATGGGTAACGGGAACTGGCAGTGGTCTGTTTTGGTACTCAATGTCGATCATCTCATTTGCAAGTCGTTCGTGATTCGGTGATCGTACCGGTAATGTGCTCAACTCTGCTAAGCAATTGTAACAAGCCATCTGATGCCTCAGATCGGGCTCAATTCATATGCACAGTGGTGATTGCTTGAGCACGGAGTGGAGTAACCCACGTCCATGGCCCAGTAGACATACGAGTATGATACTGTACATGATAGGTCCGGCAGTTGTAACATTTTAATGCTGCAACTGATACCCTTTTGGGTTAGCAGGATCTATATTACCGAAGGAGGTCTTTGACTGGAGGCCTAGAGAAAGTTGCCTAGGGAGACTGTCATTTACGCCACTCCAGTTCACACTGTAAAATCTATCCTTTGCATTGGGAAGCGCCTCTCGCACATGCAAGGCAGACCAAAATAAATATAAGAAGCCATGGCAAAGTCGTTACGCATATGCAGTCAGAGGTTTTCCTGTGATAAATATTGCCATGTTCCTCTGCACTTATAAATTTCTAAGAAGGGTACAGTACACTGCTCACAGCTCGATGCGTAACTGATGCACTACCATCCGATGTGTATACGCACACATATATCGTCTTGGAAGTCTCCTCACGGAGTTGGAAAGGAAATGTCTTCTTCCGTACTTCGCTTTCGATAATACAACACGGGTGGGGCGCCAATTACCGTTTAAACGGGGAGGGTGAAACAAAAGGCTGGGCAGGGCTAATTAATTAGCAACGTAGAAACATAAGGCACAAGAATATCGGACGTGGCAGCGCCGGAGGTTAGATCCTTTTCAGAGAGCATGCATATTATTGACTTAATCATAAGTAGAAGGACGAAATTGCAAATCTCTTGAGACCAAAATTTCAGCTAAACCGTTCAAAGTATACCTCCGGAGGCCAAGTTTCAGTTACTACAGACTGAAACTTGAAAATCGGGATAGATGAGCATGAGGCTTCCAGTGGAGGCGCAACAATATCAGTGCCACGTCCCTATTTAGCACCTTGAACTAAAACACATCGGTGCAGATGTGGCAATGAACTGGAGTCCGCGAACTACCACACTCCACCGATTGGGGTTTTAGATTGTTGCTGCAGGAGTAGATCGAAACCAGGGAGACACGAGACATACCTGTTTGTACAGATACTCAATATCGTATTCGCTTCTGAAACATGAACCGGTGGTAGGTGACTAAAGTTTTGAGGTTTGTATGGAACCCTGGAGTAGATCACATGAACCCCAACCCCAGTCATGTATATCGCTGAAAACCAACATGTCGATTGTACGGTATCCCCCCACGCACAAATAAAGGGAAAAAAAATGATCAAAACATCCCCCAGATACTTGTAGTGCGTGGCCAACATGATATACTAATTGTTCCTGCCATGCTCAAGGTAATGTTTCAGTTCATCACACCGAGATGTATACACTAGCTATCCGCAAACTCCACCTGGCATACCAGTGGGGGCGGAACATAGGGGACTAGTCTAACTGAAGTACACCTCTCCTTCCCGGAGTTCCGCGGCCCACATCGCAAATGCCCCTCACGGCCCCATCTACAATTTGCACTACTGTACCATATGTATCATCTTACTATATCATATTTTTACATTCTTCGTATATGAACCGAGTACAAAATGCTCAATTGGGTCGGAGGATTCCAAGTGGGGTGAAACATCGGAGGGGTAGTTATAACCTATACAGTGTTCAATAATGCAGGTATTGCATTCACTGTACAGTAAGTAGAGTATAATTAACAAAGAAGGTGCACGTCCCTGGTTACTGCACACCTGGTGGGCCCAAGCTGCACCATATTGCGAAGACCCCCAAAAAGCTAGAAGAGGAGACAAGTAGATCGAGGAAGCAAACGTGCCATCGGATAATATAATCCATTGCATGTACTGTTCACATGTGTTATTACCGGTATGCTGTAGGTAAACCGAGGCCGTGATAAGTGATATATGCGGGGGAACAGAAACCTCTTGTTTTCTTGTCGGGCTCGATATCACCCGCAGCCTTTAGTTCCGCGCATCGCGGGAATGGGCTAGTGGGCATCAGTTGTAACAATAAACAACATTCAGCAGAGCATCAATTCCACGCACGCACAGACCATGTACGTAACGCATGATATGCTACCAATATACACCCCCCCCCAGCTCGTCTCCACCAATCCCCGCTGCCCTAATGAGTAAGCCACCAAACTCCCGGCCATGGCTACCGAGGTAACGGGATAATATACCATCGCGCCTTCGGCCCCCCAGTGCAGGTAGATATGCGCGGGTGCGCCAATATCGTCTCTGTCCTCAGCAGGTTCACCGTGCAGCAAATGGGGCTAAGCCACAAGAAAAGCGAACCAAGGTCGAAGGGCGAGCCAATCCTAGGTGAAACACTCCTATATATGCCGTGTGCCACTTATTTTCAGCTCTCTCGAAACCCCGAGCTCGCGCGCAATGCAAGCCCAGGGGTGCCATTGACAACTGCCCAACCGGACTGCGCTGAGCTCAACCAGCAACAACAGAGGTTAAGGTAGAGGAATAGTTAGACTTTGAGAACGATGCTGGCGAGAAAGTACACAGAAGACTAGGTCGTATTTCCATTGCTAGTGTTGACTAAACTAGCTCGAGTGCAGAAGAGGGAGAAAAAGCAACGAAAATGATAGGTAGTAAGTAACTCTACGAATACATGTAAGGAAAAGCAAGCCAGGAGCCAAATGGGGGAGGGAAAATAATAACGAGGAAAAATAGGAATAATAGGTGTGGAAGCTCAGTTCCCTCTAGCAGCGACATGTAGTCTACCGGTACATACCAGGCAAGGTATTTTGCTTAGATCTTGAGGTACATGGCATACATCATAGGTGTTCCATGAGTCGTATCGCGCGTGAAATTGCGGGGGAAAAAGGGTCCTGGGGAGCGTATAGTCAATCGAGTAGGCATTGACAGCAAATACCAGCCATACACTACACACCTGTGTCAACAAACGGCATTGACAACAGCAACGAGCAATCAAAGATGTAATGTGGAACCGGAGGAGAAGACGATCCCGACCCGAGAATCAAATCTTCATGTTTGCAGGATAAAAAAAAAAGATGACAGTGGTAGTGATAACTATTTGACTTGAAGTGCTGGCGCTGAATAGTCGAGACAAGTGACAGCACCGATTGGAATTAATTCATGTACGCCCGAGCACAAAAGGTAGCAAAGAAGCAAGTAGGAATTGATCTCTTAAGTAGGCGGCCGAACCAACCGTCATAACACATACCGGTATTAGAGTAAATTGTAAGGGCCCGTTGCTTGTCATCGCTTTGATCCAATCCCAGATGTCGAGCCCCGCTCGAGGACTACCTACAATCACCTCCGATACCTTGACCCCCGCGTTCAACTTTTCACGCTAGGCTGAACTACTTGCAGTTACATACTCTCGTCGTTGTTCGCTCGCAGTGGTTATTGCCTCTAGTGATGCTTGTTGCATTACTGAGATAGATGTAGACCCTGTCTGCTGTCACCGTAAATTGCACGTCCTATCGTGTACCCTCAATTGCAACTGCACCACTATAACCGAGCTGGCACTAGTCCTTGTAGTAGGTAGTTCAAGGTCGACGACCTCAACCTATGTCATGCCATGTCGGCATATGGGTACCTAAGGTTCACAGTCTCTTGAACTCCCTCAAGATGTATGCATCTTGCAACTAGCCTACTAGTAGAACGTTGTGCTCGATCGCTGATAATCTAAGCTACTGTCGCTGCATGTGTAACGTAAGAGCTATGTCATAAGGATGTTCTTTTTGAAGTCCCCTCGTGGTTCCCCTGGTTTCAGCCGTCCATTGGTTGTGGTTAATATTGCAATCTGTTAGAAAACCAATGCGGGTTAGGACTTTGTTGACCCAAGGGTCCAACAAGATTTACGTTCCCCTAGCCTTTCCTCGCCGTCTCGAGTCTACCGTAACAGGTGCATTGGAGGAGAGAAACCATATGAAACGGCTATCGTGACCACCGCAGACCACAGCAAGTTGGGAAACGGTGGAAAAAAAGTATTGAGACAAAAATAGTCCACGCCGCCATCACCTTTCTTCGTCCGATGTTTTTTTTCAAGAGATCTAGCTCACGACGGGAACGTACACTCATGAACCCTGGATCGGAATAGGTACACACCTGTATCTATCTCAAGGTTGGAATCGAATCTTGCCAAAAGTATAATCTCGTTGAATGTTTCATATGCTGAGAATTTATTTATTCCTAGGTTATCGTTTCACATTGTTCTGCGGCACTACCCACTATTGCCAGTAATTCGCTTTGCTCGAATTCAGAACGACCTCGGTTCCACTGTTCCCCCGCGGCTGGCTAGCTGGATGCTAAACTGCCGAGTGTTCAGTACTAATTTTTTTTTCCTCCGAGAGGAGCGGAGCGGAGCGCGCCTCCTAGGTTGCCAGACAATTATCCGGAAGAATCTGATGGTCGCGAAATAAGATAACGTATAGAATAGTTCAATGGAATAAAATATCGAAGGGGTGTGAAAGGTTCGTGGTAGGGGGAGGAGCCCCAATGCAAGGGACAAGCCTGGACATACTAGATAGGGAGTGGTGTTGATGTTGAGGCAGGATCGTAATGGCGTAGCGGGGCTCAAAAGATAGAGTAGTGGGGGAGAGGGAGCGAGGGGAAGAAGTTAGAGGATGAGGGAAGGAGGAG
>Ga0307511_10000790_pt1 | contig 33725 bp, 27 predicted proteins | sample 13_EM_MG_FD_200266 | JGI IMG/M metagenome (GOLD analysis project Ga0307511, IMG submission 200266) | Populus trichocarpa ectomycorrhiza microbial communities from riparian zone in the Pacific Northwest, United States - 13_EM | ecosystem: Host-associated > Plants > Roots > Unclassified | place... | reverse complement strand
TACCCTTATCTTCTCTGCCAACAGGAACAAGCTTGTTGATCTGTATGGCGATAAGAAAAGTGATGTGGGCAACAAATGGTTTATCGGGCAGCCTGTCAATGTAGTGTATGATTATAAAATGGTAGGTATCTGGCAGACGGGGGAGGACCCTTCCAAATGGGATCCGGGGGCCAAACCCGGTGATCTGAAATTCGCCGACATCAATGGGAATGGAAAGATCACGGCAGACAGCGACCGGGTGGTCCTGGGACAAACATCGCCCAAATGGATTGGCAGCTTTACCAATACCTTTCATTATAAGAACTGGCATTTGAATGTCTTTATCCAGACGGCTCAGGGGATGTTGAAGAACAATCCCGACCTGAACTATGTCGACGAGAGCGGTCGCCGGAATACACCCGCTGAGATCGGCTACTGGACAGTCGATAACAAGAGCAACTCGCGTCCCGCACTGTCCTATACCAATACCCGTGGCTATGGATACCCCTCCAAGGCCAGCTACACCCGGATAAAAGATGTAACGCTGAGCTATACGGCCTCTCAGAAATTGCTGGATAAGGTGAAATTGGGCGGGCTCACTTTCTACCTGAGTGGCAGGAACCTGTACACCTTCACCAAATGGGTCGGATGGGACCCGGAAAATGATTACCTGGGCCGGGGAATTAACAATACCACTTCCGGCAGCAGCTGGGTCGACAATTATCCGGTGATAAGGTCATTTGTGTTGGGAGCCAATGTCTCGCTTCGTTAACCGGACGGAGTCCGGTGAGTACATTCACAACCGCTCACTTTTAAAAATGAATTCCATGAACAAGTATATGAAAATAATAGTTCCGGCCTGTTGCATTTTACTGGCTGGTTCGTCCTGCAAAAAAAGTTTCCTGAATGAAAACCTGTATTCGGCATATAGTCCGGACAACCTTACCGACTCGCTGGGCTTTGAGGCCTCCATCGTGGGCCTGAATAATCAACTGAGCAATTTTTTCAGCTACAGTGATCAGCAGGGATGGCCCAGCGTATGGCAGGTAGGCACGGACGTCGCTTTTGCCACACAGGCGCAGGGAATTGAAGTGCCTTACTATAACTATGCTACCCTGGCTTCTACAGACGCTGCAGCCCTTTACGCCTGGACCTGGGCTTACAAAATGATCAACAATACCAACATCATTATAGCCAATATTGAAAAGCCTACCCTGACGGGCATAGGGCAGGCAAATAAAAACAGTATCGATGCAGAAGCGAGATTTTACAGGGCCTATGCCTACAATATACTGGCGACCTGCTTTGGGAAAGTGCCGGTTATTACTACGCCCCTGCTTTCAGGGGCAAAAACAGATTTTGTCCGGGCGCCGCTGGATACGGTAAATGCCCTGATCGCTAATGACCTCACTTTTTCAGCCACCAACCTTCCGGATATCGATAATGTAAAGAGCAATGGCAAAGGGAAAATGTATTCCCGCCCCAATAAGGCGATGGCACAGCAATTACTGGCAGAGGCATATTTGCGCATGGGCAAGCCCGACCTTGCGGAAGCACAGTGCAATGCGATCCTGAGCAGCGGTAAATTCAGTCTTATCAAATCCCGTTATGGCATTAAAGTTAGCAGCCTGCCGGGAGATGCGTTCTCCGACATGTTCTGGTACGGCAATCAAAGAAGAAGCCAGGGTAATACGGAAGCCATTTGGGTAATGGAACAGGAAAATCCCAATGCCGTCACCGGGGGCATTACCAATAATCCGCAGCAGCGCCGCATATGGGGAGCGGCTTATTACCAGATATCCGGTATGGTTATCTGCGATTCTCTCGGCGGAAGAGGGATCAGCCGTTTGCGCCTGAGCAACTGGGTGCTCTATGGCTTATATGAGGCGGGCGATATGCGTAATTCACCGTACAATATCCGCCGGCAGTATTATTACAATGATCCTGCCAGCCCTAATTTTGGCAAGCCCGTTCCCTATACAGGCGCCGATACCATTTATAAGATCTGCCCACATACTACCAAATGGTATCAGTTCGATCCGAATGACGTATTTGGCTTTGCCATGGTGAAGGATTTTATCCTGATGCGCCTGGGAGAGACGTATTTATTGCTGGCCGAAGCGCAATTCAAACAGGGTAAGCTGCCGGAAGCTGCCGCTACACTGACCAGCCTGCGGGCAAGATCCAATGCTTCTTCGGTAACGGCAGGACAGGTGACCCTGGATTTTATCCTGGACGAAAGAGCCAGAGAGCTGGTCGGAGAAGAGAACAGAAGAATGACGCTCATGCGTACCGGTACCTTGGTTACACGGGCAATCAACCTTAATTCAGGCAGCGTTATGAATCCGCTGAACGGGCTCACCAGCAAAAACCTGCTGTTACCCATTCCGCAATCTGAGATCGATTTGAATAAAGATGCGAAGCTGGAGCAGAATCCCTTGTATTGACGGCTGAAGCCAGCACTCCGGTGGGAAGGCGGAGTGTTGTTCGTGCCCTTGCATTTTTTTGTAAATTCGAAGGCTCATGCTCAAAATTCGCTTTTCTATGTACAAATTTTCGCGGGCCGGAATACGGGTACTAGGGATATTGTTTAGCGGGTGCATCGCATTTTCTGTTAGCGCTTCCGGTCAGCCGGTTACTGGTCACGGATTGGATCGCGCATCCGGCCATACCTCCGACGGCGGGGCTGACCGGGCATTCTGGCTGGAGCAACTCGACCGGATTGCCCGTCCCGTGATTTACAACCTGGCCCATGACGAACTCAAAAAGAACATGCCCCTGGTCTTGTCAAAAAGGATAGACAACGCCCAATCGAGGACGCAGGCGGCTTACCTGGAAGCATTTGCCAGGGTATTGATCGGTATCGCTCCCTGGCTCAACGGGGAAGGAGGTTCGCCGAAGGAAATAGCCCTGCGTGATCAATACCGGCAGTGGGTCCTTCCTGCGATTGCCCACGCAGTGAATCCGGCTGCGAAAGATTATATGGCCTGGGACCAACCGGGGCAGACCCTGGTGGATGCTTCTTTTTTCGCGTTTTCTTTTTTGCGCTGTCCCTGGTTGTGGGAGCACCTGGACACCGTTGCCCGCCGGCAGGTGACAGACGCCCTCCGGCTTACCCGGGCAACCAGGCCGGGATTTAACAACTGGCTTTTATTCTCCGGGATGATCGAAGTCTTTTTCTGCCAGGTGGGAATGCCCTGGGATGAGATGCGCGTCGACTATGGCATCCGGCAGATGGAACAATGGTATGTAGGGGATGGGGTTTATTCCGATGGCCCTGCCTATCATTGGGACTATTACAATAGTTATGTGGTGCATCCCTATCTCAGACAGATTATGGAAGTAATCAATCAGAAAAAGGACACTTATAAAGGACTTGCCGATAAGTTAAAGGCCCGGGACGAACGATACGCCATCATACAGGAACGGCTTATCAATGCCGATGGCAGTTTTCCTGCTACCGGGAGGTCCATTGTCTATCGGGGAGCAGCTTTTCATCACCTGGCCGATATGGCCTGGAGACAAAAATTGCCGGCGCCATTGAAGCCTGCGCAGGTACGTTGTGCCCTGACAGCCGTTCTCAAAAAGACTATGGAGAGTGCCACCACCTTTACAAAGGACGGATGGCTGAACATCGGATTGTATGGCGCCCAGCCCGATCTGGCGGATGTCTATATCACGACCGGAAGCCTCTACTTTTGCTCGAATATATTGTTGCCACTGGGATTGCCTGCTACCGATGAATTCTGGTCGGCTCCTGCATTGCCCTGGACTGCACAAAAAATATGGAGCGGCCAGGATGTATCCGGAGATCATTCGATAGATTAGCGGAATCTTTTTGTCTTTAATTATATTGCAATATGTATAGGATCATCAGCACGTTATGCTTACTGTGTTCTTTACTGACCGTATGCAGGGGACAAAATCATCATGGCTTTCAGCCCAAGCCGGCCCTTATCCGCCTGATCGATGGTAATCTCCGGCAGGCGTCCAATCAATACAAGGTACTGATGAGCCGGGTGCCGGCCGACCGTCTTCCCAAGACCTACTATGCTAATACAGATAAGTTCGAGACCAGCAATTCAGGATGGTGGACCAGTGGTTTCTACCCCGGTACGCTCTTATACCTGTATGAATATTCCCGGGATACCAGCTTATTACGGGAAGCCCTGGAAAGATTGAAACTGCTCGAAAAAGAACAGTACAATAAAGGGACACACGACCTGGGCTTTATGATGTATTGCAGTTATGGGAATGCGGAACGGCTTGCCGAACGGGGGGAACTTCCGCAGAGACCACCAGCCCCGCCGGCGTCTGCTTACAAGGAGATCCTGCTGAACAGCGCCCGCTCCCTGTCTACCCGCTTTAATGCAACAACAGGATGTATCCGTTCCTGGGACAGTCCTCCCTGGAAATACCCGGTTATCATCGATAATATGATGAACCTGGAACTCCTGTTCTGGGCTACCCGGACCAGCGGAGACTCGTCCTTTTACAGGATTGCCGTGACGCATGCCAATACGACGATGCGCAATCATTACCGGCCGGATTACAGTTCTTTTCATGTAGTGGATTATGATACGGCCACAGGTAATGTCCTGGCCAGAAAGACGGCACAGGGATATGCCGATTCTTCGGCCTGGGCCCGGGGACAGGCCTGGGGACTCTATGGCTACACCGTCATGTACCGCTGCACCCATGATCCGAAATACCTGGATCAGGCGGAGCATATTGCTCATTTCATTTTGACCAACCCCAATCTGCCCGCCGATAAGATCCCTTACTGGGATTATAATGCGCCGGATATTCCCCGTTCCCTGAGGGATGCTTCCGCCGCTGCGATCATGGCCTCCGCCCTGATAGAGCTGAGCCGGTATGCCGATCCGGAAAAAGGCAGGGGCTACCTGGATGTGGCCGAACAGATCATCGTGTCCCTTTCGGCTAACAGCTACAAGGCGGTGGTTGGCTCCAACGGGGGATTTCTTTTGCGACATAGCGTCGGACATCTTCCTGCGAAATCGGAAGTAGACGTGCCCCTCACGTATGCGGATTATTATTTTGTGGAAGCCATGCTGCGGTATAAGCAACTGGGGAATGACAGGTGATCACCGGTGCTACAACATCTTTACAACGACCACCAGAATAAAGATGGCAACGGCGCCTGTCAGACATTTTAGAAAAAAATCAAGCCGTTTCTGATGTCTGGATTCAAAGTCGCAATAGCCTTTAGTGAAACGATGGGCGACGTAATAAATAGCCACCCCAAAAATGAGCACACAAAGTAACTTCAGGAATGGATTGGTGAACATCAGGCTGAACAGCCCGATGACAAAACCTGCCACGAATACCAACGTCGGTACAAAATCATTGGGATAAGTGATCCAGTTACGGTTCTTATTGGGATCTATCGTACTCAACAGTTCCTCTTCAATAGCCCTTGTTTTTTCCCGGGCATTATGACCATTCTGCAAGGCGATCGACAGATAAGAGTCTCCGCTCCAGTGTCCGAATTTCATCTCTATAACGATGGCCGAAGAGGATGCCGAATCTCCCTCTTCTTTATAAAGTAATTCGATTTGTAATGCCTCTGTATCGTTATGGAAGAGCTGTTGCGTATACTTATTGAGAGGATGATAGACCTCGCTGCTCCCGGATCTGTATAATACAAGGGCACTATGGTTGGAAAAAGCGTTCGCGTTGCCAAAATGAAGAATGGCCGGGATCTTATTATTAAGCGTATCCGCTATATGCTGGATCATCTGCCGGTTTACCGAATAGGTGCTCAACCTTCTCCATGTGGTATGTTTCTCCATGTTGGGTGAAGTTTAGAAGCGCTGCTAATAAAAGTCTCAGTAAGGTCCTGGGCGTGGTTAGTAAGAAGGGGCCTTGCGCTTTAAAGATAAGGTCTATTTAGCAGATTGGCAAGATTCAATATTTTTTAGGGAGCCCGGTCCCCGGGAAGCAGGGGAACGGTTACAACTGCTTCTTCAACAATCCAAGGTCCAATTGCTTGTCATAAGTTTTTAGGGAACCGGCCAGTTTAATGAGCGTCCCCCTGGCCCGGTCGAAATGGTCCATTTTAAAGACAGGAGCATTCAGGTCCAGCACATGGTCAAAAAATAAAGTAGAAAGATAGACCTGCCGGCTCACCAGTTTATAATCTTTGGGCATATCAAAATACCATACAAGAAATAAGCGCCCTTTAATGGTCACCCATTCCGTTTGCAACTGGCTATAATGCTGCCGGAGCTTTTTCTTATAATAATCCAGTTCATAGTTCATGTATTTTGTCAGTATCTCTTTCTCGCGGGAAGGGGAGATATTTTTAAGGTCGATAGAAGGGTCGGCCGGCACCAGCGTGGATTGCAGCACCTGCCCATCGATGGTAATAAAGCCCGGTATATCCGAAGGTTTGGCCGTTTTAGAAGTGGTTTCCATCGTAAAGGAATGTGTTGGACCGGCATACACGATCAGGGATCTTTTTTTTCCGGCGAGCAAGGTGGCGTGTATATCTTCTTCAGGTGCATTCTTCTGACAAAAAGCCGGAATGCCGGCCAGCAACAGGATCAATAAATGAATTGGGTTCATATCGGTAAGGGGGAGGGTTAGGGTGTTTCCCTTCCCTTAACGAAAACCGGGTAAAAATCGTATGCATACCGCTCATCATCCATTAAGGCAATTTTAGCAATTCCCTATTGCGGCATACCCAAATTATCAATACTTTTAGCCCCCTAAACCAAAAATAAGCTGAGACCTGATTATCCCTATAAAGTATTTAACGACAAACGCGTCAGCGGTCAATTCCATTTCTAATTAAAACATACAAAGTTCTACAACCACCAATTACATGAAGAGATCAATTATGATGACGGCTATCGCCGTTATAATGGGGGTCCCTGTCTTTGCACAGCGCAAACCCGGTGTCCCGGCAACTTCCGGCAGTGACACGTCTAAACCAAAACCTCCGGCCATACCCGGCTTCAATGCTCCCAAGCAAGGCCCTAAGCCCTACAAGGAGGTCATTACGGATAAGGCGGTCTCTCACCAGGGACTATTCACCGTTCATAAAATAGAGGATAAGTGGTATTTTGAGATCCCGGATTCCATGCTGAGGCGGGAGTTCATGGCTATCACCCGTTTTAGCAAGACAGCAGGCGGCGGCGTTTACGGAGGGGAACTGGCTAATCAACAGACTCTGCAATGGGAAAAAGGCCCTTCCAATACCCTTTTCCTGCGTGTAATTACCCTGGTCAATATGGCAGCCGACTCCACCAATAATATCTATAAGGCGGTCACCAACTCTAATGTCAATCCCATCGCTGCGGCCTTCGACATCAAAGCTTATGGAAAAGACTCCTGCAGCACCGTGATCGACGTGACAGATTATTTCAAAGGAGACAACCAGGTCGTCAGCGTTCCGGCCACCGCTAAAGGAAAGATGAAATTAGGCGGACTGGCTCCGGACAGATCCTATATACAACATATCAGCACCTTCCCCATCAATACGGAAGTAAGAACGGTAAAGACGTTCATGGCAGGCGGCGGGCCCCCTTCTCCTTTCGGACTTTCTGCGCCTTCCCCTTCGGATGCAGCAGGGGCCGTCACCGTGGAGCTGAACACCTCTTTTATCCTGCTGCCGGCCGTTCCCATGCACAAGAGATTGTTCGATAACCGGGTGGGTTACTTTGCAGATGACTATACCGTATACAGTGATGACCAGCAAAAAATCGACAAACAGGAATTCATTGTCCGGTGGAGACTGGAGCCTAAAGAGGAAGACATAGACAGATGGCGTAAGGGAGAACTGGTAGAGCCCCGCAAGCCAATCGTCTATTATATCGACCCGGCTACCCCTAAAAAATGGCGCCCCTATCTCATACTGGGAGTGAACGACTGGCAGAGGACCTTTGAAAGAGCGGGATTTAAAAATGCCATCCAGGCAAAAGAATGGCCGGAGAACGATACCACCATGAGCCTGGAAGATGCCCGCTATTCCGTAGTAAGATATTTTGCCTCCGATATAGAGAATGCCTATGGTCCAAATGTACATGATCCCCGGAGCGGTGAGATCATCGAGAGCCATATCGGCTGGTATCATAATGTGATGGAATTACTTCACGACTGGTATATGATCCAGACGGCAGCCGTCGACCCCAAAGCCCGGAAAATGCACCTGGACGATAGCCTGATGGGACAACTGATCCGTTTTGTATCTTCTCATGAAGTGGGCCACACGCTGGGCTTACGCCATAACATGGGCGCCAGCAGCACTGTGCCCGTGGAAAAATTAAGGGATAAGGCCTGGCTGGACGAACATGGCCATACTCCTTCCATCATGGACTATGCCCGGTTTAACTATGTAGCCCAGCCACAGGATAATATACCTGAGGTCGATCTCTTCCCCCGTATCGGAGAATACGATCGCTGGGCTATCCAATGGGGTTATGCTTATTCCGGGGCCAAAGATGAAAAAGAAGATAAGAAGATCGTTAACAAATGGATCATCGACAGCCTGAAATCAAACCCGCGCCTGTGGTTTGGCGGTGAAGGATATAGCTCGGATTCCAGGGCCCAGATGGAAGACCTGGGCGACAACAGTATGAAAGCGGGAGAATATGGGATCAGGAACCTGCAACGGATCCTGCCCAGCCTGCCGGAATGGACCCATGAGGAAGCCGATAAATATGACAACCTCAGTGATCTTTACAAACAGGTAGTAGGCCAGTTCAGCCGGTATTTGGGACATGTGCTGAAAAATGTCGGCGCCGTATATGAGACTTTCCGCAGCGTGGAACAGCCCGGAGATGTATACACTCCTGCTCCCAGGGCCAGGCAGCAGGAAGCCGTAGCTTTTTTGAACCGGCAAATATTTGAAACGCCTCGCTGGCTGCTGGATAATTCGATCCTGAATAAGATCAGCAATCCCTCCGGCGGAGATCCTGTCGGTTCCCTGCAGACCAATGCGCTGAATAGCCTCTTGTCGTCATCGCGTATGAATAGTTTGCTTCAGTCGGCCAACCGGTTTGGAGAGGCAAAAGTCTATACAGTGGAAGATCTGCTGGCCGATACCCGGAAAGAGATCTGGAAGGAACTATCGACTCACCAACCCATTGATGTTTACCGGAGGAACCTGCAAAAGACCTATGCAGAAGCCCTGATCACCATCATCAACCCCGCCCCCGCATCCGGTGGAGGACCCGGCGGGATGAACATTTCATTCGGGGGCGGTTCGAAGAATACCGATCTGTCTTCTATCGCAAGGGCAGAACTTTCCAGTCTCAGAGTCCGCATCCTGGCTGCTATTCCAGGTACTACGGACAGACTAAGCAAATACCACCTGGAAGACCTGGCTGAAAGGATCAAACAGGCTTTGAATCCAAAATGATGGATACTAATTTTGGGGAGGTAAAAACTACCTCCCCAAAATTTTATCTACTACTGACAGAGACCTTCTTCTTTTTGGATGCATCCCGGCAAGGGATCAGGGATTCTGCGGGGAGAGTTAATTTAATGAATTTTCCGAGGTTCTCATCATAATACTTGCATCGTACATTGCCCCTCGTTTCATTGACCTCTTCGACGATCAGCCGGAGGTCTTGTAAACTTTGAAAAGTTACTTCTTCACCTGGTTTCAGATACTCGTACATGATAGGATATTTTAAGGTAACTGAATAAGAAGGCTTAACTATAACAATTTAACAAATGCTCCGGTATTCTCCAATTATTATCGGTGATTGCACTTATTAATTTCCTAAAGTTTCCCCTTAATGAAAAACACCAAACAGCAAGGAACGTACTAACTCTGATCGTTATATTTTTTAAGGGTAGTAAAAATGACTTTTGTGGGCATTGGGGGGATTTTATGGTTTCTGTCCCCGCTTTGAATATCTTTGGCACCTTGCCGTCCGTGGGTACGGGGGGCCTAACTAAACTTAATATGAAACAAAACAGAACAACCCTTCCTCTCTTATTTCTTTCCATCGGCGCCAGCCTGCTTTCCATTTGCGCCAGCGCCCAAAAAGCCAATTGGCACAACCTGGACCTACAGACCGACAGTGTTTTCGGGATCAGCACAGAAAAAGCGTATCAGCAGCTCCTCTCCCATAAGAAAGCTACCACCGTCCTGGTGGCCGTTATTGACGGGGGAGTGGATACCGCGCATGAAGACCTGAAATCGGTGATCTGGGTCAACCCTAAGGAAAAACCGAACAACGGGAAAGATGATGATCATAACGGTTATACGGATGATCTCCACGGATGGAACTTTATAGGCGGGCCCAAAGGGGATGTCAACTATGATAACCTGGAAATGGTGCGGATCCTACGGCGCGACAAGCCCCGTTTTGATAGTCTGACGGAGGCCACTGTCCCCGCAGCGGACAAAGCAGCCTGGGAAGCTTACCGGAAAATGGACTCCGAATATGACAAAAGCCTGGAAAACGCTAAAAATACCCTCCGCGGCATCAATGGTTTTGCGAAGATACTGGATGAAGTGCTCACCAAAATAGGGAAGGATTCGCCGACCCTGCAGGATTTTCAAAATTTCCAGCCTCAGGGCCCCGGCCAGACCCATATCACTAAAATAGTGATCAGCCAGTTGCAAAAAGAGCCTGATTTTAAGAAATTCAAAGAGGAAGAACTGGGAGGCGCGATTAAGCATTTTCAGACCCAGGTCGATTACCAGTACAACCTCTCCTTCGATCCCCGGAACATTGTGGGAGACGATTATAACAACGATGAAGAACATAACTATGGCAATACCGATGTAACGGGCCCTAATGCAGATCATGGCACCCACGTGTCGGGTATCATCGGCGCGGTCAGGGACAATGCCATTGGCATCAAAGGAGTAGCGGACCATGTCCGTATTATGGCTATCCGGGTCGTGCCGGATGGAGATGAAAGGGACAAGGACGTAGCCAATGGTATCCGCTATGCCGCGGACAATGGGGCGAAAGTCATTAACATGAGCTTTGGGAAAGGGTACAACTGGGATAAAAAGGTGGTGGATGAAGCTGTTAAATACGCTCTATCGAAGGATGTGCTCCTGGTGCATGCGGCCGGTAATGACGGGAAAGACCTGGAAAAAGAAACCAATTACCCCACCCGGACATACGCAGATGGCAGCGGGATGGCGGATGCCTGGATCGAAGTAGGCGCTTCCGGTCCGGATAATGACTCCACCCTGGTAGCTCCTTTCTCTAACTATGGGAAAACCAAAGTAGACGTCTTTGCCCCTGGCGAAGCCATTTATTCTACTACACCCGGTTCACACTATGCCAATCACGATGGCACCAGCATGGCATCTCCTGTGGTCGCAGGCCTGGCAGCTCTGATCCGGGAATACTACCCGAAATTAAAAGCGGTGCAGGTAAAAGACATTATCATGCGCTCCGTAGTGAAACCCGATCATTCCGTAATGATCTCTGTGGATGGGGCGCCCCGCAAAGTCCTGCTATCGGATATCAGTGTTTCCGGCGGAGTGATCAACGCCTACCAGGCATTGCAACTGGCTGAAACTTATAAATAAACAGCGATAAATAACAGATGGCCGGCAATCACAACGATTGCCGGCCATTTCTTTTCGGCCGGAGGATACCGGTAATGCAACAATTCTTCTTATTTTGGGTCTTTCCATCTATAACGGTAAAATCCATAACCGCCATGTTCCAAAACTATTTCAAGATCGCCTTCAGGACCCTATGGAAGAAAAGGACCTTTTCCTTCCTGAATATTATCGGCCTGATGGTCGGCATCGCCGCCAGCCTCCTCATCTTCCTGGTGATCCATTATGAAACGGGTTACGACTCCTGGCAGTCAAAAGGCGACCGGATCTACCGCGTAGTCACCACCTTTACCAAACACGCGAACGGAGAATCTGCCGGATATGAGAGCGCCGTGCCGATGCCGCTACCCCAGGCCATGCGCCTGGACTTCCCTCAATTTGAAAAGATGGCCCCCGTATGGAATATCGGAGGGCCCCAGATCCACGTGCCGGGAAAAAAAGGGCTGGAGGATGAACATATCTATAAAGGAAATGAAGGGATGTTCTTTACAGAGCCCGATCTGTTCGAAATATTCGACTATCAATGGCTGGAAGGCAATGCCGGCGGATTGGCAGAGCCGAATACAGTTGTTCTTACGCAGAGCCTCGCCGATACTTATTTTGGTTCCTGGAAAAATGCCATGGGCAAAACGATCGAAATGTGGTCTTTCCGCATTCCCTTCCGGGTGATCGGTGTTTTTAAAGACCTGCCGGCCAACACCGATATGCAGGTGAAGTTCGGAGCTTCCTATTCCACTTTGCGCAAGATCAATGCCGATGCTTTCACCGACCCGAATGCCTGGGGAGGAACAGATTGGAATTCCGAATGTTTTCTTTTGCTGCCGAAAGGTCAGCGGATAGAGCCTCTGCAGGCGCAGTTGCCGAAATTTGTCGCGAAGTACTTCCCGGCCGAAAAAGTGCATGGGGCGACCATTACTTCGCTGACCTTTCAGCCGCTCCGGGAAATGCACCTGGATGAACGTTACTATACCTTCAAGGGGGATGCCCTTACCCATAAAGAGCTGTGGTCCCTGGGACTGATAGGCGCTTTCCTGTTGATCGTAGCCTGTATCAATTTTATCAACCTGGCCACGGCCCAGTCTGTCAGCCGGGCTAAAGAGATCGGCGTACGGAAAGTGCTGGGCAGCAATCGTTCCCGGATCCTGCAACAGTTCCTCAATGAGACGGCCCTGATCACGATGATATCCCTGATACTGGGCTGTGTACTGGCCTGGATGTCCCTTCCCTTCTTCAGCGGCCTGATGAAGAAGCCGCTTGCGCTGGACCTTTTGCATAACCCTTCCATCATACTATTCCTGGTCGTCACCGGGGTGCTCGTTACCCTTCTCTCCGGCTTTTATCCGGGTGTCGTCCTGTCCGGGTTCAACCCCATAGAAGCTATCAAGAGCCGGATAACTGCCAAACAAGTGGGGGGCATTTCCCTGCGGCGGGGATTGGTGGTGCTCCAGTTCGTCATCGCCCAGTTGCTGATAGTAGGCACCCTGGTAGTGATCCGGCAAATGCAGTTTTTCCGTAACCAGCCCATGGGGTTTGAGAAAAAAGCGGTGGCTATGGTGGAGCTGCCCAGCGACAGCACGGACAAACTCCAGTATCCCTACCTGAAGAACCAGGTATTACAGATCCCGGGAGTTGCGGCCGCCAGTTTTTGCATGGACGCTCCGGCCAGTTGGGGAGCGTGGAACCGGGCTTTCTATTTCGGTACCGACCCGATCAAAAAGGAATTTTCCGTATCCGTTCAGCTTGCGGACACCAGCTACCTGAACACTTTTCGCATATCCCTGCTGGCGGGCCGTATTCCTTATCCCCTGGACACGCTGAGAGAACTGCTGATCAATGAGACCCTGGTGAAGAAACTGGGCCTGGCGACTTTCCAGGAGGCAATCGGTAAAACCATTTCTTTCCCCCCGGACCGGGACCGGAAATATACCATCGTGGGTGTCATGCACGATTATAACAATAAATCCCTGCGGGAGCAGGTGCGCCCCCTGATCCTGGCTTACGACTCACGTGCCTATAATTATATTGCCTTCAGGATGGACCCTGACAAGATGATTGCTGTCCTTCCCCGGATGCAGCAAATCTTTACCCATATATACCCTTATTACATGTATGACCTTAGTTTTCTGGACGAAAGGATCGATTCCTTTTATCATACCCAACTGATCACCTCCCAACTGTTTAAAGTCTTCGCTATACTGGCTATTTTTATCTCCTGTCTCGGTCTGTATGGATTGGTATCTTATATGGCATTGCAGAAGACAAAAGAAGTAGGGATCCGGAAAGTATTGGGTGCTTCCGTACAGAATATCGTGTACCTGTTCTCCAGGGAGTTCACCCTTTTGGTCGGGATTGCCTTCCTGATATCGGCTCCCCTGGCATATTACTTTATGCATCGCTGGCTATCAGATTTTTACTATCATATTAATCTGGGATGGGATGTATTTGGACTGGCCATTGTCTTATCGATCGTGATCGCCTGGATCACGGTGGGGTACAAAGCAATCCGGGCTGCCATCGCCAATCCGGCCAAAAGTCTTCGGACAGGGGAGTAGCTGCAAGCTGTTAGCCTCAAGACTTGAAAAAAGCTGGCTATAAGCTTGCCGCTTGCAGCTTTTAAAATGCGTGGCAAGAATTTTGTTAATTTTAAGGCAAAGAAGACAGTTATGATCGACTTATTGCCAGATCTCCCGGCTAACGTAATAGGCTTCAAAGCTACGGGGGAGGTCACCAGGGAAGACTTTGAAAAAGTGGTGTTCCCCGGGATCAAAAAGTATACCGGTACTTCCCGAAAGCTTAATTTTATCTTATTCGTCGATACACCTCTCCGAAACTTCAGCGCCGGCGCCTGGATCCGGGATATCTGGCTGGGAATAAAAAAATTTGCCGCCTGGCATAAAGTGGCGATCATATCGGATGTGGAGAAGATCCGGCATTTCACCGATTCTGTCAGCTATATACTGCCGGGAGAATATAAAGGATTTCTTTCGGCAGAATTTGAAGACGCCGTCCGGTGGGCCTCTACCGAAGAGCAAAATTCCCCGGCCATAGATACTCCGGCCTATATCGAAGAGTTATTACCCCCCCAGGTCAAGGGGCTCTCTACAGAGACTTCCGCGGCAGTAGTGGCCGATAAGGAGGAGGATGCACAGTATATTTTCGAAAGGGCCCGGGAAAGATTGCTGGATGTCAACAATTGGACTGACCATTGCAGGCCTATGTCGACTTCCTTCCAGTTAGCCGATGAGACCGGTGAACCGTTGCAGGGAGGCGCTACAGAAGGCGACTTTATACAGATCGACCTTCCCGGCCCGGGCCCCCGGGAAGGCAAGGGCTACGATTGGGTTCAGATAGAGAAAATTGCATCCCCGTCTATTGCGGCAACAAGCTTTCCGGCAACAGCCCTTCCGGAGACAGGCAGCATATTCCTTGTTCAGGCGCGACCTTCCCGTGATCCGCAGATAAAAGGCTCCACCCGGACGGCCCATTTCCTGGAAGATTCGGCTACCAGCACATTTGTAATAGAGAAAGATGGCAAAAAGGTGACCGCTACCGTCTTCGGGCGTAATGAAGTTCCTAATACGGCTGACGCAGAGGGAGCGGACAAATTGCGCAATGGACTGGTGGGATCCGTGGGTGCGATAGGTCTCTCCAAAGGCCAATGGAAAGATCTGGTAAAAGGATTACTGGAGAAAGAATAAGAAGGCCTGCCGAAGTGTTGATCCCTTTCCACTATCCAAAATGTTAAGAGTGGTTAAAATACCCCAATCATACCGTCTGCGTACTCTTACGATCATGGTGGTATAGAAATTTCTATTGAGCTGAAACAGGCATTCAACAGTCATTTGCAGGAGACGATCAATCACGTATCGCGCCTGGAAAAAGTGTTTGATATGATCGGGGAGCCTGCACAGGCGAAGAAATGTCATGCAATGGCAGGCATCACCGACGAAGGAGAAGAGATCATCGATGAAACGGAAGAACATACGGCACAACGGGATACGGGTCTTATATTCGCGGGTCAGAAAGCTGAACATTATGAGATCGCAACTTATGGCGGGCTCGTACAATTAGCCAGGACATTGGGTTATACAGACGCGGCGGAAATACTCGGCGTAACGCTGGCTGAAGAAAAAAAGGCAGACAGCACGCTGACCCGGATTGCCGAAAACGGGATCAATGCCCAGGCCGCTACTGAGCCTGGTGAAGAATAGATATATTAGTTGCAACAGCGCGGAGGCAGGAGGCCGGTGTCAAAGCCGGTCTCCTTATGAGAGCGGCAGGCGGAAATAAAAAACCGAACCTTTATTCCATTCACTTTCCACCCACATTTTTCCCTGATGTCCTTTAATGATCTCATTAGAGATATAAAGGCCCATTCCCAGTCCCTGGATATTGGGGGGCAGACCTTCTACGCGAAAAAAACGGGAAAATAGCTTATCCAGTTCGGAGGAGGGGATTCCCATACCGAAATCTTTTACGCTCACAAGGATATTATTCTCCTCTTTTGTCACATGGATTATTACTTTATCGGCATTGGGAGAGTATTTGATAGCATTCGTCAATAAGTTGATAATGACTTGCTCCAGCCGATGCCGGTCGGCACGAATGAGCGTATTCTCAGGACAATCTTCGCAAATGATCTGATGCGTCTGGTTGGTTTGCTGTATGGCCTGGATGCCTTCCTTTAATAATTCATCGAAATCAAAGTCCTCAAAATTAAACGCCAGCTTACCGGCCTGTACTTTCGAAACATCCAATAACTCCGATACCAGCCTGGTCAGTTTACTGACATGATTAAGGGTCGTTGTTACGAATTGCTGCTGCGTCTCCTCTTTTAATTCGCGTTGCAGTAATTGCAGATAAGCTTTTATAGTTGTCAGGGGAGTCTTTAATTCATGGCTGGCAATCCCGATGAATTCGTCTTTATAGGAATTCAATTGTTCCAGCTTTTCAGCGTTCTCCTGCAACTGTTGCTTTAATCTTGTACTTTCGGTAATGTCGCGGGCTATTTTAGAAGCTCCGATGACTTCTCCTCTATTATTTTTTATGGGAGAGATCGTAAGAGATATAGGAATTTTTTTTCCATCTTTTGTCAGCCGGATCGTTTCGAAATGTTTGACCTGCTCACCCCGGTATATACGCCCCAGGATCTCCTGTTCTTCATGCAGGCGGTCCGGGGGGATCAGCATGGTGACGGACCTTCCCACCGCTTCTTTTTCAGTATAGCCGAATATTTTTTCAGCTCCGTGATTCCAGCTTTTTATAATGCTTTTGAGGTCTTTGCTGATAATGGCATCTTCTGAAGATTCAACAATGGATGCCTGCAGCCGGGAATGCTCTTCCATGGCTTTGTAGCTTGTTATATCATAAAAGACATTGACGGCGCCTTCCAGTTTACCGTCGGGCCCAAAGATCGGGTCGATATTTACCAGGGCAATCGCGCGCGAACCATCCGGACGTTCAAGGCATACCTCTTCTCCCTTGTAAGACCGATTGTAACGCAGGGCCTTGGCCATGGGGCATTGAGCGTGGGACATTACAGTCCCATCGGGGTGATATAATTTCCAGGAACCGCAAAAAGGAAGCTCTGTCGGATCATTCAGGCGTGGCCGGCGTCCCCAGAGCTCGGCAGCTTTTTCATTATAAAATGTTAAAAGACCATCCTGGTCAGTCATATAGAGAGCAACAGGCAGGAGCTGTGCCACCTGGTGATTTACCCCTTCTCTATCCTGTAAGACAGTTACTTCCGGAAATGGTTTTATCATTACTAATGAAGTTGTATTCAGATCAAATCTACACAATTATTAATCTTATCAAAGTCTTAACCCCAGAAGCTCCTTTGAAATCTCCCCCTTACTTTGTATTAGCACCTTGTATTTCATTCCCATATCCACCAGCAAAAGATGAGTAAGCTGAGCCTCCTGCTTAGCCAGTTGAGCAATATCCTTTCCTTGCGACGACATGTTCCTGAAATGATCTTTGATCCCAAGGGCCAGCAGGAACTGCGCCTGGTTCCTCAGCCCGCAACAGGTTAAGCCGTTCATTATTCCCCAATGACATAAGGCGGAGAAATTTACATGGGAAGTAATATCCTGTTGCCCTATGTGATGATAGGGGTATTCATTGATCGTATGTTTATGATAGCATACCAGGGTACCGCAGCTTCTGCTCCCGCTATAGAGACCGGAGGAGGGATAGCCATAATCGATCGTAATGACATACCCCTTCTTTAAAGAGGCCGCAATTTCTTTTATCCACGCAGTGGCTTCCAGGTTGATTTCCGTGCGAAATCCTTTCGGCAATTCAACCTCCAGTTCCGCCAGGTAACTCTTCAGCGATTCCCCGGCCGGAACGAGCAGCTCTGCAAAGTCATCTTTATATTCCACGTAGACCTCCATCAGCTCTTCTTCCATTACCACCTGGTGTACGGAGAAATTGTCTACCAGCTCATTGGACAAGATACACCCGGTGACCGGGGCTAGTTCCCGGATACTATTATGCCAGCTTACTTTATCAGGCAGATGGTGTTGCTGTTTTTCACGTAATGCAGGGCTTTTTTCAAGGATGCAATAATGAAGCTGGTCATAGAATTCTTTATTATTCCGGCAATAATCCAGGATATCATGACAAAGATGACCCGTTCCGGCTCCATACTCAACGACGGTAAAACTGCCCTTGCCCAGAATATTCCACATTTGTTCCAGCTGGCGGCCGATCATAGCGCCGAATGCAGCCGTCAGGCCGGAGCTCGTATAAAAATCTCCTGCGCTTCCTATCTTTTCCGGCGGGGAAGTATAATACCCTGATTCGGGATAATACAGGGCCATTTCCATGAAATCATGAAAGGAGAGGGGCCCCTCTTGTTGTATTTTTTGTATGATAATGTCGGAAAGCATGCCGGATTTCGGGGAGTATGCAATTATTATACCCACCCCGGATCTCCTCTAAAATTCTGGCATATTCTGTGCGCCCATATAAGGGTATTCTCATATGATCTTAAAACAATTGGTTATGAACAATATTCTTTTGCTAACCGATTTTTCTGAAGCATCCCTCCATGCGGGCCGCTATGCCGCCCTGCTGACCCAACAGCTCCGGTCGGAGAGGTTCATACTATACCACGCCTATCAGGTTATCATGCCGGTGCCGGTCTCTGATCTGCCCACGGCGTATGACCTCGGGCCTTCTATGGAAGACAGCGAAGTGCAACGTAGAAAAAGTCTCCAGGAATTACAATCGCTTTATGAGAAATTGAGGGGTCTGGCCTATAAGGATACGATCATGGAATACAGGACAGAAGATGCCAATCTGGCTATTTCGATCAATGACATTGTCAAAGAAGCGGGCGCCGATCTGGTGGTGATGGCTATCTCCCAGACCAGCAGGCTGGAACGAACACTTTTAGGGGACGATAATATCCATATTGCAGATGAATGCAAATGTCCTGTCCTGATGGTGCCCTCCGGAGCACATTTGTCCCCGGTCAGGCGGATTGTGTTTGCCTGCGATCTCAAAAAAACGCAGGAGACCACCCCGGTAAAGGGCCTGAAAAAATTATTGGACGATTTCCAGGCGGAATTGCTGGTGGTAAATGTGGATCACAAAGAAAAGAATTTTACTCCGGAGACCCCCTTGAATGCCGTTGTTTTAGACAGATGGCTGACGGCTTATCAGCCGGCCTTTCACTACATAGAGAATTCCGATCCGGTAGCAGGCATCATGGAATTTGCCCGGGCACGAATGGCCAGCCTTATCATCGTAATCCATAAGACCCACGGCTTCCTCGAAGGATTGTTCCACCGCAGCGCTACCCACCAGCTGGTGCACCATAGTTCCATTCCCCTGCTGGTACTAAAGGAAGGGGCTCGGGCATAAGCTGTCCATGGGTCCCGGACGTGGCATGTTGTATGAGGTAAATAAGTAAATGATGAGCTATGAAACTCTTTATTGATACGGCTAACCTGGACCAGATCCGGGAAGTCAATGATATGGGCATCCTGGACGGTGTGACCACCAACCCTTCCCTGATGGCAAAGGAAGGTATCCGGGGGGAAGACGCTATTATGCAACATTATAAAACCATCTGCGAAATAGTGGACGGCGATATCAGTGCGGAAGTGCTGTCTACTGATTTTAAAGATATTATAGCGGAAGGTCAGAAGCTTTCCCATCTCCATTCCAGGATCGTGGTAAAGGTGCCCATGATAAAAGATGGCGTGAAAGCTATCAAATGGTTGAAGGGAAAGGGCATTCGCACGAATTGTACCCTGATTTTTTCCGCGGGCCAGGCGCTGCTGGCGGCTAAAGCCGGCGCTGCCTATGTCTCCCCTTTCATAGGCCGGATCGATGACAGCGGATGGGAAGGCACGGAGCTGATCGGTCAGATCGCCGGTCTTTTTTCCGTACAGGGTTACCGGACGCAGATCCTCGCCGCCTCTATACGGAATGCCAATCATATCGTAAAATGCGCCGAGCTGGGCGCCCATGTTTGTACCTGCCCTATAGAGCCGATAATGGGATTGCTCAAACATCCCTTAACGGATATTGGCCTGGCGAAATTTCTGAAAGATGCTAAAGATGCCGATTAAATATGCGACAACAGACAGGGTTTGCAAAAAAGAGGCAGTCAATGCTGGCATTGGGTATAATATTGCTATTGGCGTGGGGAAAAATATACTCCCAGCCTATTTCAGACAGCCTTCCAATACGCTATTTACGGGACCCGTGGGCCTCCCTGGATAGCATTCCCGCACAACATTATCTCACGCTGCGGCATGATAACGATTTTTTCAATGTAGCCGGGCAGGGTACGGACGAATATTATACGTCAGGGATCTATTTGTACTATTCTTTTTTAGGCCGCCGGCACCGGAATATTCTGAATAAGGGACTCTTCTCCCCGTATTCGGTTTCCCCTTCTTTTTATACCATCGGAGCAACGCAGTGGATGTATACCCCGGATGATCTGGATGAGCATGGCTCACCGAAGAAAGATTATCCTTATTGCGGCGTTCTCTTCCTGAATTTTTCCCGCGAGAATATGCTATCGGATAAGCAACTGTTCCGGTCGGAACTATGGTTGGGAACAACGGGGCCGGCGGCCCTGGCGGACCAGACCCAGGTATTCTTTCACCACTTTATTAAATCTGTCATTCCCCGCGGATGGGAGCACCAGATCCCGAATTACCCGGTGATCAATTACAATTTATATTATGAGGCCAATCTGCTTTCCCTGGGCAGGACTGTCAAAATAAATGGGGTGGCGCATACACAGACCGGGACTTTGCTGAACAATGCAGAACTGGGGCTAAATTTCATCGTTTCCAATCAAAAGGATAACTACTTCCCTGCACGTATTTATAATTTAAATAAAACGGAAGCTTCGAAAAAATGGAAAGTCTTTTTGGAGCTCAGACCTTCTGTAAAGTTTGTCGCCACCAATAGCATCCTGCAGGGCGGGCTTTGGGGAAACAAAGATTATTATCATATTAATGCCGGTGATCTGCAAAGGGTATTATTGGAAGGGACAGGAGTAATTGGTCTGCGGCGGAAGAACTTTTCCATAGACTACCGGCAGGTCTTTGAGTCTGGAGCATTCAAGTCTGTTCATTCCCATGTATGGGGCGCCTTCACGATCTCTTGCAGACTGTGATCCATAGCACATCGGCCGGGGCACCAGCCGGGTCCTATTTCCCGACCAATGACTTTACCTTTTTCACTACATTGTCGACCGTAAAACCGAACTCCTTATAGAGGTCTTCCGCCGGTGCAGATTCTCCGAACCGCGTCATTGCCAGGATATCCCCTTCATCTGTTACATATTTATTCCAGCCAAGCGGAGAGGCAGCTTCGACCGCCAATCTTTTCTTAATAGCTTTTGGAAATATTTTCTCCTTATAGGCTGCATCCTGTTTTTCAAACAATTCCCAGGATGGCATGCTCACTACCCGGGCTGCTATGCCTTCTTCTTTTAGTTTATCCTGCGCCTTTACAATCAACTCCACTTCCGAGCCGGTGGCGATCAATATCACTTCGGGAGCGGTGTCCGGTTCGGATAAAATATAAGCGCCTTTCGCCAGCTCTGTAGCTTTGCCATACTTCGACTGGTCGATAATGGGGAGACCCTGCCGGGTAAATACCAGCACTACCGGTCCTCCCTGGTGCTGTAAAGCGGTCTTCCAGGCCTGTGCCGTTTCGTTGGCGTCCGCGGGACGGATCAGGATGATATTGGGAATAGAACGCAGAGAGATCAGTTGTTCCACCGGCTGATGGGTGGTGCCATCTTCACCGAGGCCGATGCTATCATGGGTATAGACGAAGATCGGGCGTATTTTCATGATAGCGGCCAGGCGGATCGGAGGCCGCATGTATTCCGAGAAGAGGAGGAAGGTGGCTCCGAAAGGGATGACGCCTTTGGTGAGGGCCATGCCATTCAGCGCTGATCCCATCGCATGTTCCCGAATGCCAAAATGAAAATTACGGCCTTCCGGATGTTCTGCAGAAAAGGATTCATAGTCCTTCATATTCGTATCCGTAGAGGGGGCGAGGTCTGCCGCGCCCCCGATCAGGGAGGGGAGGCTGCCGGCGATAGCATTCAGCACTTTTCCCGAAGCCTGGCGGGTGGCCATTTTGCCATCTTTACCATCTGCGGCGACGAAGGCCGGTATTTGGGCTTCCCACCCTTTGGGCAATTCACCGCTGCTGGCCTGTTCATACTCGGCAGCCAGCGCAGGATATTGTTTCTTATATCCCTCCAGCAATTTATTCCATTCTTTTTCAAGGGCTGCTCCCTTTTCACCTGCCGCACGATAATATTCCAGCACTTCTTTGGGGACGACAAAAGATTGTGCGGGGTCGAAACCAAAAAATTGTTTTACCAGTTTCACTTCTTCGGCACCGAGCGGCGAACCGTGCGCACCGGCAGTATCTACCTTATTGGGACTTCCGTAAGCGATATGCGTGCGCACTTTGATCAGGGACGGACGTGTCGTTTCTTCGCGGGCATTCTTTACCGCTTTGGCGATGGCTGCCACATCATTCCCATCCTCAAGGACCTGCACATGCCAGCCATATGCTTCAAATCGCCTGGCCACATCTTCGTTAAAAGTAAGGGCAGTATCCCCCTCTATCGAAATATGATTATCGTCGTATAAGTATATAAGATTCCCCAGCTTCAGGTGTCCGGCCAGCGAGGCTGCTTCAGAGCTTACTCCTTCCATCAGATCCCCGTCGCTGCAGATGGCATATATTTTATAATCAAAAAGAGGGAAGCCCGGCCGGTTATAGCGGGCTGCCAGGTGTCGCTGGGCGATGGCAAAGCCGACCCCATTGGCAAAGCCCTGGCCCAGAGGGCCTGTTGTTACTTCTATCCCATCCGTCAGCCCGTATTCAGGATGGCCGGGGGTCTTGCTATGCAGCTGGCGGAAGCTTTTCAGATCGTCCAGGGTGAGCTGATATCCCGTCAGGTAGAGGAAACTGTACTGCAGCATACAGGCATGACCTGCCGAAAGAATAAAGCGGTCCCTGTTGGCCCACTGTGAATTTTTGGAATGATAATGCATGGCCTCCGTCCAAAGGACATGTCCCATCGGGGCAATGCCCATGGGCGTGCCCGGATGTCCGGAATTGGCTTTCTGCACGGCATCGACGGATAATATACGCACAGTATCGATACACAGTTGTTCGAGATTTTTCGTTTTCCCGGAGCTTTGATTTTGCACCTGATCCGGGGTTTGTGTTGGTATGTTCATAACAAATGGATAAAACGTAATAAATGGGTAAACACTGTAATTCAAGAAAAGTTTATGCCAGATCGGGCAGGTCAACTATTCCGGATGCTGCGACCATGGTCCCGGTCATTTTTATTATAAATTGTTAAAACCCTTTTTAATAGACAAAAGATCCTTCAATAAGGAAAGGTAATGCTCCAGGCAGGTAAATATGTTCAAAGTCTGGCACAAAATTTTCATTAAATAATTGTTAAGCAAAATGCTCACCGTTGTTAAGTAAAATGCTCACCGGCTCCGCCGGGATCGATAAATTAATGAGGTAAATGAAAAAAGTGCCGCATATGAAAAAGCTACTAATTCCGGTCCTGCTCTTTATAACTGGCGGATTAATGATGGCCACAACCTATAAAAAAATGAAGGCTCCGTCACAAGGGGTCAATCCGAAACAGGTATTTACAGATACAGTCCACCGGACGATCCATTAAAATTTTGCCTTCTGCCGGTGCTGCTCTCCGCGGAACAGTTTTTGCAACATCTCCCGAAAACCCCGTTGGATGAGTTATCAACCAATTGAAAATTATGGTATTATCGGCGACCTGAATACGACAGCCCTGGTCGGCCTCAATGGATCCATCGATTTTATGTGCTTCCCTGAATTCGATTCCCCCAGTATATTCGCCTCCCTGCTGGATGAGAAGAGAGGCGGCTTTTATTCCATAAGCCCGGAATTCAGGAGGATGAAGACCAAACAGCTCTATCTACCGGATACCAACGTATTGCTGACCCGTTTCCTCTCTTCTGAGGGAGTAGGGGAGATAATGGATCTGATGCCGGTATCGGCTGATGTCCAGGACGGTAAAAAACTGATCCGACGGCTTACCACGATCCGGGGAGAGGTGAAATACAAGCTGCAATGCAGCCCCCGGTTCAATTACGGGAAGGATACCCACATCATAGAGCAGGCAGGTCCGAACGAAATACTCTTCAAATGCCAGAGGGAGGGCCCGGCGAAAGAAGAATCTCCTTCCGGCACAGCACCTGCGCTGACCCTACGATTGAAAGCCGGCGTCCCCATCCAGGTCCGCGATAAGGACGCCCTGGCGGAGTTCACGCTCAATGCCGGCCAGACTGTTGACTTTCTCCTGGAAGATGCTTCTAATGAGACTTCAGGCCAGCAGGATTTTGCCGACTTCATAAGACAAAGCATCTTTCGGACGGTGAACTATTGGAAAGACTGGGTGTCGCGGTCCACTTATAAAGGAAGATGGATGGAGACCGTTAATCGTTCTGCCCTCGTGCTGAAATTATTGAGCTCTGCCAGATATGGTGCTATCATAGCGGCCCCCACTTTTAGCCTCCCCGAAAGCATTGGCGGGCAGCGGAACTGGGATTATCGCTATACCTGGATACGGGATGCTTCCTTTACTGTTTATTCTTTTATACGGCTGGGATATACGAAAGAAGCCCGGGCTTTTATGAGTTGGGTAGAAGGGCTGTGCCGGGATATCAAGGGGCAGGAACGGATGGGCATCATGTATTCCATCAATGGGGAGAGGCAGTTAAAAGAATATACGCTGGAAAATTTTGAAGGGTACTGTCAGTCTGCTCCTGTCCGTGTGGGTAATGACGCCTATGGTCAGCTTCAATTGGATATTTACGGAGAATTAATTGATTCCGTTTATTTATTTAACAAGCATGTCGAACCTATTTCCTATGATTTCTGGAAAGACCTGGAAAAGCAGATCGAATGGCTGAGCAACAACTGGAACCAGCCCGATGATGGAATATGGGAAGTGCGGGGAGGCAAAAAGGACTTCCTCTACTCGCGCCTTTCCTGCTGGGTGGCCTTCGACAGGGCGATGAAAATAGCAGAGGCCCGCTCTTTTCCCAGGAATGGCAACTGGAAGACGGAGAGGAATAAGATCTATGACAGTATCTTCTCGGATTTCTGGGATGAGAAGGAAAAAGCTTTTATGCAATTCCCCGGTTCCTCTACCGTCGACGCCTCTGCGTTATTAATGCCCCTTGTCCGCTTTATCAGTCCCAAAGATCCCCGCTGGCTGTCTACTTTAAAAAGGATCGAAGAGGAATTGGTCACTGATTCCCTGGTCTATCGCTATAGGCCGGAACTGGCAGCGCCAGATGGCCTGAACGATACGAGTTCCGACGGGGCCGTGAGTCGGGAAGGCACTTTCTCTATGTGTACTTTCTGGTATGTGGAATGTTTGTCCCGCGCGGGGCAGTTGGATAAATCCCGGTTTTATTTTGAAAAGATGCTTGGATATGCCAATCACCTGGGTCTTTATTCTGAACAATTGGGTTTTGAAGGCCAGCACCTGGGTAATTTTCCGCAGGCTTTTACACACATGGGTCTTATCAGCGCGGCCTACAACCTCAACAAGCAATTCAATGATAGCAGGAATAAAAATGTCGACTCCGATGGAGGGAGGCTGTTGGATTAACCGTAATCTATAGTTACAATAAATTCACCCGGACACGGAGTGAAAATACCCGGTTAAACTTTGGCCCGACCGTTCAGAAATAGAACGGTACCGGGAAGAGGGGTGATTTCCATCGCCATATTCATCCTCGTCTTCTTCCTCATAATCTTCTTCATAACCATTTTGGTATCGTCCCTGTGAGGCCTGGCCTGCTTGCTGTGCAATCCGGAGGAGCTGCTCCGGTTCGATTGACGAAAATACATGTGTGCCTGAATTTATCGTGCCCATGCCTTTAATTTTTGGGTGATTAATAAGGAGACCCTTTCATCTAATCCACTGAAAAAAGTATGCCATCACCACTTCCGGATCGTCCATAGCATACTTTTTTCAGCCATATAATTAAAGCTATTGAATATGAATCGCTTATATAATTCCAGTTCCCTCCTTGCACTAGCTTTTATCTGCTGTAGCTGCAATCGGCGGATTTCTCAGTGCCATTTATTATTCTCGACAAATCCGGTGAGCGCTCCTATCAATTCCTTTTTCTGTTTGTCCGCGGATTCCTCCCATTTTTGTCGGATATCCAGCACTGTATGCAGGGATGAGCCCTCCGGCTTCTCCTCTTCCAGGTAGGTGGTAAGTAACAGTATAGCAATTCGTTGGTCATTGAAGCGCCCAGCCTGATGTGAAATGTGCTTAAGGGTCGCTAATTCCGGTCCCTCATCGACCAGTTTGTTTTTCTCGCCCCACTCATATACATATAGCATATCCTTGAGCATTTTCCGGGCATTATGCATTTCTTCATCCGGAGGAGGGGAGAGATAAAGGATACCTCTTATCCGGTTGACCCTTTTCCGGCAAAATCGCCTGATTGTTTCCCACTCTCCCTTTTGGTAACCGGACCGTTCTATTTTTTTACAAAGACGTTGGATGATGCGGCGATCGTATGTTTTATACCATTGTTCTTCCAGGCGGGTGATAGAAACGTTAAGCCAGTTTCTAAACCCCTCCAGTGCCTCCTTTTCTGCTTCCGTATCTTTTAGTAATACCTGTGCATTCCGCAGTTCACCGGAGAGATGATAAATTGCCGCGAAGGATTTTGTTAATGGCTTTTTGACGGAGCTCAGCCATCGTAACAGCGCTCGCAATTTTTTGACAGTTGTACGAAAATCGTGAACGCAGTCCATATCGAATTGGAGCGTGATCTGCCCTGCTGATGCGGAAAGGGCTTCCTCATATTTATGAATGGACCTATTTGCTTTTTTTCCGGACATGTGAGTCTAAAGTTAATTCTTCTTTAGCTTTTAGGGCGCGACCCGGCGTCTTACCATAGTTTGGCCCCCTTTTTGAAAAAATACCTGATAAAGAATTATGCGTTACCAGGTATTAGCAACGGATTATGATGGCACTCTGGCTGACCAGGGGGAGGTGGCAGCTGCTGTAATAGAGAAGCTGAAGCAGTTACAGGGTACTGCACGAAAGGCAATATTGGTCACCGGCAGGGAGATGAAAGACCTGATAGACGTTTTCCCGGCTTATAAGATATTCGATTATATTGTTGCTGAAAATGGCGCCCTCATTCATGAGACGGCTACGGGCAAAGAGCAACTGCTCGGGCCGGCGCCGGATCCTGCCTTTGTGCGCGCCCTGCAGGAAAAAGGAGTTCACCCGATTTCCGTCGGTAGAGTGATCATAGCCACCTGGGAGCCTTATGAGCAGGTGGTGCTTGATACGATCAAGACTTCGGGTATCGAGCGGCAGGTCATTTTCAACAAAGGAGCGGTCATGATATTACCGACGGGGATCAACAAGGCTACAGGGCTCCAGGCCCTTCTTCATTCCCTGCATCTATCCCTGCATAATACAGTGGCGGTCGGAGATGCCGAGAATGACAGCGCCCTTTTGCAGGCGGCGGAATGTTCGGTGGCGGTGAGCAACGCCCTGCCGGCTTTGAAGGCGTTGGCGGATTGGGTAACGGATGCCGGGCATGGGAAGGGGGTAAATGAACTGATCGATGGGCTCATCGCCAATGACCTTTCCTTCCTCAATGGCAAACTGGTGAGGCACTATTTGGAACTGGGCCATGAAGAAGAGGGGCCTGCCTTTGCGATTAGTCCTTATCGCAGTGGAATTCTGCTTTCAGGGGTTTCGGGCGGCGGAAAGACAACATTCACTGCGTCCATCATTGAAAGCCTGATCAGCAAGTGCTACCAATTCTGCCTGATAGACCCGGAAGGAGATTATCTGGAACTACCTGATTCAGTTATACTTGGGAGCGGGACCTCCCTGCCATCCATTGAAGAAATGAAAGAGATCCTGAAGGACCCCGCACAGAATCTGGTCATTTGCACCCTATCCATCCCTTTGGCAGACAGACCGTCTTTTTTTGCCCGGCTGATGCCGGTGCTCCTGGACATGCGCCGCCGTTACGGTCATCCGCACTGGCTTCTGCTGGATGAGGCTCATCACCTGGTACCCACCGCCACAGAAATTTCATCGGATTGGCTGCCCAATGATTTTAATAATTTTATTCTGATCAGTACCTCTCCCCACGCCCTCTGTTCTGCGATCCTTTCAAAAGTTGGTTTACTCCTCACAATAGGGAAGAATGCTTCCTATCCTTTTGAACAATTTTGCCAGATACTGGGATTGCCGGTCCCGAAAGGGATACCTTCCCTGGCAGAGGATGAAATCTGCATATGGGAGCGGGATAGCCCACGGCCGCCTTATAAAGCAAAATTTCATTTACCCCGCCAACTACAACAGCGGCATAAAAAGAAGTATGCACAGGGAGATATGGGCGACCATAGCTTTGTTTTTACAGGCCGGGAAAGCCGGCTTCATCTCAAAGCCAATAATTTAATGCTTTTTATTCATCTCGCGGAAGGTATCGATACCGACACCTGGCTGTTCCATCTGCGTCGAAAGGATTTTACAAAATGGTTCAGGGATTCTGTGCATGATGAAGAGCTGGCCAGTGTGGGGGAGGAGGCGGAGGCCCTAAAAGATCCCGAAGCTTCCAGGAAACATATTGTGGATTTCATCGCACAGAAGTATACAGCCTGAGTGGATGGCTTGAACGCATAGCCTGAACACATGGCATGAGTGCCGGACGACGGCATGATCAGCTGCTTTTTTTCAAACCTTCCAGGAGCTTCAGCGCTTTTTCCATCTGGATACCTTTTCCCAGCACGGGCTTGAAAATATCTCCCATAGACTTCAACCTTGCCGGAACATTCTGTAAGGTGAAGTCCTGCATTTTCAATCCTTTTTTTACTTCCTCCCAGTGCAAAGGGGTGGACACGGTAGCTCCAGGCTTGGGCCTTACCGAATAAGGAGCTGCAATAGTGGCCTGCGGGCGGTTCTGCAAAAAATCCAGGTACATTTTCCCTTTCCGTTCGCGGACGGTGCGTTCGATGCTGGTATAGGAAGGAATTTCCGATTGCACGATGCTGACGATCAGCCGGGCGAACTCCTTGGAATGCTCGTAACTATATTTAGCCCCCAGCGGGAAATAGATATGCAGGCCGGTAGAGCCGGAGGTCTTACAAAAGGAGGGGACGCCTGCAGTTTCCAGTACGTCCCGGGTGACCAGCGCCGCTTCGATCACTTTGTCGAAGGGCGTCTTCTTGTCCGGATCAAGGTCGATGATACACCAGTCAGGCTGATCCGGGGACTGCACCCGGCTGCTCCAGGGGTTGATCTCTATGCAGCCCAGCGAGGCGATATAAAGAAGGCTTGCTTCATCCGTACAGACAAGGAATTCTTTATCCCGGTTGTCTTCCGCGGTATGATACGGAAAGGTGGCTATCCAGTCCGGCACTTTTCCCTTAACGTCCTTCTGGTAGAAGCTCTTTCCCAGGATGCCGTTCGGGTATCTGTTCAGCGATTGGGGCCTGTCTTTCAGGTAGGGCAGCATGTAGGGCGCCACCTGGTAATAGTAATTGAGCAGGTCTCTTTTAGTGAATTTCTCTTTTGGCCAGAAGACTTTACTGAGGTGGGTAAAGGAGAGTTCGTGACCTTGGATGGATCTTACCTGTGACTCATCGGTAGGGTTCAGGAGGGTCTTCCGGTCCCGGGCCTTGGCCGGGACGAGGACCTTTGCGCTCCTGGTTGCCCTCCGGGCGCCTGCCAATGCCTCTTTCACCGGCAGGGCCTTTTCCCTCCCTACTTCTTTAGCGCTCTTATCCTCCCGCATGCCTTCGAAAGAGGGATGCCGCATCACGCCGTCTTCGGTCATCTCCCGGAAGGATACTTCGCACAATAACTTTGGCTTTAGCCATACGGCCTTCGCTGCTGGCGGGTCGGGCCGGAAGCGGGAAGGCTTATTGACGTCCGGTACGGAGCTGAAAGGGGACTTTTTCTGTACCAGGGGTCTGAACTGCTGCATCATTTCTTTTTGCATTTTATCGTTGAAGCCAGTACCGATCTTACCTGTATACTGCAAATGTCCGTTCTCGAATACTCCTACCAGCAGGGAGCTAAAGAGCTTACTGCTCCCTTCGTTCAGGGTATAACCCCCTATCACTACTTCCTGCCGGTTCGCCGTCTTGATCTTCAGCCATTCCCGGGTGCGGACGTCCGGAGTGTACAGGCTATCCTCTTTTTTGGCTATAATACCTTCCAGACCCATTTTTTGTGCGGCGGCAAAGAACTCTTTCCCGCTGGTCTGGAAGTTGTCACTGATCCGGAGGATTCCTTCTTCCGGCGCCAGGGATTTCAGTAAATCTCTTCGTTCCACCAGGGGAAGCTCCATAAGGTCTTTTCCTTCCAGCCACAGGATATCGAACAGGTAATAGATCAATTGTCCGTCTGCTTCACTGCGCCAGTTCTGCAGGCGGCTGAAGCTGGACTGCCCCTTTTCATCGATCACCACGATCTCTCCGTCCACAACAGCATGGATATTCCATTCCTGCAGCGCATTGTATACCGGGTAGAATTTTTCATTGAAGGATTTATTATTCCGGGACCGGATTTCCACTTTACCTTTTTTCAGATAGGCCAATGCCCGGTATCCGTCCCATTTCACTTCGTACTGCCATCCTTCCTCTGCAGGAGGCTGATCCACCAGTGTTGCCAGCATGGGAGTGAGGTCTTTGGGCATCGGGGTCTTGCGTCCCGACTTTATCGCAGAAGTGGAGGGGGTGGACCGGTTGCTCTTCCATTCCTTAGCGCGGGGATTGGCAGCTATCTGTTCCAATGTTTTACGGGATACCACCGATTTTTCTTTTTCCGTGACGGGATCCTTCGTGGCATACCGATCCCGGTGTTTGATCAGCAGCCAGGATTTGTCGCCCATTCCGTGTGTCTTTACCAGGGCAAATTCGCCCTTTAGCTTTTTTCCGTTCAGCCGGAATTTCAGGGAGCCTGTCTGCAATTCTTTCCGCAATAGCCGGTCCTGGTCGGCCTTTGTTCCCTTTGTCTTTTCCAATGGCTCATAGGTCCCTTCATCCCATACCATTACTGTCCCTGCCCCATAATTCCCCGGGGGTATGATCCCTTCGAAATCCTTGTAGCCGAAGGGATGGTCCTCTACCTGCATTGCCAATCGCTTATCTGCCGGATTCATGGAGGGTCCTTTCGGAACGGCCCAGCTTTTCAACACGCCCTCCATTTCCAGACGGAAGTCATAGTGCAGGCGGGAGGCTGCATGTTTCTGCACGACAAACTGTAGTGCCGACCCCGAAGGCTTTCCGCCCTGTGGTTCCGGGGTCTCCGTAAAGGAACGTTTTTTTTTATATTCTTTTAAGGGCATAATTTTCTTTTTTAAGAGTATAACTTTCTTTTTTAAGGGCATAACTTTCAGCCATATTTTAGGTACTAACTGACTTAGAAAGTGACAAAAGGAATGCCATCTCTTTTCCGGAATTCAGGTGTCCTGCAAAACTGGCAATAGCCGGGTCAATTTTTCAGGAGAGAACTGAAAAAGTTACCTGTTTTTTAAAAAGGCATACTTTTTTCTCCCGACCTTTATATTCAGGATAACCCTTGCAACTTGTATAACCAAAGCTATTTTTTGTATGAATTCATTTTCTATAGAATTTGACATTCAACTTGAAAAGACCCCTATTATTCTGCGCCTTAACGCCCAGGTGGAACCGCATCACTCGGATCTCTATTATGTGATCAGTAATTTCCGGTCGGCTCAACAAAAGGAGGGGTCGATCCTCCCTCCCCTGAAAATCCGGAAAAAGAAGAGTAAATGGGTCCACATGGATACGGAGCAGCCCACTTACTTAAGCGAATTGGTAGGAAAGGCCATTGAAGATGTTGAGCGAGCGGAGCAATCTGACAAGAACAGCTGACCCGGGTAGATTTTCTGGGGATTTTTTTTCCAGGATCTGCTAAGGCGCAGGAAGGTTGGCACAATTTTTTCTTTCAATATTATAGAATGTTTCTTGGGCCCCGGTGCAAAAACCTGGGCCTTTTTATTGCCTGCCTTTTATTGCCTGCCTATCTCCGCTACCTCAGAAGTGCTTCCCTCTGAAACTTTCCTTTTACGCTTAAAATTATTATTATGGCTAAAAAGCTAGGCTTTCTCAGCCTTTTACTGGCGTCTTTGGCGTTGGTGCCTGAAGTGGCGCATTTACTGGAAATGTACCATAAAATGGAATTGACGGAACAAAGCTATGGGGTGGTGCAATACATTTACCGGGATTGGACCTTGCTGGGAATGTTGCAATTGGGAGCGGTTATTTGTACAGGGATCCTCTTATTCCTGGTGCCCAAAGGCGGCCCTGCATTCCAGCTTATCCTGGTCGCATTAATTTGCCTGATACTGCCGTTGATTATTTTTTTTATCGTTATTTTCCCGGTGAACCTCGCTACCCAGAATTGGGAAGTCCTGCCGCAGAATTGGATGCAGCTCAGGAATCGATGGGAATATGGCCATGCCATCAACGCCATATTGGCGACAACAGCCTATGTATTGTTGCTGGTAGCGCTGCAATACCGCGTCCAGTTATAAAACTGTATGGATATTTTCTATAAAATGCTTGAAGCCCAGGATATCATTTTCGATCATCTCGCTGAATACAGGGGTCAGCAGATGAGATATCTCTTCTCCGAATCTTCCCAGGGGAGCATGATAAGAAATAAGGGCATCGATCCGGGTACCCTGTGCCGGGGTGTCTGAAAAATTAATTTTACCCGCGTTGCTTATAGAGGCGCCCTGTACAGACTGCCAGGACAGGACAGTCCCTTCTTCTTCTTTGACGATCTCCGCTTCCCACCGGATATAGCCCAGCCCTCCCGGTATCCTCACTTTCCAGGCAGAGGTGAACTCATCTATTTCGTCGACGCTTTCCAGGTGCTTCATAAATAAGGGAAGATTTTCCAGCTTTCTCCAGAAGGCGTATACTTCCGCTCTTGGCCTGTTGACGATCACGCTGGTCCTTACATTGATATTGTGGGGATGGCCGGCCCTCTTTTCCCGGGAAAAGAGGGAGTGGATAGGGCAGTGGCCTGAAGTGGCCCGGTATAAAAGATAGCCGCCTGCGAGGAGCAGGAGTGTATCGGCCTTATGCTTTTGAGTGATTTTATAGAGTAATAAGGAGCCCGCAATGGCGGAAATCACCCGCTCTGTCTTGCCTACATTTTTTGTTGCTGCTCTGAAAGAGGTGGTATCCTGCATCATAATGAGTTTATGTATAAGTCATGCAAACGGTATGCTAACTATCTTTTCAGGCGTATTCCTTCCAGCAGGTCTTTTTGACTGATAATGGCTCTTTTCATATTGGCCCGATTTTTTAATCATCGGTTCCTACAACAAAAAACAATTTTATGGCTAAGTATTCTAAAAAAGCAAGTGACAAGGTCGAAAGGGCCTTGCATGAAGAAAAAGAAGGAACGCTGAAAAGCGGAAGGAGCGGCAAAAAAGTTACCAGCCGCAAACAAGCTATCGCCATCGGTCTTTCGGAAGCCCGTAAGGAAGGAGCTAAAGTGCCTGAAAAGACATAGTGCCCTGTAGAAAACAATACCCATAATGAGAAAATACCTACTCCTGATCTT
>Ga0307511_10000789_pt1:15000-33817 | contig 33817 bp, 25 predicted proteins | sample 13_EM_MG_FD_200266 | JGI IMG/M metagenome (GOLD analysis project Ga0307511, IMG submission 200266) | Populus trichocarpa ectomycorrhiza microbial communities from riparian zone in the Pacific Northwest, United States - 13_EM | ecosystem: Host-associated > Plants > Roots >... | reverse complement strand
TCGGCGAGAGCGCCAAAGCGATGGTGGCCGAGGCCGATCTTCGCTTTGAGACCTACGTCGACGATGCCGTGGCCTGGTGCGAGCAACTTCGCAAGGACAAGCGCTTCTCCGCCGTCATCATCGCAGGTCACAGCGAAGGTTCGCTGATCGGAATGTTGGCCGCGAAGCGCTGCAATGCCGATGGCTTCATCTCCATCGCCGGCGCGGGCCGCGCAGCCGCCGACATTCTTCGAACGCAACTGGCCGGCAAACTTCCGCCGGAGCTGGCAACACAGAGCGATGCCATCCTCAAGAGTCTCGAAGCGGGCAAGACGACCGAGAATCCTCCGCCCGAGCTGGCTGCGCTCTATCGCGCCAGCGTTCAACCCTACCTGATGTCCTGGTTCCGCTACGACCCGGCCAAGTCGATCGCCGCGCTGACGGTACCTGTGCTGATCGTCCAGGGAACGACCGATCTCCAGGTCAGCCTCGATGATGCCAAGCGCCTTTCCGCAGCGAGCCCCAAAGCGAAGCTGCTGGTCATCGAAGGGATGAATCACGTTCTCAAGGAAGTCCCGCCGGATCGCGAAAAGCAGATGGCGTCCTACAGCGATCCGAGTCTCCGTCTCGCTCCGGAGTTTCTGGCGGGCGTCGTCGAGTTTGTGAGGAAGATGGGGAAGTAGGAGAATACGGACATGGCAAAACCCGGCGTGCAAAGTGAAACCGAGGCGGCTTGGGAGCGGTACTTCTCTCATCAACTGAGCGCTGAGGAAAAGGCTGAGTCTCGGGCACGGATGCTCGCCGATCTTCAGAAAGCGAAAGAAGAGGGCGTGTTCGAAGAGATGAGGAAATGGCGTGGAAAGATCCATTGGTCAATGACGCTCGAAGAATTGCGCAAGGATGATGATTGATCGCAGCAGATAGCAGCTCACTCAGGCGTTACTTCGACGGCAAGCTGGGAGTCGACGTAGATCGCGTCACTCGCGCCAATGAAATCGATGATCTGATCCTGCCGCCCGTCGTTGTTGCGGAAACACTGAGCGATCCCGCATTGCCCCCGCTCTTCGAAATAATGATCAAGTCGCTTCGAATGCTGGAAATCAGGCGAGATTACTGGTACCGCAGCGGCGAGCTTCGCGCAAACACCCTACGCAACGGCCACAAAGCCAAACTCGCCGACGTCCTCATCGCGCAATCCTGCATCGACCACGACGTCCCCCTCATCACCAACGACGCCGACTTCCGGCACTTCATCCGCGCGGGACTGAAACTCGCGTAGCGGCGCGCTTCTGCATCCACGTCATCAGGCCGTAGAGCAACGCGATGACGATGGCGAAGCCGATCAGCCACATCGATTTCGAGGACAGCGCCTTGGTGAGGGCGTCGGGATCCTTCATCAGCGCGGGCTGATCGCCGAGGACGCGCATTCCGAACCAGGCCAGCGCGCCGTTGAAGAGGCCGGCGCCGAGGATCGTCATCAGCGAGAAACGGCCGAACGGCATCCGGAAAAGGCCGGCGGGAATCGAGATCAGGTGACGGATTCCGGGCAGCAGGCGCGCTACGAAAATGCCGCCGGAGCCGTATGTTTCGAACCATCGATCTGCGGCTTCGATTTTCGACGGCGACATCAGCACGAAGCGGCCATAACGATTCACGATCGGGCGTCCCAGCTTGTACGCGATCCAGTAGCTGGCGGCCGAACCGGCCCACGAACCCGCGGTCGCGGCCACAATCACCAGCGCGAGATTGAATCGTCCCTGCGAGGCCCAATACGCGGCCGGCGGCATGACGATCTCTGCCGGGATCGGCAGGGCCGTCGACTCGAAGAACATCATCACGAAGATGCCGACGTAACCCCAGTCGAGGACGAACTGCATCCATGTGAGGAAGAACTGATGGAGCCAGTGCATAGGGCGCGCAATCCTAACCGAAAGGCGGGTGTTACGATCGCGCAATGGAGCCCGATCGCTACGATGTGATCATCCTCGGCGGCGCGTTCAGCGGCGCGTCGACGTCGATCCTGCTGCGACGCGATCATCCCCAACTTCGCGTGCTCATCGTCGAGAAAGCCCATGCGTTCGACGAGAAGGTGGGAGAGGCCACGACCGAGATGTCGGCCATGTTTCTGACACGGCGCTTGGCCATGTGGCATCACCTCGAAGCCGAGCAATTGCCGAAGGAAGGACTGCGCTACTGGTTTTCCAATGACAAAGTGACAGGTCACGCCAACGCCAGCGAGGCGGGGGGATTCATTCGCAGCGCAGTTCCCGCGTTTCAACTTCGGCGTGATGCGCTCGATGAGTATTTGCTTGCCACCGCAGTGCGCGAAGGCGCGGAGTTGCTCCGTCCCGCAAAGGCGCGAGATGTCGAACTGTCCGACTTCGACAACAAACTGACCATCGAGGTCGGTGATGACGTTCGCGAGCTTCGCTGCCGCTGGCTTCTCGATGCCACGGGGCGCGTGAATTTCCTTGGCCGCCGTCTCGGGCTGATCGAGCGCAACGATGAACATCCCGTCGCTGCGATCTGGTGCCGTTGGAAGAATCTGCGAAACATCGACGACATCGCCGCGCGGTCCGGCGATCTCGCCACTCGCAACGTCAGCTCGCGACGCCTGGCTACGAATCACTACACCGGATTCGGCTACTGGATCTGGGTCATCCCGCTCGGCAATGGGGAGACTTCGATCGGCGTCGTCTTCGACAAGCGGCTCATCGATCTTCATCACAGCAAAGACCGCGCGGCTGATTTCATCGCCTTCATGAAGGCGATTCCGGCATTGGCTGAGCTGCTCGACGGCGCATCGCCGCGACTGGACGATCTGCGTTTCTACTCGCACCTGCCCTACTTTTCGAAGCAGTACATGGGCAACGGCTGGGCGCTCCTCGGCGATGCCGCGTCCTTTCTCGATCCCTACTATTCGCCCGGGCTCGATCACGCCTCGTTCACCGCCGAAGCCACTGCGGAGATCGTTGGGCTCGATGCGAAAGGCGAAAGCATCGCCACGCGAATCGTCGAGCACAATGAGGCCTTCGTTCGCTCCTACACTCGCTTTTTCCGCTGCATTTTCAAGGACAAGTACTACTACATGGGCGAGGCCGACCTGCTGGCCGCGTCGATGATTCTCGACACTGCGCACTACTACATCTTCGTGGTCATTCCCGCCTATCGATTCGCGAAGAAGTTTCTCTGGATGCCGGTGCTCGGGCCGAAGCCGGCGTTTTTCAGCTATCACTTCATCAAGTTCTACCACCGCCGTTTCAAGTCGATCGCGCTGGCGCGGCGCGCGGCGGGCGAGGCAGGCGCACGCAACGATGGCCGCCGCATCAAGGCCTACTTCAATCTCAATCTTTCGCCGGTGCATATGTTCCTGCGCGGCGTGAAGCTGTGGGCGTTTGCGGAGGCGGACAACGTGCGACTTCAGTTGCGACGCCTTTTTCGACGACGCCCTGCGACGAGCGCGGCTCCGGCTGAGGGTGCAGCCGCACGCGGATGAACCGCCGAGTGGCGATCGTCTTTGACCAGGAGTTCGGCGAGCGCCTCGGCGCGCTCGTGATGCGAATGCCTGTCTGGATCGTGGAAAGCGCCGCCAATCGATCCGGGGTTTCGGACGCTTGGAATCGAGCCACCGAATGGCCGCAGATCAGCGTCACCGTCTTTCGTGCGCCGGATGATTTGCGTCACGTTCTTTCGCAGATCGGACATCCGCGGCGCGTCGACGTGATCGGCTTGCCACTCTCCGACGATGCGCGCGAGGCGTTGCATGCCGCGGGATTCACGAACATCGCAGAGACAAGCGATGGTTTTCGCGCGACGCTCGCTACAACGCCGCCAGCGCAGCCCGTTTGACTTTTCCGCGCTCATCGACCGGAATCGATTCAATCAGCTTCACGATGCGCGGCACTTTGTGCGGCGAGAGATGGGCGAGACACCAGGCGCGAATCTGCTCGCGGGTGACGTCGGGACTGGCCACGATCGCGGCGGCCACGACTTCGCCGCGTGCGCCGGCCGGCTCGCCGTAGACCTTGGCCTCGCGCACGCCGTCGATCTGCAGCAGCACCTGCTCCACTTCGCGCGGGTTCACTTTCTTGCCGGCCGTGTTGATCAGCTCACTGGCGCGGCCGGTGATGGCCACCTCGCCATTCTCGCGAAGCTCGATCAGATCGTCGGTGATGAAGAGTCCGTGTTCGAAAGGTTGAAACGACGCCGCATCGTGAAGATAGCCGAGGGCCACGTTCTCGCCGCGCACCGAAAGCCGTCCGCGCGCGGACGACAACATCACGTTTCCGATGGCATGCCCGACCGTCCCGCGCTCCACTGCCGCTCCTTCGCGATCGTACGTGATGCCGCCGCACTCGCTGCAGCCGTAGAACGTGTGAATCGAGGATCCGAAACGCTCGCGGAACTTGCGCGACACGGCAGCCGGCAACGGCGCGCCAGCGGATAGAAACGTCCGAACGGTCTTGAACTCGCCGGCTCCTGCGGTCACGAGATGGTCGAACACCATCGGAATCAGCGGCACGACCGTGCACGAAAACCGGTTGCAAAGATTGACGACTGACTGCGGCAGGTAATCATTCGAGATCACGATGGCCGTCCCCTGCACGAGCAGCGGCGTGACAAGATTGGAAAAGCCGTACGAATGCGACATCGGAATCGCGCCGAGGTTGATGTCGTCGGAACGGATGCCCATCGTCGCGCAGATGTTCAGGCAGTCGGCCAGCAGGTTCGCCTCCGTAGCCACGATCCCTTTCGGCATGCCGGTCGAGCCTGAAGTCAGCTTGATGAGGCGTGCTCCATCGGGAACGCGGCCGCTCGCCTGCCGCGTCGAGATCATCACTTCACTGCCGCTGCGATAGACGAGTCCACGCGCTGAGAAGTGCCCAAGCGTGTTTCCGACCTCAGTCTCCGTAGCGTCGCGATCCATGAGGATGGCTACGAGTTTCAATTTCAGAATCGCGCCAAACGCAGCGATGAAGTCGGCCGAATTCGGGAGCTGGACAGCGACGACGTCGTGCTCGTTGAATCCGGCGAACCGCGTCGCCATTTCGTCGATCTGGATCGCAAGCTGCGCACGCGTCGTGACGCCGCCGGTTCCCCCATCGATCAGCGCAACCGCCTCGGGCGTATCAGCCGCAAGTGCAAGAAAACGTTCGAGCATGGGCGTGGGGGAGGGAGGATAGAGTCGCTTCACAGGAACGTCAACCGCACAATGAAAGATGATGTAGCGGAAACTTCCAAAGAGAGGTCCTGACGATGACAGTGCTCCGTCCTGTGGCGTTCTTTCTCCTCACGATATCGACGCTGGCCTGTAGTACCGCGGCGCCGGCAAACCGCTTTGGCTCTGCGCTCGACATCGTCCAGAAGCACTACCTGAAGGATGTTCCACGCGCGGTGTTGGAGGAACAGGCTCTCCGGGCGTTCTTGAAGGATCTTGATCCCTACTCCAGCTATATGAATGCCCAGGATTGGGCGCTCTATAAAACGAGTCTCACCGGTCAGTTCGGCGGCATCGGCGTAATCATGCGAATGGATCCCGAAGCAACGTTGCCGCAGATCACTCATCTAATGATTGGCTCCGCCGCGGGCGAGGCAGGCATTCAGCGCGGCGACTACATCGTGACCATCGATGGGCATCTGCTGGAAGGCTTGCCGATCGACGACGTCATCCCGCTACTCCGCGGCGTTCCCGGAAGCCCGGTCCAGCTCACGATCCGTCACGCCGGTTCGACGTCAACCGTGCCGCTGCGCGTGGTGCGGAGGATGATCAAGGACCCAAGCGTGCGCGGCGTGCAGCGCGACGCCGCAGGCGAGCCGCGTTACCTGCTCAGCGAAGAGAAAGGCATCGGCTACATCCGCGTCCTCGGCCTTGCCGACGACACCGTTCCCGAACTGACGAAAGCGCTCACCGAGTTGAAGCGGCTGGGGATGAAGGGATTGGTCTTCGATCTGCGCGACAGCCACGGCGGAAAGCTGAAGGCCGCAGTAGCCGCCGCCGATCTCTTTCTGGAGAGCGGTCGCATTCTCTCGGTGGCCTCCCGCGTCGGCGGTGACGAGGTTTACGACGCCAAGCCGGGCGTACTGACCGATGTCCCGATGGTCATGCTGATCAACGAATGGACTGCGTCTTCGTCCGAGATTCTGGCCGGAGCGCTGGCCGACAACCATCGCGTGGTCACGATGGGGCAGCGTACCTTCGGAAAGGGTCGCGTACAGGTGATGTACAGCCTCCCGGCCGGTATGGGTGGTGTCGTCCTCTCGACCGGCACGTTCCAGCGCCCCTCGGGCAAAACGATCGACAAGCACGACGCCAAGACGCCCAACGAAGCCGGAATCGCGCCCGATCCCGGCATGGAGATCGTTCTCGAGGCCAAGGAGTCTGAGGCCTGGGCTGCGGAAACATCGCGCCTCGACGGTCCCGTCATTCTCACTCCGGAGGAACAGATCCCGAAGGTGCCGGACCGCGTGCTCACGCGAGCGCTGGAAGTGCTCGATACCGCAATCGCGAAAAATGGTTTCGCAATCGGGACTGCGAACCACTGAGTCGCTCTGTGGGCACGTCAACCGGCTGCCGTCATTCAGTACAATCGGCTTTCGCCCCGTGATCCCCATCGACATCTCGAAACTCGAGCGGTTTGTCTCGCATAACGTCCGCAAACGCGGCGCGGAGTACGCGCGCTCCGGCGAAGTCGAAATCAGCAAGCGAGGGTCGATCGACGAAGTTCACGCACAGGTTTCCGGCGGCTACCTTTACCTGGTCCGCCTTCGCTACGTCGATGGCGCCCTCTGGACGACATGCGATTGTCCCTACTTCGAAAACAATTTCGAGATCTGCAAGCACATATGGGCGACGATCGTCCAATGCGCCTGGGCCAAGATCACCTTTCCGGGGCCGGTCGATGATCTGCTGACCGATGATGAAGCCTATTCCGAAGAGGACGTTTTCGACGACGATTCCTACCAGGCATCGTCGCGAGCAGCATCCCGATGGGTCGCACCGAGTCGCTGGCGCAATCAGATCAGCTCAGTACCTCACCCCGAATACGAGTCTGCCGAAGTCACTCGCGATCCGCCCGAGATCATCTGGGTACTCGACCCTGCAACTACTGGGACCTCTGTCTCGATCGAGATCACGTCGCGATCTCTGAAAAAGAATGGAGAGTTCGGCAAGCCGCAATCGCTAAGGCTTACGAGCGGCATGATCGCAAGGATTCCGCCCGGAATCGATCGTCAGATCCTGTCGATCCTCATGTCGTCGCCCTACGCGTATGGAGCGCCGGACCCACGTCAGGCGATCGGCTGGCCGGGCGCGGAGTACATCGTCCCGAAACTCGCCGAAACCGGCCGTCTCTGGATTCGGACCGGCAAAGGAGGCGTGTATGAAACAAACGTTTCGTTTGACGACGGTGAACCCTGGCGGCTCGCTGTGCGCGCCGAGGAGAAGGAAGGCAAGTACGTTCTGATTGGCTCCCTCAACCGTGGCGATGAGAGCATTCCGGTCGGAGAGCCGCTTGCCGTCAGCCGCGGCGGTTTTGTGATCCACGCCAAGTCGATCAGCCGTTTCGCCGATGAAGGAACCTATGGATGGGTAACGCTGCTTCGACGGGAGCAGGTCGAGATCCCGGCCCGGGAGATCGATGACTTCGTCAAGGCAGTTGCCGCGTCGACGTCGCCGCTGCGAATCGAGTATCCGCCCGCTGTCGCCTGGCAGGAACGGCATTCCGTTCCGCTCGCGAAGCTGGAGGTTCGGAATCGGAGCTGGGATTCGGCCGCCGACGCGGCTCCCACGTTTGACTACGACGGCATCACGGTCAATGCGCTCGTCAAAGCGCGCTCGGTGTATGACGAGAAGACGAAGAGCATTGTCGTTCGCGATGCCGCCGAGGAGTCGATCAAACTCAATGCGCTGTGGGGACAGGGTTTCCGGCGTTCCGCGGATGGCCTCTGGATCGCGCAATCGCGTCTCGGTGAAGCCATTCCGAAGCTCATCGAGGCCGGCTGGGAGGTTCGTGGCAGCGAGGGGACGTACGCCACTGGATTCGGCGAGCTCGATCTGTCCCTTCGCAGCGGAATTGACTGGTTCGATCTCGAAGCCTCAGCCACGTTTGGGTCGGAGCGCATTCGTTTGCCGCGGCTTCTCTCTGCGCTCAAGAAGGGAGAATCGTTCATCCGCCTGGCGGACGGCAAGATCGGCATGATCCGCCCGGAGTGGCAGGAGCAACTCGAGCCTTTCATCGCCACTGCATTTGAAGAGCGCGAAGGCGGTCTGCGCTTTCGCCGCAATCAGGTTCTGCTGCTCGATGCGCTTCTCGCCACTCGGAAAAGCGTCGCTTTCGACGATGTGTTCGAACAGGCGCGCCGGAAAATTCTCGATGTCGTCGTCGAACCGGAGAAGCCGCCCGCCACGTTCAAGGGCGCCTTGCGTCCCTACCAGAGCGACGGCCTCGGCTGGTTTTCGTTTCTCCGCGAACTTGGATTTGGCGGTTGTCTCGCCGATGACATGGGCCTGGGCAAGACGATTCAGGTGCTCGCTCTTCTCGACCAGCGGCGCAGCGTTGACGACCGCCGTCCTTCGATCGTCGTCGTTCCACGTTCCGTCGTTTTCAACTGGAAGTCCGAGGCGGCGCGCTTTACACCGGAGCTTCGCGTACTCGATCACTCAATCCCGGATCGAATCCAGGCAACCGATCACTTCCCTGACTACGACATCGTGATCACGACATACGCGCTGCTTCGCAAGGATGTCGAGCTTTTCGCCGATTTCGAATTCGACTACGCGATTCTCGACGAGGCACAGGCCATCAAGAACGCATCGAGTCAGGCTGCCAAAGCAGCAACGCTGATCCGTGCCCGGCATCGTCTCGCCCTCAGCGGCACTCCCGTCGAGAATCATCTCGGCGAGCTGGCCAGTCTTTTCGAGTTCCTCAATCCCGGCATGCTTCGCGCGAAATCGAGCCGCGTGGTGAAGTTGCTCCGCGACGCCGGCAGCAAGGCTCCCACGCCTCAGGCAGCCGAGGCGCGCACGATGCTCGCGAAAACGGTAAGGCCGTTCATTCTGCGCAGAACGAAGGCCCAAGTGGCGCGCGAGCTACCCGATCGCGTCGAGCAGACAGTCTATTGCGATCTCGAACCGAAGCAGCGGAAGCTCTACGACGAGCTTCGCGATTTCTACCGTGCCTCTCTCCTCGGGCGCGTCGCGGAAAAGGGATTGAACCGTTCGAAAATCCACATCCTCGAAGCGCTGCTTCGCATGCGGCAGGCCGCCTGTCATCCCGGCCTCGTCGATGGGAAGCGCACCGGCGAGACTTCCGCGAAGCTCGACAAGCTGTTCGAGGAGTTGCCCATCCTCATCGACGAGCGACACAAGGTGCTGGTCTTCTCGCAATTCACTTCGTTGCTGGCAATCGTGAGAAGTGAAGTGCGGCAGCGGGGAATCAAGCACGCCTACATTGATGGCAAGAGCCGCGACCGCGAGGAACAGGTGCGGCGTTTTCAGGAGGATCCCGACATTCCGATCTTCCTGATCAGCCTCAAGGCAGGCGGCCTCGGTCTCAACCTCACTGCGGCCGAATACGTCTATCTTCTCGATCCTTGGTGGAATCCGGCCGTAGAGGCGCAAGCTATCGATCGTGCCCATCGGATCGGACAAACGCGCAACGTGATGGCCTATCGCCTCGTCGCCCGCGACACGATCGAGGAAAAGATTCTGGTCCTGCAGCAAAGCAAGCGAGCGCTGGCCGAGGCAATCATTTCGGACGAGAACAGCATCCTTCGCCAGTTAACGATCGAGGATCTGGATTTGTTGTTGTCGTAGGGGAGTGTTGAGCTAGCCGGCTGCCGGGCCCGGCAAGTGTGTGAAAATGGCTGAGCCCATGGATGACCTCAGAAAGAAACTGAAAGAGCTATTGATCGAGCGTTTGAAGTTTGAAGACATGACGCCCGATGACATTAAGGATGACGATCCGCTTTTCGCCGGCGGCCTCGGCCTCGATTCGATCGACGCGCTCGAGATCGTGGTGATGCTGGAGACCGAGTTCGGGATCAAGGTGAAGAACGAATCGTCGGCGCGCGACAACTTCCATTCAGTCGCTTCGCTCGCGGACTTCGTGAAACATCGCCTGGCGGATCAGCAACAGGCGCCGGTGTGAGCTGGCTGGCCAGCCTTCCTCATCAGATCCCTTTCCGTGCTGCTTCTGCCGCGACGCGCATCGACGAAAAGACGATCGAAGGCGTGTACGTCTGCACCGCGAACGACCTGATGCCCTCGGGCGTGATGGCGGTGGAGGCGATGGCGCAGCTCGGCGGCGGTCTGGCCTTTGCAGAATCACAAGCGCATGGATTCCTCACCGGCGTCGATCGATGTGAAGTCGATCGCAGCATCGAAGTGGGCGACGTGATCCGCTTCGTGGTCACGCTGGATGCCGATTTCGGAGGGACGTTCCGATTTTCGGCTCGGGGATTGGTCGATGGAGTGGAAGTGATTCGGGGCAGGTTTTATCTATCATCCCAACAGTGAGAAGAAAATGCGCAACGCTGACACTTCCATCCGTCTGGCCATCACCGGCATCGGGACCATCTGCTCGATCGGACGCAATCGATCGGAAGTGTGGCAATCGATCGTCGAGTCGCGCGCGGGGATCGGGAAGCTGACGAAGTTTCCGGGCGAGACGTTTCCGACGGACGTTGCTGCCGAAGTCGGCGACCTCGATGACGTGCTGCCGATCGATGGCCGCGAAGCGCGGCGGATGTCGCGCAGCGATCTTTTGGCGGTCATCGCTGCGAACGAAGCGATCGAACAAGCGAACGAGGCAGCGACTCCATTGCCGCGCGAGCGCGCAATCGTCTCGACCGGAACATCGACCGGCGGTCTTCTCGAAGGGGAGAGTTTCTACTTCGATCGACTCGTGCGCGGGCGTGGCCGCGTGGAGGTTTCGCGGGTCTTGCAACAACCAACATCCGGTCCCTCGGATGCCGTCGCCCGCGCGCTTGACCTCGGCGGGGGTGTGCTTTCGAATGCCACGGCGTGCGCGTCGGCGGGCGCAGCGATCGGGATGGCCGCGGATCTGCTCCGCTCGCGACACGCCGATGTCGCCGTTGCCGGCGGGAGCGACGCGCTTTGCCGGCTGACGTACAGCGGATTCAACGTGCTGCAGGCGGTCGATGAGCATCCCTGTTCTCCGTTTGCCGCCGATCGCAAAGGGATCACGCTCGGCGAAGGGGCCGCATACCTGGTGATCGAACGTTGGGACGACGCCGTCGCGCGCGGCGCAACGATCCTTGCCGAGCTTTGTGGCTATGGCGCGACGTGCGACGCGCATCATCCGACTGCGCCGCATGAAGAGGGTCGGGGAGCGCAGGCCGCCATGCGCGGCGCGCTGGCCGATGCGCACACCGAGCATGTCGACTACATCAATGCTCACGGAACCGGCACGTTGCTCAACGACTCCGCGGAAACGAAGGCGATCATCGCAGCGGTCGGCGAGAACGTGCCGGTGTCGTCGAGCAAGTCGTACTTCGGACACACGCTCGGAGCGTCCGGCGGCGTTGAAGCGGTGATCAGCGTTCTCGCGTTGCAGAACCAGGTCGCTCCGCCGACGCTGCGCCTCGATCTGGCCGCCGCGGATTGCACGCTCGACTACATTCCTCACACGCCGCGGCCGATGGCGATGACGAACGTGTTGTCGAATACGTTTGGGTTCGGCGGCTCGAACGTGTCGATCCTTTTTCGCCGCACGCAAATGTTATAAGCACAGTTCCGCATGAACCGGGTTGCCATTACGGGCATCGGGATCGTTGCGCCGGGAGCGGTCGGCATCGAGCCTTTCCGCGCGATGCTCGACGCGGCGAAAACCGCAATCGCGCCGATCGAACGGTTTGATACCGAGGACCTCTCCGCGCACAACGCGGCGCTGGTGAGCGGCTTCAACGCCCGCGACTACATCCCTGCAATGAAAATGCGGCGGATGAATACGCTGTCGCGCTATGCCGTCGCCGCCGCGCGGCTGGCCATCGATGACGCCGGCGTGCAGCCCACGAGCGAATCGGGCGTAGCCCTCGGCACTGCATACGGACCGGTGCAAACGTCGGTCGACTACATGCAGGAGTACGTCGCCAAGGGCGCTGCGCTCGCGCCTCCACAACTTTTCGCGGAGTCTGTCGCCAATGCGCCGGGCTCGCACATCGCCATCGAGCTCGACCTCCGAGGATTCAACGTCACGCTGACGCAGCGCGAATCGTCGATGCTGGCGGCGGCGATGTTCGCCAGCTCGCAGATCGTCAAAGGCACCGTTCCATCTGCGATCATCGGCGGCGTGGAAGAGGTCAACGAGATGGTTTTCTCCGTTCTCGACAGCCTCGGCACGCTCGCGCATGCGGAAGGCGATCTGATCGAGCGGATGCGGCCGTTTGACGCTCGGCGCAACGGAATGTCGATCGGCGAAGGAAGCGCGATCTTCGTCGCCGAGCGGACGCCGTCGCGCCAGCCGTACGGATGGCTTGCAGGATTCGGCATCGCACGCGATACGTCCGCAACGATCTCAGATTGGGGCACAGGCGACGAGCAGGTTGTGGCGGCGATGCAGGCTGCGATTGACGACGCGGATCTCCAACGTTCCGACATCGACGCGATTTACGCCTCGGCCAACGGGACAAAACGCTGCGACCGGCTTGAGTTGCGAGCCATCCAGCGGCTCTTCGGGGACAACGTGCCGCCGGTCGTGGCGACCAAGGGCTACTTCGGCGAGTACGCGGCAGGTGGTGGATTCCAACTCGCAGCCGCGCTTCTGGCGATGCGCGATCAGAAGCTGCATGCATCGATCGGATTTGACGAAGCCGATTCGGAGATGCACTTCACGCCTGTCACCACGCCGCGCGATGCGACCTTGCGGAACATCCTCGTCAACTCCATTTCGGCAGGCGGCGGCATCGTCTGCACCGTCGTGTCGCGGGAGGGAGCGTGACGAAGGCGCTCATCCTGATTCCGGCGTTGAATGCGGAGCGGACCGTCGGCGCGATCGCTCGTGAATGCAAGGCCGCGTACGACGAAGTGCTGGTCATCAATGATGGATCGAGCGATCGGACCGCCGAGGTGGCGCGCGAGGCGGGAGCGCAAGTCATCAACCATCCCGTCAATCGCGGCAAAGGTGGCGCGCTCAAGACCGGGTTTGCCTTCGCGCTGGAGCACGGTTTCGACGCCGTCATCACGATTGACGCCGATGGCCAGCATCTTCCGCGCGAGATTCCGAAGTTTCTCGCGGCGTACGAGGAGTGCGGCGCTGACCTCATCATCGGCGGGCGCGCGCATCTGTTCGATCAGATGCTGCCGCGCCGCCGGATGGCCAATCGCTTCTCAGCGCGCTGCATCGCATTCGCATCACGAACGGGCGTGACCGATTCGCAAAGCGGCTTTCGTCTCTACTCGGCGAAGCTTCTGCGAGGCGTACGACTTCGGACCGATGGCTTCGACCTGGAGAGCGAAGTGATCGTCCACGCCGGCTGGCTCAAGTTCAAGGTCATCACGATTCCGATCGACCTCGGGTTCGTTGACGGCCTCTCCACAAGCCACTACAAGCCGGTGCTGGACACGCTCCGAATCGCCTGGACTGTGATTCGGGCGCGGTATTTCTGGCGATTGCGGTCTCGCGGCGCCTGAACCACCGCGAGACCGAGCAACCGTGATCAGTGAGGCGGAGCCGCCGGCGCCGGCGGCAGATCGCTCTTCGCGAGTGGCTTTCTCGGCATCATGTCCGGACGATTCGCGGCTTCCCATACGAATGTGGCCATGACGACGGAGGCCTGCATCAGGTCGTCGCGCTGCAGGCGCTCGTAGACGTCGTAGTTCGTGTGATGCGTGCGCGACTCGTACTCGACGGCATCCTGGATGAACTGGAAACCCGGAAGTCCGGCGCCATCGAACGAGACGTGATCGGTGCTGCCCGTGTTGCGCTCCGTGACGGCGGTGACGCCGAGGTCCTTGAGCGGCTCGATCCACGCCTGGAAGATCGGCGCGACAGCGAAATTGTCCTGCGCGTAGATGCCGCGGATCTTGCCGGTGCCGTTGTCGAGATTGAAGTAGGCCGAAAGTTTGGCGTGCTCCGGCTTGATCGTCAGCGGTCCGGGATTGCGGCGCATCGTCGACGGAAGATCGCGTTCCGCGGGATCCGGCTCGGGGCGCGATGCGAAGTGTTCGTTGACGTAGGCTCGCGACCCGAGGAGCCCTTCCTCTTCGCCGCTCCAGAGCGCGATGCGAATCGTCCGCTTCGGGGCGATGCCGATCGCTTTCAGAATGCGCACCGCTTCCATCGCTACGACCGTACCTGCGCCGTTGTCGGTCGCGCCAGTACCGCCGTGCCAGGAGTCGAGATGGCCGCCGAGCATGACGATCTCGCCCTTCTTGTCGGTGCCCGGAATCTCGGCGATCGTGTTGTAGGCGTTCTTGTCAGCGTCGTAGTAGGTCGTCTTGACGTTGACCTCGATGGTGACGTCCTTCTTCTGATCGGTGAGCCGCGCCAGCCGGTTGAAGTGCTCGGTCGACATGACGATCGACGGCACCGGATACTGCTCGCCGTCGCGCTGCGTGCCGGCGCCCTGCACGTGGAAGGTGCCGAAGTCGGCGGTGTCGGAGTCGATCATCACCAGCGGCTTCTCCTCGGCCAGGAACTTGGCCAGCGCCTTGCGGAAGGCGTTGCGCTTCACGATCTCTTCGCGCGTGAAGCGCGGACGGCCGGGCAAGTCGTAATTCTGGAGATCGTTCAGCTTCTTGTCGTCGTAACGCTCGTACTGCGCCTGATCGTGCGGCTTGAGCTCGCGCACATCGCCGTTGAGCACGATCTTGCCGGCCAACTTGCCTTTGAATTTCTCGATGTCTTCGACGGTCTCGATCTTGACCTTGACCGGCTTGCCGCTGATGACGCCGTTCGTGCCGGGAGTCCATGCCCGCGGCAGCGCCCAGAGCTGCGCGACGTCGGGTGCGGTCAAGCGCACGGTGCACTCTTCGTACGACCAGCCGCGTCCGAATGGACCCCAGCTCTCGAGGTGCGCGTTGCTGAGACCGAAGGCGGTGAGCTTGTCGCGCGTCCATTCGTTAGCGCGCTTCATATTCGGAGATCCGGTGAGGCGCGGACCGACGAAGTCCATCAGTTCCTGAGCGGTGTCCATGACCTTCGAGTTGCGGAACCCTTCCTGCCGGATGCGTCCCTGCATCGTCAGGTCGGGTGCGTCGCTGGCGAAAACAGAGGTCGCGATGAGTGCAATGAGTGCGAATGTCTTTTTCATGGCGGCGTAGTGTAAGACATGCGCCTGCGGCGCGTTGTCGGTTGTCTGTTGTCGGTTTGTTACGCTTCGCGAGCGTGTCGGATATCGGATGAACGACTGAAAAACCGACAACCGACAACGCGCGCAGCGCCTACAGTTCCAACTCGCCCCAGTCGATCGCCGTCGGCACGTTCGACTTGGCGAAGATCGTGGCCAGCATCTCGTTCGGTTGGTAGATGCGGATGTCGCCGAACTCGCTGGGGCGGCGCGTCTTCATGGTGAAGAGGGCGCGCTGCGAGGCGTAGTCGAAGTTGGCGTGGAAGTCGTCGTCCTTTTTCTGATCGAACATCGTCCGCAGCACGTTGAGTTGGTTGGCGAGATGATCGGCCGGATCGATCGCCGTCGCTGATTTCTGTTGCTTTGCAGCTCTGCGCCGCGGGTGATCGATTCCGATGGCCATGGAGCGAAGGTCATCGAGCTCCTGCGCTACGCGATCGCTCTTCGACGTCTTCTTTGTTTCCGGCGGGAGCAGCAGCGCGGGAATCTTGTTGCAATTCGCGCGGTGGATGGCGTCGCTGCGTGTGATCCATCCGAGGTTCGTGATCCCGCAGCGCGCGGAAACGTTCGACGTCAGATTCTCGATGAACGGCTTCACCGCCGTCTGGAACGAATCGTCGACGCCGTTGAAAAGATTGAGGACGTAGTGCACGCGGAACTCGTCCAGCGTCTGCTGCACCGTGCGCGTGATGGGGTGATCGCCGAGGTTTCCGGCCAGATCGTCGGCGAAGGCGTCGAGGTTCGCCACCGACGAATCGTAGACATCCTCAACCTGATCGATCAGTTCGTTGATCAGCCGCCAGAAGTCAAGTTTTCCATCGACAGTAGAGAAAAACGGTGACTCCTTGCTGAAGATCAGGCGCAGCTTCCGGAAGAGGATGGCCTTGACGATGTCCGAGGCCGCCAGCGTGGCGCTGGGCAGGTGCGGCGTGAAGATCAGGATGCCGGAGTTCGAAAACGGCAGGAAGTCGATGACGTTCGAATCGAGACCCGCCCGCATGTCGAGGATGATGTAGTCGGCATCGAGACTATTGATCCCTTCGATCAGCTTCGCTTTGTTGGCCGCACCGAAGTTGGTGATCTCGTCGATGAGGTGCAGCGGTCCGGCTACGAAACCGAAATTGCGGAAGCGGCCCTCGGGGTCGAGCTTGTCATTGAGCTGCGTGATGCAGCGGTTGAGCGGCTCGTTCTTGCGGAAGAAATGGTAGAGATCCTTCTCGATCGGGACGTCGATAGCGTTGCGAATTGCAGACGTGCCGGTATCGAGATCGACGAGAACGGTGCGGCCGTGCTGCGAGAGGGCGAGCGAGAAGTTGATGGCGAAGGTCGTCTTGCCGACTCCGCCCTTGCCGGAAGAGATCGGAATGATCCGTTTGATGGCCACTCTCGTTGGGAACTTCGCGGCCGAGTGTAGCATCGGGCTTGCCTTGCGGCTTTGCTGCTAAAATCCCGGCACCTGTGCTCCCGACATCGTTTTATCGAAAGTTCGCGCTCTTCGCGGAGCTCGACGACCGCGAGCTGGCCTCCATCGCCGCGGTCGCCAAGACGCGCCGCTACGCGAAAGACGACGCGGTCTTCCATGCCGACGAGAGCGGAGACGTTTTCTACCTGATCCGCGAAGGCCAGGTGAAGGTGACGATGATCTCTCCCGAGGGGAAGGAGATCATCCTCTCGATCCTCGGCATCGGCGATTTCTTCGGCGAGATGGCGCTGTTCGACAACGAGCCCCGCTCGGCCACGGTGATCGCCACCGAGCCGCTGGAGATCGTCTCGATCTGGCGGAGCGACTTTCTGCACATCCTCAGCGAGAATTTTTCGATCACGCAGAAAGTGCTCGCGGAACTCTCGAAGCGCCTGCGCGATGCCTCGAACCGGATCGAGTCGCTAGCCACGATGGATGTCTACGGCCGGCTGGCCCGCTTCTTCCTCGATCTGGCGCGTCAGAGCGGCAAGTCGCTGGAGAATGATTACGTAGCCGTGATCCGGCCGACGCATCAAGCCATCGCCAACATGATCGGCACCTCGCGCGAGACGGTGTCACGGCTGATCCATGACTTGATGAAACAGAACCTGCTGCTCTCCGAGGGGAAGACGATCTATCTTCGCAAATCGGCGCTGGATCAGTTTCGCGCGGAGCTGTGATGGGGTTGGCCGGTTGCTGAGTTGCAAGGGTACTGGGTTGCCGAGTTGCCAGGTTACCAAGTTGCCGCTGATGAAACGGGCGGCCACTCGACTCGGTGAAACTCGGCAAACGTTTGCCGGCAACCAGGCAACTCGGTAACCCGGCAACCAATAACCCCAGCGACTCAGCAACCAGGAAACCCTGCAGCCATGCTCACCGTCCCCAACGCACTTACGATCCTCCGCCTTTTCGCGGTGCCGGTCTTCATCTACGCGTCGTTTCGCGGCGAGTACCGGCTGGCGTTTTTCATCTTCGTCGGAGCGGCGGCCACCGACTTTCTGGATGGGATCATCGCGCGGAGCTTCAATCAGCGTTCGCGAGTGGGAGCGATTCTCGATCCGGCTGCCGACAAGACGATGATGATTGGCGGGTTCCTCTTCTACACGCTGCGGGAGGGATTGCCCGTGGCCGGGATCCCGGACTGGCTGATGTTCACGGTCTTCATCCGCGACTTCTTCATCATCACGTTTGCGTATCTGATGTACACGCGCGTTCACATCAAGCGCTTTCCGCCGTCGTGGGCCGGCAAGACGTCGACGGTACTTCAGGCATTCACCCTCGGCACGGCCATCGCGGTGAATGCATTCGGCCCGGCGCTGCTGCCGTTCCTGCAGTTCCTCTTTCGCGCGGCGTTGCTGGCCACGCTCTACTCGGCGTGGGACTACCTTCGAAAAGGGAAGGGGATGCTGGCCGCGAATCCTTGACCGTGCGCGCGGCGTCTGCCTAGAATGCGCGGCTCGCGCGGCGAAATAGATGATGGACGCGAGAAGTTAGCAGGGTCCCGAGCGCCTCCATAGCTCAATTGGTAGAGCAGCAGACTCTTAATCTGTTGGTTCTAGGTTCGAGTCCTAGTGGGGGCACCAAATCAAGTACGATGACGAGGACTGAGCGCGCGCTCGGTCCTTTTTCATTCGGGCGAAAGTGGCGGAACTGGCAGACGCGCTGGACTTAGGATCCAGTGGCCCAAAGCCGTGCGGGTTCGAGTCCCGCCTTTCGCACCAATCCAGCCGAAAATCCATTCGAAGGTCGTCAGCGAATGCTTCTCAATTACGAAGATATCTCTGCAGTCAAAAAGCTCGTCGAAGTCGAGATCCCGGCCGACCTCATCTCCGCCGAATCGCAGCGCGTGACGACGGAGTTCAGCCGTCAGGCCAGGATCGACGGCTTCCGTCCCGGCAAAGTGCCGGTCGGCGTCGTGCGCAACCGCTTCGCGAAAGAGATCCAGGAACAGGTGATGGAGCGGCTGCTGCCGCGCACATTCCACGATGCCCTGGCCGGCAAGGAGCTGGAGATCGTCGGCGATCCGCACCTGCAACACATGGATCCGTTCATCGAAGGTGCGCCGGT
>Ga0307511_10000789_pt1:0-10000 | contig 33817 bp, 25 predicted proteins | sample 13_EM_MG_FD_200266 | JGI IMG/M metagenome (GOLD analysis project Ga0307511, IMG submission 200266) | Populus trichocarpa ectomycorrhiza microbial communities from riparian zone in the Pacific Northwest, United States - 13_EM | ecosystem: Host-associated > Plants > Roots > Unclassified... | reverse complement strand
TGCGGATCAGACCGATCCTCGGATTGGTCTGGTGGTAGGAGAGCATTCTCAACCGCGATGAAGGCAGATCGTAAGGACTGCTGGAGCGTTGAGAAGAGACTCTGCCGGCACAAGTAGCGATAAAGTGTGTGAGAATCACACTCGCCGTAAGTCTAAGGTTTCCTGAGGAAGGTTCGTCCGCTCAGGGTTAGTCGGTCCCTAAGGCGAGGCCGAAAGGCGTAGTCGATGGGAAACAGGTCAACATTCCTGTACCAGACCGTGATGCGATGGGGTGACGCAGGAGGATAGCTGAGCCGTCGATTGGAAGTGACGGTTTAAGCTCGTAGCGAGCCGGGGCAGGTAAATCCGTCCTGGTATTCGTGAGAAGCGATGACGAGGCCTCTTTTGGCCGAAGTCAGTGAGTCCAGGCTGCCAAGAAAAACCTCTAAGCTTCAGTCACGGGATGACCGTACCGCAAACCGACACAGGTAGACGGGAAGAGCATTCCAAGGCGCGTGAGTGATCCCTCGTGAAGGAACTCGGCAAATTAGCACCGTAACTTCGGAAGAAGGTGTGCTTGCTGTCGTTAGTATCCTCGCGATATGAAGCGACGGTAAGTCGCAGTGAAATGCCCCAAGCGACTGTTTACTAAAAACACAGGGCTCTGCTAAGTCGAAAACGACGTATAGGGCCTGACTCCTGCCCGGTGCCGGAAGGTTAAGGGGAGTGGTTAGCCGCAAGGCGAAGCTACGAACCGAAGCCCCGGTAAACGGCGGCCGTAACTATAACGGTCCTAAGGTAGCGAAATTCCTTGTCGGGTAAGTTCCGACCTGCACGAATGGAGTAACGATTTGGGGACTGTCTCCACGAGGGGCTCAGCGAATCTGTAGCGCTGGTGAAGATGCCAGCTACCCGCAACTAGACGGAAAGACCCTGTGCACCTTTACTACACCCTGGCAGTGAACTCTGGTGCTGTATGTGTAGGATAGGTGGGAGCCTTTGAAGCCGGGCCGCTAGGTTCGGTGGAGGCAACGGTGAAATACCACCCTTACAGTACCGGAGTTCTAACCGAGGTCCGTCATCCGGATCCGGAACATTGCCAGGCGGGTAGTTTGACTGGGGCGGTCGCCTCCCAAAGCGTAACGGAGGCTCGCGAAGGTTCTCTCAGGCTGTTTGGAAATCAGCCGTCGAGTGTAAAGGCAGAAGAGAGCTTAACTGTAAGACCTACAAGTCGAGCAGGTGGGAAACCAGGCCTTAGTGATCCGGTGGTTCTGTATGGAAGGGCCATCGCTCAAAGGATAAAAGGTACGCCGGGGATAACAGGCTGATCCTGACCAAGAGTTCACATCGACGTCAGGGTTTGGCACCTCGATGTCGGCTCATCGCATCCTGGGGCTGGAGCAGGTCCCAAGGGTTCGGCTGTTCGCCGATTAAAGCGGTACGTGAGCTGGGTTTAGAACGTCGCGAGACAGTTCGGTCCCTATCTGTTGTGGGCGGAGGAGAATTGAGTGGAGGTTTCCTTAGTACGAGAGGACCGGGAAGCACTGACCTCTAGTGTACGAGTTGTCCCGCCAGGGGCATCGCTCGGTAGCTACGTCGGGAAAGGATAATCGCTGAAAGCATATAAGCGAGAAGCCAACCACAAGATGAGTTCTCCCTGAAGACCCGTGGTAGATGACCACGTTGATAGGCTGGATGTGGAAGAGCAGCAATGCTCGTAGCTGACCAGTACTAATCGGTCGTTTGACTTGACCATAAATGCCTTGATTTGATGTTGTCTGCAGTGTGCATCCCTGCAACCCGTATTCAATGCAGCACCCTAAACACCGAAATCAAGTTTCCGGTGGTCATAGAGAGAGGGTCACACCCGTTCCCATTCCGAACACGGCAGTTAAGCCTCTCATCGCCAATGATACTGCGCGGGCAACTGTGTGGGAAAGTAGGACGCCGCCGGGATAAAATTTATGAAAGGCCCTCGAGCAATCGAGGGCCTTTTCTTTATGCAACCGAAAGAGTTTTACCTCGCGCACCCGGAAGACGGCGCTGCCGTCAACGGCCGCATTCGTAAGGCAGCCGTCATGCTGCGGCGTCATGCCTTTCGTCCCGCAAGCCTGCTCGACATCGGCTGCGGTGCCGGTGCGGCTGCCCAATACATTGCCGATTTCATTGAAGCAGGCCAGACGTTCGGAATTGACGTCGTCGATCCGCACGCGGCGAGAGCATTAGGCATTTCGGCATCGATGTCTGATCTGGAATGCGATCGCCTTCCGTTCGACGACGCGTCCATGGATGCCATTCACTGCGGCGAAGTCATCGAGCATCTCGTCGACACCGACCACCTCATGGAGGAGATCCGTCGCGTGCTCGCGCCGGGCGGCATCTGCGTCTTGAGCACACCCAACCTTGCTGCCTGGCACAATCGGATCGCACTCCTGTTCGGGTTCCAGCCTTTTCTCAGTCAGGTGAGCTTCCGCTTTGCCCCGGGACGCGTGCCGACGAGTCCCGGTGACGGCGGCGGGCACTTGCGGATGTTTACGCATCGCGCCCTCATCGAGTTCATCCGGCTGCACGGATTCGAAGTTCTAAGCAGCCAAGGAGTCGGGATCTTCGACCTCGGCATGCCGCACGGTTCGCGCGCAATGAAACGCATCGTCGCGCCATTCGACCGCCTTTTCAGCACGCTGCCTTCGCTCGCCTGCGATGTACTCGTCGCCTTCAGGCGTCTCTGATGTGCCACAATCGGGCCCGGCTATGGAGGAGACCGCGTCTGGCGCCTGGTCTCGGACAATCGCGGCGATTGCCCTTGTGCTCATCATCGCGCTGCAGGCCGCAGTAGTCGGCCACCTTCTCTCCCGTTCGCTCGATCATGACGAGGGGGAGCATCTGCGTGCGGCCGAGTGGTTGGCGTCAGGAAAGACGATATATCGCGATTTTGTCGAAAACCACACGCCCTTTCTGTATCAAATCCTGGCGCCCCTCGCGCCGGGCAACCTCGATTTCCACGCGCTGCGCCAATACATAACGAATGCGCGGCTGCTCACCGCGGTAGCCGGGACATTTGCCGCACTGGCAGTCGCTTTTTTCGCGTGGAAGGCCGTCGGTAACGAGTTGGCGATCGTCGCGACGCTCGCCGCTCTCCTCGCGCGCGGGCCGACCTACGATCGGAGCATCATCGATGTCCGCTCAGAGCCGTTCACGCTCCTTTTGTTCTGGGGAGGCGTTCTCCTGATTGTGAGCGACGATCGTAGCGCGCGCAAAAGGGCACTGCTCGCAGGTGTGGGCGCGGCGCTGATCGGAATCGCGGCCTTATGGAATCCGAAGTGGCCGCTCGAAACGGCGGCGATCGCGGTCTGGTATTTGGCAAGCCTGCGCCATACGGCGAGGCGTTCGTGGCGAGATGCGGGTTTGAGCCTGCTCATCGCGGCTGCCGGGCCGGCAATCGCAATTGCCGTGGCATTGCGCGCCGCGCCACTGCGAATGCTGCTCTTCTTCGGTTACCGGTATCCCTTGCGGTATTACGAGTGGTTCCGTTCGTCGCCGCTGGTTGGCAAAACGTTTCGGTTCCAAGGGTCCTTCGAATACTGCTCAATCTGGTTTCGTCCGGAAGCGGCGATTCTGGCAATCGCTCTCCTGGTCATTCTGCTCATCGCCCAGTGGCCTTCCATTGACGCGCGGCGCCGCCATCTAGCGCTACTTCTCATCGCCTTCGTCGTTTCCGGCGCGATCGAGCTCCGCTTCCTTTTCTCGTATCCGCGGCTTTGGCCGCAGTACTTCGTCATGTGGGGGTGTTCGCTTGCCGCGGCGTATGGTGTTGTGCTGTCGTCAGCGCCGCGGCGGTATCGGGTGTGGACGCTCGCTGCGAATGTTGTCGTAGTGGCCCTCTTCGCGGCCAATGCCGTTTTCGAACTGCGAACACCTGTCGATCAGAGTCATTGGAAGTTCAAAGAAACGATCATGAGTCGCCTTCTCCCCGGAGACGGCTTCTGGCTCGATCCGCAGGACTGTCCTTTCGTTGCTCCGGCCGGCTCTTACTATTGGTACGCATACAAGGATCAAGTCCCGTTTTCGATCGCGTATGCTCAAACGACTGAAGGCCGGCCGTGGTTGCCAGCGCTGACCGAGGCTGACCTTCCCCCGTGCCGAATGCTGGATGCGCATCTTCATGGACTGCCGCGCGGCGCAGACTATGTGCGGTTTATCGATGAACGGAACGTGCGCAACCTTCCGCAATCCGCGCAGTGCCTGGCCAGGTTAGAGCAAGCGGCATTTGCCAAAAGGATCAACCGCTCCAGCGTGTTCGAGCTCGCGCGGCCGCGGCCTCGCTACTGAATGCGGCGGAACACTGCCTGATTGAATTGAGGCGAATAGAAAACCAGCCGATAGCGCGGATCTCGAGACAAAGCATTGAGGACGCTGACATCCTCGGCGGATGGTTCGCCGCGAGCCCAATAACGCCGCCAATCCCCGGCGCTCTTGAAGGCTGGGTGATGCCAGAAGATATTGTCGGCCCGGTCGATGGCTACCCAGTTACTCATCGGTCGAATCTCCGCCGGCGTGCTGATGAAATGAACAACGCGCGCCAGGGACACTCCGTAGGCCGGATAGAGATAGGTGTCGTGTCCTCCGTGGACTTCGATTTGATCGTTGGGACCTGCAAGGCGATCGACCACCATTGCGGCGCGGAGTGGCATCTGCGGATAAAGCCGGGCACCGCGGTGACGCGCGGTCATCACATAGTCGATGGGCATCCATTTGTCGTTCACCGCATAGTCCGCAATTGTCAGCAGAGGAAGAACGATTGACGCCGCCAGCGCCAGTACGGCGATCGGCCTCGAGGTGGACAGGCTGCGCTCGATTGCTGCATACAACGGAACGATCGTCGCGCAGAGGATGAGAATTGCTACCGATAGCAAATAACGAGGAAAATAGGGTGCAAATCCGGACGGTACGGCGCGGAGCGGCATCATGAGGAGAAAGAACAGGCAGCCGGCTGCAAGGACGACGTAACGTTCTTTGGGAGCCGTTTCCCCGCGCCGGCGAAACACCCACAGGAATACAGGTATCAGAATCAGTGCGACGCTCGCCAACTGTCCGTAATGCGAAGCGTAGACGTCGTAGCGGTACCAGGGGGTCGGAGTGCGTGTCCAGGGAAGAATCAGGTCTGTATCCGAGGATGAGAAGGGCGCGCTGAAAATAGAAATGGGAAAATGAATCAGATTTGCCCACTCGCCGTATTGAGCCGGCGCCACGCCGTCGCTCCCCGAATGCCAGATCGAAAAGAAATAGTGAACGCCGCCGAGTAGAAGAAATGAGGCGACGGCGACCAGCGCCAGGCGAAGGCAAAATCGCCACGACCTTGCGCATATGAGAAACAGCACTCCCAGGATGGCCACGAGCAGAAGCAAGTGATTCTTGGTTCCCACTCCCGCGAAAAGAGCGACTACAGACAGCGCGGCGTCTGGGAAGCGGCGCGTTGAGAACCACCGGCCGGCCCATAACAGCGCACTCAATGCAAAGAAATGCGACATCAGATCGTTTTTGATGGCTCCGGCATGCAGGACCACAATCGGAATCGATGCGACGAGGTATGGCACCGCGACGAGATAGCGTCCAGTGCCCCACCAGCGCCGGGCCAGCGCAGTGGAAACAATGAGTAGGAGGACGAAAAAGAGAATGCTGATCCACTCTGCGATGGTGTCGCTCTTCTGAATGGCCAGGACATCAGCAATCAACAGCTCGTAATTCGCGGCTACGCCGTTAATGCGAACGTCGGGGACATTCGGGAACCAGGCGTAACCGCCGGCCCTCCACAACATCACCGCGCGCGGCATGTGGTAGATCAGCGCATCGGCGCTTCCGATCGGCAGGATCCAGGCGCGCCACAGCAGGAAGGCGAGCCAGCCACCAAGAGGCAGAAGAAACAGGAGCGTAGCCGAAGGACGCGTGCGGCCGGTTGCCGGCCTCCGGAGGATGACCGCCACGACGACTGCGACGACTGCGATCGACAGCAACGCAGGGCGTGTCAGCCAGTGCGGTACCGACAACAGCCAATTGACCGCAATCCAGATGGATGATCCCAGCAGCGCGGTGCTGCTTGCGCGCTCGAGAGATGTGAGCTCCGTTGAATCGTGAAATCTGGCCGCAAGCTGAGCGCCGAGGTAGAAAAATGCAGCGCCGACCAGAACGATCATCAGTGGCGCGATTCTACGTGTCTGGCGTGTAGGCTACGATAGATCTTCCATGCCGGTGCTCGCAGAGTGGCGAACGATCGTCGTCAAGCGCTTCGTTCCGCTCGTTCTCCTCGACGCAATCTCTTCGATCAAATGGAAGATCTACCCGCTTCTGGTACGACTTTGGCCTTGGCTTGCGATTTTCCTGCACGAGCCCGAATCGACCCGCGCGTTTTGGGACGCGATCGCGCCCGGCATGATGGTCGTGGATGGCGGCGCGAACATGGGCGGCTACTCGCTGCTCGCTTCGCGCCGCGCCGGCGCGGAGGGACGCGTTTTCGCCTTTGAGCCGGATCCAAACAATTACGCGCGACTGCTGACGCAAATCGGACATTTGCCCAATGTCCAGCCAGTGCAGAAAGCGATCGCGGCGATTAGCGGGCAGTCGCTTCTGTTTCTCGACTCATTCCACGCAGGACACACGCTCGTCGATGGCCGTGTGGGTGAACGTGGTGTTTCGGTGGACGTCACGAGCCTCGATGATTTCGTACGAGACCACGCCCTGCCAGGGCTCGATGTCGTGAAACTCGATATCGAAGGGGCGGAACTGCTCGCCATCGACGGGATGCAGAGCCTTCTGCGCAGCGAACGGCGGCCGGTGATTCTCTGCGAGGTACATCCACCGATCACTCCGGAAGAGTTCATCAGCAAGATGGACGGATTCGGGTATCGCACGCGCGTTCTCGATGCGAAGCTGACCGGCTCAGGCCATGACGTGCCGGTGCACGTCCTCTCGCTGCCGATGGAACGCGACGTTCGATGACGAAGTCAGAGCCGCCCGCAGTCACGGTCCTGATGGCGGTGTGCAACCCGCAGCCGGCGTATCTGCGGCAGGCGGTGGATAGCGTGCTGGCACAGACGTTCACCGATTTTGAGCTCCTGGTCGTCGAGGATCCATCGCCTGTTTCGACCGCAGACCTCTTGGCGGGAATCGACGATCCTCGGATACGCCTGCACCGAAATGAGGTACGGCTGGGTCTCGCTCAGTCATTGAATGTTGGACTGACCCTGGCCCGCGCGCCGCTGATTGCCAGGTTCGATAGTGATGACGTCTGCCTTCCGCATCGACTCGATCGCCAGGTGGCGTTTCTCTCGTCGCACCCGGACGTTGACGTCTACGGCTCGCGAATCATCGTCATCAATGAGAACGGAAATCGCATCGCCCGCCGCAACCTGCCGGTCACGCATGATGCGATCGCGCTGCGGTTGCGGCGGACGAACGCTCTCTCCCATCCCTCGGTCATGTTTCGCAAGGCGTCGGTCGAAGGGGCCGGTGGTTACGAGCAAAACCAGGTCGTCGAGGATTTCGAGCTTTGGTGCCGGATGCTGACGCGTGGCGCGCGGTTCGCGGCTTCGGAAGAGCCGTTGATCCTCTACCGGTTCCATCCCGGCGCGTTAAAGTTCTCGCTCGTGCGTCCGACGATCTCCAGCATGATCGAGATCAAGACGCGCTATTTCCGCGGCCGGCTTGGTGTGCTCGACCGCCTCCGGCTGCTGCTCGAGCGCGTGCTGCTCCTGCTCCCGCCCGGCGTGGTCGTGCGGCTTTTTCGATGGATCGAGTACCGAGGCCTTACCGGCGGGCGAGACCGAGAATACTGAGGAAGAAACTGGCGAAGATGGTCTGCACGCCGAGGATGATGGCGGTGACCGCTGGAATGACCAGCCGCTGGCTCTCCGAGTAGTCGAACGCGCCGAACGCTCGCAATTGCCAGAGGTGAACGGCGTAGAGCAGAAGTGCGAGGCCGCCGATCAGAAGGAATGAGCCGGCGGCGATGCCTCCTTCGAGCGAGACCACCGAGAAAAACTTCGTGGTGAGTTTGTCGGGGCGGAGGAGTTTCTCGGTGATCGCAAACAAGCGGGTGAAGACGGCGTAGATGATGAGCTGGTAGCCGAGGAGCAGCACCATGGCCGCGACGAGCATCGTCGTCGTGTCGAATCCCATCGAGCCGACGTGTACGGGCCCGGGCAACAGCGCGGCGCAGGCGGCGCCGCCCGCCACGAACAGGAGAATGCCGGGAACGAGGAAAAGCCAGCGCGGGCTGTAAAGAAGAAAGAATCGAACGCTGCGCCATCCGTCGCGCCAGCTCCGCAAGTGCGGCGGCCGGTCGCGGCCGTCTTTGTGTAGCGTGATGGGGACTTCCTCGATCCGGGCGTTCATCACCGTCGCCTTGGTCACCATCTCAAGGGCGAACTCCATTCCGGTGGTGCGCAGGTCGAGGCCGACGGCCCAATCGCGCCGGAAGCCGCGCAGTCCGCAGTAGAAGTCCGAGATCGGAGAGTGAAAGAGAAGTCTTCCCATGCCGGTGAGCATGGGATTGCCGAACCATCGATGTTTCCAGGGCATGGCGCCGGGCATGATCGTGCCGCCGCCGGATGGGAAGCGGCAGCCCATGACCAGCTCCGCGCCGGCACGAAGGCGCTCCACGAACGGCGCGATGGCGCTGAAGTCGTAGCTGTCGTCGGCGTCGCCCATGATGATGAACGTGCCGCGGGATGCTTCGATCCCGGCGTGAAGTGCGGCGCCGTACCCGCGCGCAGCGACGTTCACAACGCGGGCGCCGAGGCGTCGAGCGATCTCTACCGATCCGTCGGTGCTTCCGTTGTCGGCGATCACGACCTCGGCGGACAGGTTGTACTCGTGAATCGCGCGGAATGCCTTCTCGATGCACGCTGGGAGCGTCGGCGCCTCGTTGAGGCACGGCATGACGATCGAGAACTCAATGGCGTCGTCGGGCAACTGGCGATCGAGAATAGCAGAGGCGGCGGCAAGCGATCATCGCGATAGCATTCGCGCATGTCGCTTGTTTCCCGCCTCACGAGATTTTTCACGCAGCTCATCAGCGAGACGGGCGGTCTGTCGCTCGCGGATACGTTGTCGCTGGCTGAACACGCACCGCAACTGCCCGCCGATGCCGAGGCGGCGCATGCGATCCGCGAGTTTCGCGAGCTGCTCGGCCGGTTTCGCGTCGATGCCGCTCCGATCGAATCGCTGCTCGATCACGCTGTCGCGCAGGCGCTGACCGATTTCTTTCGCGCCTTTCCCATTCCGTTTCGCGATGAGCACATCCACCTCACCGGCTCGCTCGACGCAGAGTTCATCTGGCCGCGTCTGGCTCGCCTGCTCGATGGGTCAAAACGCGCGACGTACGAAGCGAAGATCGCCGAGGTCTACGGCGCCGGCGCACTGCCAATCGAAAGCGTTGCCGACGTCGATCGTTTGATCCGCCTCGGCGATGGCGATCGCTTCGATCGCTACCTCAGAATCCTCTATCTCGCCAAGCTGATTCTCACCACGCGCGACGCGCATCGCGAGGCGGCATACCACATGGCCAGCCGCCTCTATCGCGATGCCAACGTCGGCTCGATCCGCTTGAAGTTCACACTCTTTCGCGAGACCACCGACTCATCGGAACAGATCCCCGGCATCAGCGAGTTCACCGCCGAGGATGTGGTGATGGGGTTGTACGAAGGCTTTCGCCAGTTTCAGAGCGAGGTTCCCGTCTTCCACTTCATCCTCTCGCCGAGCTTTCGCAAGGAGCCCGGCTTTTACGATGCCACGCGCTATTCGTCGAAGCGCGACAGTTTTGACGATCAGGTCCGCCAGATCGTCGATCTGCTCAAACAACATCCCGAGCTGCGCGATGTCGTCACCGAGGTCGATACGGTTGGCGACGAGCGCGGCTTCTATCGCAAGGCGCACTTTCAGGAGATGCGCGTCGGATTTCGCAAGCTGCAGGCGTACGGCTTTCGCACGCGCAGCCATCACGGCGAGACCTGGAACACGTTGCGGC
>Ga0307511_10000788_pt1 | contig 33821 bp, 35 predicted proteins | sample 13_EM_MG_FD_200266 | JGI IMG/M metagenome (GOLD analysis project Ga0307511, IMG submission 200266) | Populus trichocarpa ectomycorrhiza microbial communities from riparian zone in the Pacific Northwest, United States - 13_EM | ecosystem: Host-associated > Plants > Roots > Unclassified | place... | reverse complement strand
AAATCATTGGATTTTACATATCAAGGACCATTTCAGTAAATATTCATTCCTGTATGCTCTTCCCGATAAAACCGCTGCTGGAGTTGCCAATTGCATTGCTCAATGGCTAGGCATTGTTGGAATTCCTAGAATCTTATAGTGTGATAATGGGGCGGAGTTTAAGGGTGTTCTCTTGATATTGTTAAAGAAATATGGGATCAAAATAATCAATGGGATGCCAAGTTATCCACAGACGCAGGGGCTGGTTGAACAAGCAAATGGGGTGATGAAGGTTAAGTTGCGTTGCTGGCTTGTTGACCATGAAGGCCAGGGCTGGAGTGTTGCGCTGCCGGATATTGCCTTTGGGATGAATAGATAGAGCCACTCATTGTTAGGGGGCAAGATGCTATATGAGATCTTTTTTAATTGGTAGCCTCGATGGGAAGACCGAGTTGCTGTGGGTGCAGATGTGCAAGTTGATCAGATTGAGGATGAGGCTTTAGGGGACCAGGTAGGACCTATATATTACCTGCCAATAATATTTCTGACATTGCCTTGGCATCACCTCAAGGCACAGCAACCCCATCCCCAGGTAGCGCAGCACTCCTATCACCAGGCAGCGCAGCACCCACATTACCAGATAGCGCAGCACCCCAATCACCAGGTAGCGCAGCACCCCCATCACCAGGCAGCGCAGCACCCCCATTACTAGGCAGCGCAGCACCCCAATCACCAGGTAGCGCAGCACCCCCATTACCAGGCAGCGCAGCACCTCCAGCACCAGGCAGCGTAGCACCTCCAGCACCAGGCAGCGCAATACCACCAGCACCACGCCGTGCAGCACCCCCAGCACCATGCAGCGCAGCACCCACAGCACCAGACAGCGGAGCACCGGTCGATCCACCCTCGGCCCTGCTACACTCCACCTCGATTACAATTGATCCAGCGATATTGGAGCCCATCGCCGCCGCTACCTCTTCAATTGTACTGACTGAAGCGGAGGAATCTATACTTTCCGCAGCACAAAACGCTCGCGACGGAATGGCGAATCGATATGCAAAACGATTTGTTATTGAGACCTTTATGCCAAATGCGGTTGTTACAGTACGAGTACCTAATGAAGACCGAAGCACATTAGACCATTCAAGAATCTATGCTCAGGTTCTCGACCAGCCCCACCCTGGACGATATCGACTACAAACAGAGCATGGGATCTTGGATCGGTTATATCCAACTAAGGAACTCAACTGGGTTGAGAATCCTGAGTTTGTGGGTATGTCCTTAATATCCCTTTATATCTTTATATACAATTCATTAATTTATAACTCTTGTAGCTCCAGCCTTGGATCTTTGTAATGGGCGATGCCAATAGTAGCACCACGGGCCGTTTAACAGAGTCTATACTATCACCGGAGTGATAGTGTATGTCTGTTATTGGTTCCGCTAAGTCGAGGACTCAGAGGGTCTTTGAGAGCATACAGATTTCCCAAGCGGAAGAGAATTAACAGGTGTAATCTCTCTGTATTGAAGCTATCTAAGGCTTGTCTGAACTCTATCTGAAGTGATCTGATCTGAGAATCCTCCTCCAGAATGGCTGATCGGCTCAGTACTTATACTAGCCGCCAAGCCTTCTGGAGTCTGAAAAACCTGTTTTCTGGCCTTTTAAGAAAACCTGCTTTCTGGCCGTTCCGGAAAGCACTCCTCCATGACCATAACTACAGGTGTGGGAGGTCAGGCCTCCAGTACGCAGAAATACAGGTGTGGATGCGTAATACATCATGATAAAGGAAAAGTACATAAGGACCGGATACACTCAAGGCAGTAGTGCATAAGATACTATGCTCGAGCTATCGGGTATACATGATAGGTGATAGGAAATGCGTACTAAGACAATTATAAGAAAACGGTCTCCCGTTACAATCTTTTAAGCAATGAATCAGTGATCACTCTCCACCGCGCTGCTGCTCTGAGCTCTCGAGTAAAGGAGGTGCTTCTATATTGTAGTTGCAGCCACACAACCACTTGTCAAACTAGGCGCTGCAAGTGCTTCAAATCTGGTGCCAAATGTACTAACTATTGCCACAAGCGCAAGCATCACCCAGATGATCAGGCTGGATCATGTCTGAATTTGGCTGCCCCCGAGGCACGCAATATGCGCACCCTAATCTCACGCGGTATACCTCCGACTTCTCTGACTTCTACACTTTCTCTTTCTCCACTTTCTTTGTCTCCTGTATCTACACCTTTGCCTTCTGCTAGTTCCTCTACACTTGCTTCTCCTACATCTGAATTTCCTACTGTACATGCCCCCCAGGCCCCATTGGTTCCAGGTTCTAATTCTCCTATAATTCCAGGCTCTAATTCTCCTATAATTCCAGGCTCCCCTTCTCCTATAATTCATAAGTGCCGCTCCTCACTCCTTTCTGCATTCCATTTATCAGTCAACTTGTGCCTCTTCTTTATTTTCTCAGTCTGCTCCTACTAGCGCTCCCGAATTGGGTAATACATCGAATACTAGAGTCCTACGGAAGAGGGCTTGATCTAATATGTTTTGTTTGTTTATCTCTGGAGGACTTGATTTTTTCGTATTTTCATTTATTTCTACATTATATTTTTCTACGTCTGGAGGCCAGGATTTTCTAGTATTTTATGTATTTATATCTTATATTTTTCCATTTATCTGTAGTGCTCCATAGTCTCGTAATTCTCAATAGTTCCGAATATACATAATTATTAGTCTGGTTGGGATAATTATATTAAAATATTATTGTGGCCGTCTTATTGATGGGTGGGCTGAGCCCATTGATGAATGGGCCGGCCATTAGTGCGATTGTTGGGTGGGCTGGCACAACCATCTTTAGCGTCCCATTGATCCATAGGCCGTATTGAAGTATGGGTCAGAATAGTAGCTTCCGCTTGTCCAAAAGTCTAGAACGATTTCAAGGCTAATATCTTCGAAGTTGATCTACTCATCGTCATCACTTCTGTAACCATTCCACCGTACCAGGTATTGGCTTTTGGCAGTATGGGGAGCAGCACGAAATTCGAGTACTCTTTCAACTTCCCATCTTCCTTCCGTTACTTCGCCAGGTGGTTCCTCGTGACGAGCTGGGAAGTTGGTCGAATGGTTTTCGACATACGGTTTGATCTGGCTGATATGGAAGGTATTGTGGATTAGAGAACGTCGACTGTCCGTTGACAGGTCGAGGGTATAGTTGTTCCCCTTCTTGTTAGCGTGTTGGATGTGGAACGGATCGACCCATCTAGGGTTGAGTTTCCCAGCTGTATTCAAGAGCTTGATGTTCTCTGTAGAGAGAAGAACCTTTTGGCCGGCTGCAATAAGTGCTGCAACGGACCTCTTCTTGTTACCTTATTTTGCCTGCTTGACTTTGGAGGCGTATAGGTTGCGTGAGGTGTCACGATGACGTTCCTCTGCGGGGTTATAGGGAGTGATCGGGTGAGGGAAGGATGCAACGCCTAGCTTTGCTTCAAAGCCTAGGAGTGAAAAGAATAGACTGTGTTGTCTTGTAGTATTGTCTCGAGAGTTCAGCTTCAGCTGGATCTCGGATAGTTTGTGCAGCCATTCATTACATTCGACCTTGTACGCTCGTGCCACTTGGAGGATTGCCTTGGTGGCAATTTCTGACTGGCTGTCCATCTGAGGGTGGTATGCGGTGGACGGTTCCAACTTGATTCCCTTCCTTGCTGCCCAATCCTTGAAATGGTCTGACATAAAGAGAGTGTCTCGATCAAAAACAATATAATACAGATACCCGATAACAGAAGCAACGTGTATATCAAAGGTATCAGTGCACTTCTCCGATATGAGGTTATCAGAAACTGGAATGAGAAATATAAATCCCGATTGTCTACAGACAATCGTCCAAAGTCTCGAAAAGCAAATCATATGATCATCTTCCAAAGGAATGTTTGGGTATAACGTAGAGCAATGAGTGAAAACGGGAGACATCTTGAGAAAATCTATAGTGATATCCGTCCAGGCTCTTGCAAGAACATGTAAGATGGTTACTTGTCCTAGTGGTGGCTTGTTGCTACACTTCGTTCTTTGACAGGTATCGCAACTTGCCACGTATTTGTTAACAAGCCTTGAAAATGGCTGGCAAATGAATTCATCAGTTAACCATTTCAAAGTTTTCTCAACTCTGCCATGTGCCGTAGCATCATGAGCTTCCTTGATTGCGGCTACGAGGTAATTCTTACTTTTCATGTTGAACGTACTTGGTAGAACCAGCCTCTATTCTCCTTTCTTATTCTTTTTGTACAAGCACCCGTTGTCCTTGCTTATTCCTTTCTTGCCTTGTGGAGCATTGCAGAGCTGGCTCCATATAGGACATATTCTGATACATGTGATGTAGGCATCCCTCATTCTATCATCGTTGTCAATGTCAGCAGCGAGGTAGAAGTCTGGGTCTTCTTTGGGGCCGTCCTCGAGATCCAGGTATATCTTTGCCATGTTGGTTGATGGCACGATTTTATACTTGAGGTCGGCATCTGCCTTACGTTTTGCCTCGCATGTTGATGCATAGTGTACCTCGCCTTTGCAAAATTTGCAACGACGAGTGGCAGTAGGAGCAGGAGGAATTGACATCTGCTCCTGTGTTTGAGGATCGTGAACATGGTTATTCTCCTCACTGGCTGTGTGATGTTGTTGGTGTATAAATCCCACTCCTGGCACATATCTCATAGGATTAGTTGGGGATAGGAGGGTATTATGACCTTGATTAGATCCGTTAACTTCTGCCGAAGCTACATTGCGTTTGATCTGGTAGTGCCTGCGGCAGAGAAGAAGGAGGGTCTGTCCTCATCTTGTACAATCTTGATATTGTAGTCCCATGGGTTGTTTCGTTCAGGTTGTTGATCCCATTGGTCATGGCGAGCAATGGGAGCGTTCCTGATTGCCCATTCTTCCGCAGACCACATGTGAGTACGGTTAAGAGCTTCTTTGATATTCAGCTCGGGAATGTCAATATCGGGAGTCTCAGAGAAGGGGGTGTTGTTAGGAGGGATAGTGGTAGCTTTCAATTTCCATGAGTCTTGCTGACTCGACTGGAATTCCTTCTCCTTCTGATAAACTGCCTCCGCTAGAGTGCAGTCTAAACCTCCTTGTCCATAGGTTCCACAAAATAAGCATCTGGTGGTGGGAAAATAGCGGTTCCCATTCTGGTGCGAGCTGCCATGCGAGCGGCAATAGTAGTCGTGACAGTCCATATTGTGCTGCTTTCTGTGTTGCTTGTAGTGTTCCCAGGCGTCATTTACGATGTCTGTAATGATGGCGGGAATATTATCGTCGTTGGTGATGGAGGAGGTATCATCTGCGGGAGCACTGTTGTGATGATAACCATTTCACTGATCATGTTCAACAACCTGGGTTGAAGATTGAACTCATACCCGTCAAAGATTTCTTCTGGGATGGTGGAGAGGGTATCCTCATCTGGTTGCATTTCTTCCTCCTTGATATCGTCATAATCTTCGTAATCTCCGTCATTCTCGTCATCGAGGTAGGGACAAGAGGGGTGGTGACCGAGGCTTTCGTCACGACCTGCGCACTTGTTGTAGTCGTAGTCTGTGTGCTTGAAGTTGATGCAGCTACGGGAAACCATTGTGAATTCTTCTGAAATAGGAGAAATAGATAGGTTGTTGGTGGTAATAGAGGTATCCTGAGGTTCGGTGTTGTCTTCTGTGGGATCGAAGCTCTGAGGAATGAACTCTTGTTCCTCGATGGGATCGAGGGAGTATTTATGCTTTCTTGATAGAGCGTCTGCCAACAGGTTTTCTTTTCCAGCCGTATGTCCGATAACCAAATCGAATTCTCACATGTAAGCTTGCCAATGAGCTAGCTTCTGAGATGTTTGTCGTGGCCGAAGGAATCAGAGTAGTGGTTGGTGATGCGTGAGAACCATGATTTTGTGGTCTCTCAGCTGAGCCTCAAGAAACTTCAGGGAGTCAACAATAGCGAGTAACTCCTTTTGGTAGGTGGGGTACTTCAGCTGTGTAGGGCTGAATTTCCGAGAATGAAATCGACAGGGTCGAATTGATCCTAGTTCCCCTTGTCCTATCCATGATCCTATTCCAATATCACTGGCATCACATACCAGGTATTTCGGTTCTTTCGAGAAGTGGTTCCAGGGTTTGAGAATCTGGGGAGAATTCACAAGTTCCTTCATTTTCTCGAGCGCCGTGGTATGGGTATCCGTCCATCTCCAGGGTGCGTTTTCGCCTTGTAGTTCCGATAGTGTACTTAACCAGGATGCCAATTCCGGGCAGAACTTGCTTAGGAATATGACAACGCCGAGTATACCTCGTAATTCCCGACGGTTGCTGGGAACCTTGAAGTCTATTACTTCCTTGCGTTTCTTAGGGTCCATATGTAACCCATCCGGAGTTAATATGTATACTAAAATATCGAGACATTTGGTGAAGAACTGGCACTTGCTAGCCTTCAACCAAAATTTCTCATCTAGGAGTCGTTGTAGAACCTTTCGTAAGGTATCTCCATGTTCGTTGTAGGTATCTGAGAAGTTAATAATGTCATCCATATAAATGATAATGTCCTTGAAGACCATATCCTTGAAGATTTCGTACATGGCTCGTACCATAGTGGCAGTAGCATTGCAGTCACCTTGTTGCATGATGCGACTGCAGTAATATCCAATGTGTGTGAGGAAGGTGGAGTGTTGTTCTGAGTCTTCTTCGATTCTGATGTTGTGGTACTCATCTACTAGGTCAATCTTGCTCCAATACTTTCGAGCAGCAACCAGCTCCATGAGTTCCTCAATGCTTGGTAAGGGTGTGTGGTTGGGGTCAACTGCATCGTTCCGATCCCTGGCGTCCAGAATACGCCGTGGTTTCGTGTGGTCATCTCGTTTGGCTTGCATGAACATAACTACCGCATTGGTATCATGTTCTGTGCGATAAATCCGTCCTGAGGCTTCTTCGTCAGTGAGCTTTTTAGTGAGCTCTGCATAGAATTTGGAGGGTGAGGGTCGCCATTTTGGGAACCATGTAAAGCCAGGCTTCGGGCAGATTCGGTTGTTTATAGTTCTGAAAGGTGGCAACTCGTTGGGTGTGGTTGCCGTAAATAACTGGGCGAATTCAACGAAGGGGTTGAATTCCCTGCTTTCTCCGAGGTTCATAGCTGAGACCATGAATTCAAAGAGTGGTAGAAGGTAGTCTGGTACTTCATCTTCTATGAAGAGGGCGGCAGATGTGACTTGCCCCGTAGCAAGCCCTGCTTTCCTCCATTCTTTGAGAGCAAAGTGTGCCATCTTTTCGGGTTGGATGGTAACGGGCTTTGGTTCTGCTGGGATTAAGGCATTCAGTGCTGTAAGTGCTGGCTTACCAAGGATAATATCCCAGCCTGTAAGATGCGCTACATAGAGCGTTCTTGTTTCCGTATATTCTCCATAGTCCATTTGTACATCACATGCCCTTTCTATCACACCCTTCGATCCCTTGATCGCGGTGTTAAGTGACTTCTTGTCGATACTGTAGGTGGGTAGGCCATATTGGTGCACAAATTGCGCATTGATGAGATCTCCGCCGGTGGTCTGTAAATCCACATGGGCTAATGCAGGGTGGCCATTAACCTTGACACGAACCCTGCTGTAGTCTAATTGTTCCGTAGACTGGGGTTTTGCATTGGTTTTGCGCTTGTAGTTATTCTTGACGATAACTGGTTTGCTGGTCTATTGCAGGGATAGAACTTGTGCAGCGGTGCGCATGGGTTATTTGGATATTCGCTTCTGGTATTCCTTAAAGGTGCGGCCAGGTACACGGGACCATACACACTTCCGATCCCTGATCAACTTCATCTTGTCTTGTGATGTTAACGTCTTATTAACCACTTCCCAGTCAGGATCCTTGTGGCTTGTCGTTTTCGTAGTAGGGGTCCTTGCAGGGGTAGAACTTGTTTTCTTGCTGTCGAGCTTCCGATCCCTCCGATTATTGTGACTAGGGTTCGGAGCTGGTTGAATAGTTGGGTGGCATGCAGGTTTAGGTGTAGTTGACACACGTCTATGTTTTCGTGCAGCCTCGTAGGATTCCGCCTTCTTGACCAGGTTGTTGAATGTCCAAGAATCAAGTATTTGGAGAACCAGGGTGGTTCCCATGTAGTCTGGTAGGTGGTTTAGGAATTTCTTGCATTTGACTTCTTCCGAGATGCATTGGTTTCCATCCTTGTCGATAAGTTTAATCTGAAGTTCTTCCAACCAGTTGGCAAAGGTTTTAATAACCATGTGTCGTCCATCTTTATGGGGTGATGCGGCCTCCCATTCTTTCCATAGGAGGTCCTTGCTAGTGGAGGGAATAAGAAATTCCTGTAGTACTAACATGAAGCTGAAAAAGAAAGCCTTGTCTTTTTCCTTGATGAGGTGATGGTTATAAGTAGTGAGTGCACTGCCTTGTAGTTTGAATCCAATAAAGTCCAACGCTTCCTTCGATTCCAATGTTATTCCTTTCATACTTAACCATTTCTGTATCGCATTGACCCAAGTGTCAAGATACTGTAAGTCTCGCTATTTCTTATCTCCACTGTTGAGATTTTCCGGAGCATCAATCTTCATACCCTTCATTCTTTTAGACATTTTTGATGATATTTCAGGTGTCACAATTCCCGTCGTCGTTTCCCATTCTTGTTGTTCTGATGTCTTACCACGATCTGTCCGTTTCTTGATCTTCTTGATCTTCTTTGGTTTGCGTATGCTTCTTTGACTATGGACTGACTATCCGCTGCTAGAGTCATCACTGCTAGAGCTACTATTGTCTCCGTCGTCATCTCCTCCGCCTGTTGTTATCCCTAGTCCTAGGGGAGGGGTAGTGTCATCATCTTCTCCATTGTTTGCGGCGCTAGCTTCAGAGGTATGTTCCATGATGTTGTCTTCTGGCACAATGCCAGTTTGAGATCCTGTGGTGACTTCTGGTGCGGAACGTTGTCTGGTTGGCGTCTCAGGAGGATTCCTTCTATCTTGTCCCTTTGGTCTCTTGGCTATAGGTGGGTCCTCAAACCATCCAGCTACGATAGGCAAGTCGAGATGCCGACTACATAGCATAAACGACATAATATCATCCCATTCCTTTAGAACCCAGTGAGGTTCTGTCAGTTGTGGAATCTTGGGGTGTTTTAGTCACTCCATAAGCACCGTGGTAAGCTTCAAGTCCTTACTTTCAAATGGAATAGTTGTGTTCCACAGAAAGTGCTTTGTTGTTGCTTCTAGTAGCAGTTGGATGTCTTTTGGGTGAAAGCAGTGAAGATATCCAAGCGTTTGTGTGAAGGTGAGGATATCATATATCTGTGGTTGTACTTTCTTCCACTTTGCTTCTGTCATAGGAGGTGACTCAAATATCCATGTTGTAAGGGGGGAGTCTTCTTCTGGTTTCAGGACATCGATGGAATAGATGGTGAGAGGAGGTGGTTTGACTGATTCCTCGAACGTTTCTGGTTCAGGAGTGTCTCTTTTCTTTCATGGTGTGTCGGAGAGTAGCTTCTTGATGTCTTCGGGAATCATAGCTAATCTTTGTGACTTGTTGTAGGTGTAAGGCTTTTCCGTCTTGGAGGCCTTAATGTCAGTTACTCGTTCAGATACAACGAGTTATTTTTCCCACTTGTCCGTTTATTGTGGGGACAAGTACGTCGCTCCGGACGTGTGTGATTTCCGATCGACTTCAGATTACTGTGGCTCGACTGCCTGTTTGATATGTAGGCAGGATAGTGGGAACGAGGAGAGCACGGATGCTGGCTCGTCGTTTTCTTCCATTCCTACAATGGTAGGTACTCCTGAGGCGTGGGTAATACCAACGACGCATAAGATGCCTTTCCCGATGGAAGGTTTAGGAGATAGTGAGGGTGGCGGCAAGAAATCCGTGGAGTGTTCTCCGTATATGGAAGAATTGGATAGCTCAAACTCCTCGAGTTTTGAGCTGATGCCAACTGAAATTGGTTCAGTTGAGAAGGAGGGTGGATGTGCCTCGCCTGTGAGAAATCTGGTGTTGGATGGAACAGGAAGTAACTATGTAGTTCCTGCTGTACTTTCGTATGTCTCTTCTAATGGTGAGAAGAACGAGGGTAAGCCTTGGGATGGGAATGCGTATTTGTACACTGCGATTATTCCTGGGATGTATGGTGCCGCGATGTCTCATGCTCTCTGGTATAAGAAGATGAATGTGGATTGTAGTTGACAGGGATGCAAGAGGTGGTGTCGATATTGGTGGAGTAAGGTGATGGAACGAGGGTGGAATTGTTTAATGGTGTATACCACTACCCATTAGAGCTCTGCCTTGTCTTGTATAGGGTCTTTTTGTTGACTGCAGGTTGAGAATATCTCTGTCTCGATAGTGGATTCAACTTGTTGCTAGCTTTCCTTTAATGTATTGTATATGTTGAATGTGTTGACGTCCGATGTAGGTGATACCTGAAAAGGTCTTATAAAGATACCAATGGGTGATCAGTCCGTGGTAATGGTTTTAACAGTTAGATTATTTTGTGTGTTAAAAAAAATGTAATAGGCGATGCCAATAGTAGCACCGCAGGCCGTTTAACAGAGTCTATACTATCAGCGGGCTGATAGTGCATGTCTGTTATTGGTTCCCCTAAGTCGAGAACTCAGAGGGTCTTTGAGAGCATACAGATTTCACAAGTGGGAGGGGAATTAACAGGTATAATCTCTCTGTATTGAAGCTATCTAAGGCTTGTCTGAACTCTTTCTGAAGTGATCTGATCTGAGAATCCTCCTCTAGAAGGGCGGATCAGCTCAGTACTTATACTAGCTGCTAAGCCTTCTGAAGTCTGAAAAACCTGTTTTCTGGCCCTTCCAGAAAACCTGCTTTCTGGCCGTTCCAGAAAGCACTCCTCCATAACTGTAAATACAGGTGTGGGAGGTCAGGCCTCCAGTACTTAGAAATACAGGTGGGGATGCGTATTGCAGCATGCTATAAGAAAATATATAAGGACCGGATGTGCCTAAGGCAGTAGTACACAAGGTACTGTGCTCGAGCTATCTGGTATACATGATATATGCTAGGTAATGCATACTAAGCCAATTATAAGAAACGGTCTTCCGTTACAAATCGTCTCATGCGGTCTATGCTCTCAAAAAGTACTTAGAAGAATACACATACCAAGACTTTGAAGATATGGAAAGGACAAGGCAAGAAGCTGAACAAGCATTTCAGATTTTGGAAACGTTGACTCCCTTAGCTATCCAACACACGCAGAGCAAGGTCAGGAAGGCAATTTCCCGTGGAAAGCTTGTTGCCGCTTGGAGTATTGACTGGGAAGACAAACTTAACGATATTATACCTCCCTTTCTGGCTAAGAAGTTCATGAAAACTTTGGCCAAATACTGAGAAGGCAACTCTGATATTTCAGTTGTAAAGAAGTACTTCAAAGAGCGCATTGACCTCCGCATACGTACCAAAAAGACAAAAAAGATCCCCTACCTGATACGGAAGGATATCGCAGGTGAGGCAGTGACGGAAAAGAGCAAACAAAAAGATAAGAAGCTGCAAAGTATTGAGGGTACTAGAGAAGAAGTGCAGAAAGAAAATGATAAGTAACAGGGCGATGTTGGCAGTAGAATAGGCAGCGGAACAGGCAGTGGAACAGGCAACTGAACAGGCAGTGGAACAGGCAAAGCTGTAACTCAAGCTTCCAAAGTAGCTGTAACAAACGAGGGCTCACTTAAGGGGAGGAGGACTGATCTAGGAGAGAAGAAAAAGAAATATCGGTTAGGGTTCACAGCAGAAAACCTCGATATAGAACAACGAGTTGTAGAACTTAAGCGAGCAGTGGTTTCCGAGGAAGAAAAGGACAAGGCATTGAAGATTAAGGATACAGCAAACACGCAATTCAGAGAGCGAGAAAAGGGGGATATCAACTTATTATTAAAAATCCTGCAGGTTTTCCTCGATACAATACGGTTGGAACCAATTGTCATAAGTGACTCGGAATAAACTGCATAATAAGAGCAAGAGCAGATGTGATGGAATGTTAGAAGGTAGTGGGGAGGGGGAGGGGGTTAGAAGGTAGTGGGGAGGGGGGGTTTAGTTAGCATTTTGCATTTTAATTTGGGTTTTTGAAAAATGGGATTACATAGTTTGAATTTATTTTATGCCGGATCTTATTTTGGGTATCACCTACAACGCAGGTGATGCCAGAACTATAAATATCTGCTGCCTCATTGTTTACTTTATGTTGTATGTAGTAACTGGTGTTTGGTTGAATGATTTAGCAATAGATTTTTGCTGCATGCGTTACTTATTGGTGGTTTGGTTGAACGATTCAGCAATAGATTTATGCTGCATGCGTCACTTATTACATGCATTTATTGGTGGTTCGGTTGAACGATTCAGCAATATTGGTGAATCGGTCACGCTAACGACCGTCTGTGCGAAATTGGTGGTTTGGTCAACCGAACTGTAAATAGCGCCCGATTGCCAAATCGTCAAGATTGGCGTATCGGTCAGAACAGATGTCTGGGAAGCCAGCTCCATCTCCACTGCTTATACGCCAAACTCTTGTGACACCCCAGACCAGACCATGTGCAGTGGCGAAGCTTGCGGTGGTACCTACTCCAGCACTCGTTATGGCGGTACTTGTGATTCAGACTGATGTGATTTCAACTCCTAGAGGCAGGGAAACAAGTCCTTTTTCGGAAAGGGCATGACCGTCGACACGTCCCAGGAATTCACCGTGGTTACTCAGTTTATTACCAACACCGGCACCGCCTCTGGGACGCTCTCTGACACCAAGCGATTCTACATTCAGAACGGGAAGGTCATTCCAAACTCCCAGTCAACGATTTCAGGAGTCACCGGCAACTCTATCAACCAGGCCTACTATGATGCTCAGAAGTCGGCCTTTGGTGGTACCTATACTTACAAGCAACATGGTGGCTTTGCGTCTATGAGTGCGGGGATGAAGCGGTATGGTCCTCACCATGTCCCTCTGGGATGATCACTATGTCAACATGCTCTGGTTGGACTCCGACTACCCACTTGGTAAGGACGCCTCCGTCCCAGGTGCCTCCCGTGGTAGTTGCTCCAGGAGCTCTGGTGTACCCGCAGATGTTGAGGGCCAGAATGGTAGTACATCAGTTACCTACTCCAATATCAAGATCGGACCCATTGGTTCTACCTACAAGACCACGTAGGATTTGGCTGACATGCGGAGCTGGGATAGGCTAGGGGAGCTCGTTTTATATAAGCCGGGTGATTATGTTTAGGACTTAAGTGGGGTGGGGTAGTGAATTTAGGGGAAATATATGTGACCGATAGTATTTACATATTTGTTCTATTTCGTTGAATTTTGGATATGATGACTGGTGTTTTATGACGGATAGGAATTTACGGTTTTGCAGGGTACAATCTGGAATGGATATGGAGGATCGGGCGGAAAGCTGTGGGGGAGGGGAATGTGGGTGGTGGTTTCTGGAGAAAATTGATATCGGGGTTGAGTGGTTTCACTTCGAAGCTTATTTTTGCCGTGCCTGAGGCACCGGAGTCCCATTTTATTCTATATATGCTTGTTCCTCCTGAACACCTTCCCAGGAACCAATGTGAATACGATTGGAAGCTTGCGTGCACCATGAGTTCGAATATGTGACATAAATCCGTGACTTGAATGTCTTGACCCTAGGCACATCATAATTTCCCCATCCTAGCAGGTAACTTGATTATGATGCTACCCTACCAAGGTACCCATAGCCCTTCCGACAGTGACAGTGGACAGTCATGGACCCAGATGAACTGTGGCCTAGGCTATGGTGATGGTATGCAACCTCTGCACATCTTTTACACATCGGAATAGATATTTAGTTGACTTCCACAAAAATCCATCACTGGTCAAGATGTCCACACATATATTCTAGATACTTTGTGTTTAGATTAGAATTCAATAATTCTAACCACTTACAGCTCTCTTAATCACCTATATGAATATGATTCCTCCAGAAACCTTCCATAAGGCGAATCTTGTGGTATTGATCAGACTCCTGCCTATCCACAATCCCTCTACCTCCCCTATTGCTTTTGTGTAACTATGTTCCCTTCGCAACCACCTGAGCGCCACCATATTCCAGCTTTGTTATTATTTGTTATCAATAATTCACCTCTCCATGTTTCTGGTTTCTAGGAACGGAGGACAGCATGCAACCCCCAGTCAGTGGTCTGTATTGTCAACAGTGAGGAGGCTGCTGCTGCCCTTTGCTGCTTTGCCGGGTCCTCGCAATGGTGCCAATTAGCCGTGGCTGAGGCAGCTATTTTGCGTGCGGTTGGTTGGTGGCTCTGAGATTGTCCGAGATGATCCCTTGTGCTTCATGATCGAATCCCCAGCTGAGGTCATTGTGTAGCAGACAGATACAATAATACAATACTTTGTCTAGAGATAAGATATGTTCCAGATACATTCCGAGACATGAAGTGCAAATATATATACAGGGACGGAGAGTCCCACTATACAGGGTGGTTCGACTTATTTCACACATATTATATATTTCTTGCTATGTCCACCTGGCTGTATATTATAATGATAATCAAGCATAGTCTCAATTACACATACCGTTACACCCACCCTTCACATGTACTGAAGCTTAGCTTGAAGGTTATTTCCAAGCGGGTGATTGATATTATAACACTCAATTGGTAACATTGCTGAATGGGGCTTTGCCCTATAGTGTTACTCCTGGGTTAAGGGGACCCCTCGAGAGGATTATCCGCAGCTAGGCCAACGGCAGAGCTGAATGCATGTGCACCCATCATGTTGGTCCCACCCACCACACTGCTGACACCAATGGCCTACCGATATCTAGGTTTCTCAGACAATTAGTATTCCATGACTTGTTGTGGTCAGTATTATATTACCGTAGGGTCGCCTTAACGCCCCCCCCCAAAGTAAACTAGAATCTCAGCAAATTGCACTATTACTGCGAATTTTGAGTCTGTGAGCCGCCATCACTCCCTTGGCCAAGCTCTCATGATTCCTAAAATATGCGGTATTGAGTTCAGAATGCACGGAGTCAAATTCGGGGCGTAGATTGGAGGGAGCAATATCTGGTACACCGCTTGTGGGAGAGTGCGGGACATCGCATTCCTCATGTGGAGGGGAATACATGAGGAGAGCCAACTCTAGTGTGTCTTAATACGGGACACTATGCGGGAGGATATAGCAACTCCCCCTACTCCTGATGTTATCACCCACATTCGCCGCATTACTCCCCGCATTGCTCTCCACATTCCCCCAGTTTTCTCCCCGTCAAATGAAAAATATATCAGAGTGGCTTGGCGACCAACGTCAGGTGAATGCGGGGACCCACACCTCGATAGTACCACAGCACTAGCTACAGAGTCCAAACCTCCGAAGGGATTGAAGCGAGTAAAGTTACCCCAGCTAGGGAAGCCACAAAAGCGCTTTCATGTACAGAGACTATGCTCCGCAGTAGGTATGAATGTATGACAAAGGGTAGCGGGTAGGGTAGAGAGCCATCGAGATGCGCAACAGCACCTCAATAAATAGTATGAAAGGGCACTGGGGCGACATTTCTATCGACCCGACCTGCGGGTTTCCTTTGAAGGTAAGGATGGCTTGTATTGTATCTAGTTTGAATTGCCAGTAAGCAGGAAAGGAAAGAAATTGATTTTGGGGTCCAGCGGGTTAAAGAAAAATTCAGAATTTAGAAGTGGCAAGGAGATTGGCTAAGGCAGCTTATGGCCCAGTGGTTGTGAAAAGGTTTTGTACAGCGGTGCAAAGAACTGTATGTAAACATTCAATACCCCTCAGCTAAAATATTATCCCACAGTCCCCTCCTCTCTAGCTCAAAAGTTAAGAATATAATCATCTGGCCTTGGCATTTTGATATTGTGCTAGTAAGCGCACTAGGCGAAAACATCTATCCCTCATCAATTACCTGCACCAACCAATATGGGCAGTCACTGCCGGATTGAGATCACTGTAAAGCCACTAGGGTTAGTATATGCAGACCAAATATATAGAACCGATCCCCCAAAACCCCCGCAATAAGACGCAAAAATACGAAACCCATAATCCCCACTCCCAAAACGTTCACCATCACATTATATTACGCACCCCAACTCCACCACCCTGAAAAATCCTAATCAAGACCGTCCAGTCCAGCTTCCTCCCCTCCAGAAATCACACCTCTCATTCGTTTTGTCATCCAGCACCCAACTAAATCCCAACAGATTCATCTCAAGCGCCATAACCCCCTTCGCCGTCACCTCCGCTAGCGGCCAATCCCTCGTGGGGAGTAGCTTCCCACATTGTCTATACTTATTCGGTGTTCCGCTTCTTACAAAGGAAGTGAAATAACTCTGCCAACCAGTCGCCAGGCTTTGATCCGGGATAGGGCCCAGTTGGGTCGAGCTACTGTTAAGATCTGGTCTCCAGAACGTGGCCATAAGATCGGAGCCATGAATCCCAGGAGGGATACCGTATACATAGGCATAGGCCTTCCCGGCATACGATTGAGTAATCCCCCGAGAATTGCAAGTGACCTTGAAGTCCTGTATTAAGGTACTCCATCTCACATAGTTGGTGGCAAACTCCGTGGATATACCGGGTTTTGGGTAAAGATCGTTCTGGATTGTTTCTAGGGTCGCCTGTGTCGCGTTGGGGAATCTGGTCTTTATCGCTGTGGTGAAATCGGAGTCAGTATCGATAGATGGGTCAGCAAACAAAATCCCCTCGTTGCTAGTATGCCCAACAATAACCTTGACATTCTTCCAATAATTCCCTCTTGCCATTTCCAGCGCTGGTAAATCTCGGATAAGAGTCCCATCAATAGCTGGTCCATATCTAAATGTTCCATAGGGTGATGAATAAACAGTCTGGTTATTCGCCGCTTGGAGAGTCTCGGCAGAGGCAGCTCGGAGGCAGGGTAACCCCTTCCCAGCACATCCAGCCGCAACTTCAAAGGTCTGGTATTGCTGGAGTATTCTACCTGCATCATAGATTGGCTCTAAACCGGGAGATTGCAAGGCGGCTTGTTGGAAGAGAGGGTCGCGGGTACCACCTTGAGCAATGAGGTGGTGCATGATGCTTCCAGCGCCGGCGGATTCGCCCATGGCAGTGACGGCCTTGGGGTTTCCGCCGACGAGGGAGATATAGTCTTTTACCCATTTGAGGGCTGCGCGTTGGTCGTAGAGACCGACGTTTGCAACACCGTCGCTAAGGAGGGTAGGGCCATTAAGCCAGCCGAAAGCGCCGAGCTGGTGGGAGTTTTAGTATATGCACTCCAAATATCCTTAGGGAGAACAAGATTACTTGCCCTATAGTTCGGAGCGATAAAAATCATATTATTCCCCGCAGACTTCAACAATGGCGAGCCGTCATAAAGGGAAAAACTCTTCGCGCCAAGTACATATCCTCCTCCATATAGCCAGAAAAGCACTGGGAGGTTCTTGACCTCCCCCCTAATTGCCTTCCCAGGAACCCAAATATCGAGAAACAAGCAGTCCTCTGAGCTTGGATCTGGAGCCCCGGAAGTGGTCTGACTAGTCGCGAATTGCTTCGGAGCGGCCTGGTAGCATTGGAACCCGTAGCTACCGTCCTGTATACCCTTTTGTACGGCTGGGGTAGCGGGAGGGCGCCAGCGGAGGTTGCCTATTGGGGGTGCGGCGAAGCGGATGTTCCGGAAGACGTAGTACTATTTTCCTCATAATCAATGACTGCAATTCCAGGAGAGAAAGCAGAATGATACATACATCGTCCGACTTGTTATATGTAGATGCCTTGTACGAAGCATATGGCAAAGTGAGCACCGGAAGCCCCGATATGTCCAATTCACGATGGATACCAATGCTCAACTCTGGTGTTTCAGGCACTGCTGTAGGTACAGCAAACACCACATTAGGGAAGATGGCTAGTATGCCAATAAGGGCATTTTGGAGGAAGTTAACCATTGTGCCCGCTTAGATTCAGGCTGTGGATCCAGTACGTCTATGGATATCTTGAAAATCGTTGACCGTTCTCGGAGCGACCATGGGACCTTATACTCCTCCATGCGAGCAACATTTTGATGCCTGTCAGCTTCATGAGGTCATATTAATTTAGGTGGGGAGGGGGTGTTTGTTAGCACCCGTATACCCATATCCCATGTCGGAAACACCCACCATTGACCCAATGACAAAGGGGTCATGACATCCATAAGCACTAGTCCAGCAGCAGATTATCAACGGACCAGCCTTCGTGGATAGGTTACGCATTACTACCTGCTCATTAGACGCAAAATCCCCATACCATAAAAACTGCGAAAAACTGCCCGATAAGTCCACATAACCTGGTAAGAAAGTCCTTCCATATGACACCCTATCCGGTAGTTTTTACGAGAGCACCACTCTAGTCATTGTAAGCTATTGGGGTTAGATCAGTGTAACAAACAAACTTTGCTGCATGTGGTCGTTACCACCACTATATTAGAGGGATTTCGTTCTCGCTTGGCTTTGGCCGAATGCAGTACAGATCTTGTTAGTAAATAAAAACAGCCGCACCTTGTTGTATAGAAAGGGACCATTGATATAGCAATAAGAATTTTTCCTGGCTAACTTTTGGTATATTTCTGTTTACTAACGAAGCAAGAAAGTTTGTAGCGTAGGCTGTTCCTCGATAAGCGATAAGGTTATTCAACAATAAGGCCAAGCAATAACATAACCGAAATAGTTCCCACTAGCGCTTGGCCATGAGAGTGTACCTCACCTTTAGAATCATGAGGGGATCTTGAGGGATATTGTCTTTGTGGAGTTAAATATATCGTCCCCGTTCAAAGTAGTACGTGGTTTGTTCTGATCTTGATTTTCCAACTACTCTGTATGTACTTGTAATTTTTCAACTTTTATTGCGTAGTCGTAGATAATATGGCGAGGTTGAGTGCGGGGTATCTGCGCTATTTTGATACAGGATATTGTGGTTCGTGCATACCCCCTTCGAGGCTTCATTTACACTGCAAGATACCTTCACGACACCCACACCTTGAACCCGAAGCGCAATCCCAGAGGTCAACCGCTTTGATGGACTTCGATTTCGCCGAGTTTGATCGCCTCTACGCACCTAGCACACGCACGTTTGAAAAATATTCTTGCTGGAATTTCACCTAAAACTGACTCCTCGCAAGAAACAAACTTAACCCTTCCTACCTACTCCCCGGTCAGAGCTTGACCCAAACTACACCAAACACATTTTGGCGGAGTCACAGTCCAACGAAGCGGTGGGGAAATGGAGCATCGGGTTCCTTTATCAAACTCTCATGAATCAGTGGGGACAGGACTTTTGAGGAAGCCCAAGTAGTCCCGGAGGGGGAAAGGTACGCATTATGGTTAGAGTATCTCATACGGTTCAATCTTGGATACGGGACTGTCTCTGCGTGGACGGCAGCGGTTTTATACAAGCCATCGTTTTTGGGGGGGCCACGGCAGCAACTCACGATGGAGGCTTGACCCGAGTCAATTTGGTGAGTATTGTGAGCTCGTAAAGGATTCAACTTATATACATGAGTCGGAGATCGACCGCGGCGGGGGCATCATTCTCGGGATGATATCAACTTTGCTCGACGGGTGTGGGATGTCCGTGCAAATCGGGTTATCCCTGCATGCTGGGTCCTGAAGTCACCATTGAACCCATTTCGCATGCCTGGGGCCATATACTCGGCTTGAGTTTAATTGGTCTTCGGTCAACCATGAGCAATGGAGGTTTCCAGTTCCGAAGAGTATTTTGCTTGAGCCAGTTCGAAAAGAACTGCGAAGTCTTTTATTCCTGGCTGGATGGTCCGCCTTCCTCCGGCAACCGATACCCCTGGAAATAAGTCCTCCGCCGATCGCCCACCAAGACACCGCGATCAAGAACCTCGAGATACTATGACTAAAGGAGTGGGCGACTGATGTTCCATTAATTAGTGGAGTGTACCCATACGGGGCGGGGGGGGCTATAGTATACTTGAATGAGCTGGGAAAATCTTACGATCCCAACGACTCGGAAATACAAGATCTGAACAACGAGCGACATTGGCTGAGAAGAGCCTGCACTTTTCAGGAGACTGTGGGGCCGAGTAGGTTTGTGGTTGCGGGTGCGGTGGAAAGGGCAGTGCACCCGCTGTCAGCCCAAGCAATAAACCCCATCAATTCATATACGAAAACGTATGACCAGGATAGCGTATGCATGTCATCTGGTCACTACTAACGTTTTATTTTTACAGCTATTTAGGAAAACTTGGCTTTCATTGCTAGCCTCCAGGAGTGTACTTCTCACAAATTTGGGGGTGAGGTATTGGAGGAGATTGCTCACATGGGCCAATTCTCAATGGCAGCGAGTCCAATGGTCTACGACATGGGGCACTATTTTCTTGGGTAGAATGGAACGGGCATCCGCGTAGAGGACAGGATTCATCTTGAGTAAATTCGTAGCTGATTTTAAATTCCATAGCACGACCCGCTGTAAAAAAGAGACATGGTTACACTTACCCTAAATTTCTGCATCTTCGCGGCAAGCCCACAATTATAGTCAACAGGTTGCCCAAATGATGAGCCCATGACTCTGAATAGTATATTATGATTATGATGTTATATTTAAGAGTCTGGACGTGGCAAAACAGGTCACAGGTCGTTAAAAATTATCGAAAGAAATTATTGTAGAATCCTACTCGTTTATATTACCATCCACCCTACACAATACATAGACTTATAGAAATACTGTGGGCACAGGTTCAGTTTGCTGTGCCAAGGTTTTTACTATGCCGTTTAAGCGCTTACCTTACGGAGGCGCACACCGAGACTACATACTACCTAGTCTGGTTGACCCGCTAAAATGAAGCGTCAAGCAACAAGTAAATCTATACCTATTTTAAATCATGAAGAAGCAATAGGCGACAAAACAACCCAACGCCTATCTGTGGGCGTCTGCAACAGCCTACATATCCATGTTTTGCCAGCAACAGTGGCGCATGTCTTGCCTCTAGACACCCGAAAACCCGAGTGGATTCCACAATTAGTCAGAGACAGAAAACTATGCACCATAGGAGAGTGGTGTATTTTTTAAGAATGTTTATCACGAGTCCCATTATCTACCTAACCTCTCCCGTCATAACCATATATAGCTCCACATGCGGTAATGCATATGCCATGACATAACACCCTCACATCCACCCCACTGCAATACATAAGGACATGTCCGCCTAGCCATCTCTTCTTTGCTGTTGCTGTTGCTGTGCACGAATGAAAAGCCTTTGATATGTTTGCAGGTTATGAGAGTCCTCAGGGATCCTTTGATGTGCCCTCCTCGGGTTGCCTTGAGCCTCGCCAGGTACATGCCGGGCATTCCCCCGATAAAATTCCGCGATTTTAGTAAGCATCATAACGTCAATATCTGCCAGGGCAGACGTGTCCTTGTTCGCCGCCGCTAGCTCCTTCAGGTATTTTTCTCTCGCCTTCGGCCCGAAATGGGATCCGACAGGTTTCAGCAAACGGATCAATATGCCACTGCTACTCGCAGCGTGCATATTAAAGATCCGGTGGGTGACTTCGCAATATATCCCAAGAAGTTGGACGGTTGGAAACTTTGTGGGTACTGTGGGTGAGGTGGTCTGCCTGGCGGGGTAATATCCGGTTGAGCCAATGTCTACGACTTTCAAGGCACTAGCAAGACTGTCCATATCGGAACCCGAACCCTCCTCCGCGCTCGGGGGAAGCATCAGCTTGTTCTGAAAGTGAAGAATCTGGTCCTGGTGGTCAAGGAAATCGTAGATATTTATGTGGATTCTCGATAGCAGCTAATTGATATTATTTAGCCAGTGATAGTAGCTACAAGACAGCTCCCAGAGGAATGGCATACCTGTTCGGCTTTGTCCCGTGTGATAGTCCCACCAGTGCCGTTTCTGCCATCATCCGCTTCGAAAAACAGTACGAGATACTCATGCCTCTTCAATCCTGTACGATAGCACTGAATATCGACAAACCAATTAAACTGCTTCTCAACTGCTCGATAGAACCAGTGCTGGAACTCTCGATATACCTGGGATTTCCAAAAGCTTAATACCTTCACCTCCGATTCAGGAATAACTCTCGATGCCCAGTGCTCCGCAACCTTAAGATAATCCAGTCTCTGCTCCATGACATTTGAAAGCTTTTCGAATTCTTCTATTGGTGTCTGAGCAGTATATCTGTAATCTGGGCCATTGAAATCCGAGCAAAACATAGCAATAGGTGATTTTGACAGGTCGACCTTAATAGATCGAGAGTCTCGAGTTCGTGCACTTGTATTTGCCTCCGCGGTCGTGCTGCTAGTCGCGGTAGTACTACTCTTGTTGTTCCAGGAAGCCACTGTGATGGGGCGGGCTACTGGGCTAGGCCCACTGAATTCCGTCATCCCGTAGAATGTCCAGGCATCCGTTGTGCCGTATGTTAAATTAAACTGCCGCTTATGCCGAGCAATTTCTTGTGGAAACCAGGCGCTGACCTTGACGAGCCGGTTGAATTCTCGGGGCGGGTAAGCCGCCGGATCATAGGTGTATGCTTCTATCTGGCGCGCAAAACCGGAGAAAAAATTATTGAGGAGGGTAGCTTTATCTGAGGGGGTTGCCGGCACCCGCGCCCATTGCCTAGTAGAGGAGATCGATTTATGCTGGTTCAGTATATTCTCTAAATCCGCCCGGAGGGATCTCTTTCGCACTTCCCCCCAGTTCTTGATTTCCCCGAGCCTCTCAAACTCCTCAAGGGGAGGATTGTGACGGTAATAGCGGTAAGCCGGGCACTCAAAACCGGTGAAGAAGTGTTCAAGATCGCTTGCTAGATGCCATTCTGCCTCCAGTTTCAGATCCTCTTCTGCCCACTTGATGAGCTTGCGACAGGTGCTGGCCAGTGCTTGGCTGAAGGTCTCACGGTTGCGGAGATATTTAGCATTCTGAGGAGAGGATCTAGGCCACTTCTGGAAGTTACTGAGACTCTCGAATTCGTTCCATGCTTTCCCGACAAGATCTAGCTTGGTGAAGGCAGGGTGCTGGGTAGGGTCACTTGTCGGCTCTGGACAACTTATAATAGAGCGCGCAAGAAAAGCTCTCTCATATGGCGTGAGGATATGGGGGCGATATATGTTATTATGAAAATAGGGGAAATGCGCAAAGTAGTCCTGGATGGTAAGCTCGATGGCTATGGTAGGAGAACGGATGGTTGGTAAGCACTCAGACATATTGATGACTGAGGTGAACCTGAATAGAGGAGGTGTTAGGGAGTGGCTAGGGTAAACGTGAATAGTGCTAGAGGAGGTCTTGGAATGTCGAACTGGTGTTGTGTTTAGTGTTCAGCCCTTCAGCAGGCTGCCACCTACTTAAACTACTTGTATCATATCTTTCTAAAGACCGTTTGGGCTGACCGGCAATGCAGGACATGAAATCCATGGGAACTTGATTTCTGCAAGCATGTGGCGTTCTCTCGTTGCTGGGCTTGTAATTCTTTCTTCCATTCGTTGAAACACTTTCCTGACCTATCAAAATGAATATTAACGAATTCAATTTGAATATTAACGAATTCAATTTGAATCATGTGAATCCTATTTTCGCACTTTGCTGCACGCATGCGCAGCAGGGAGCCAATCCGCGCATACCAGCGCGCATATCACTTCCAGATGTGTATATTAACTATCTACTGCCTTGGGCAAGGCGGAGAAAACCACTAGGTTGGATTCCTGTGAAACACGACCCGCTTAGTAGAATCACTTGGTAATGCAACCACAAATCGCTGCCACACCTTCTAACGATATCTACGCTGTGACTTAGCTTTAGGCGCTTACCTGTTAAGCACTTCATGGCTCCTATTGGCTCTGCGCTCCCGGAGAGCTATGCTATAGCAAGCAGGAGCGCGTCGAGCATGCCTCCCTAATTATAGATATACATATACCGGTAGGAGCTATGACAGCGTGTAGAACCTCAAGGGACAAGCCTCTGAGGAGCGCGAGTGGAATTCATGGAGTAAGCGGAGCCAATGGGAGTGCATACATCCGCTAGCCCACCGGGAGGGCCTGCGGCTGTAAGAGCGTGTAAGCCAAGAAGAGCGTGGCAGTGGTAGCGATGTCAGTTAGGTGACACATGTGCAAGCAGGAGTTCGGGGGGTTTTCTCTGTTGTTGCGACATTGTGGTGTTAATTCGTCCAGTCCGGAGTTCTACTAGTGTCATACCAAGATGATACTTGGTCATTATTGTGCTTGTGGGAACCGGCAACCAACCGCTTAACTTTAAGTCTCCATCGGGGTCTCGCTTCTTCACCGGTGCATTTATCTTTCCGACCCTCCAGTACCTATGTACCTACTGGTAGCTACATTCCCAAGCCATGACGATTAGCCACTGGCATGACACCCAACGCGGTAGAACCGACTAAGCGATCAATGGAGGGAATGATTTTCACGACAATAGCGGATTGCTTGGCAGCGCAACAGCGGGAATATTTGACTAGGTAGGACATGACGCACGATCGGGGTTTTTTTTAGCGCAGTCTAATGGCGAGAGCGTGTCTGGGTGTGCGCCTATCGGTACGGTACTGCGGCCCGCTCCGGATCCCCCACTTTTGCGCCAAGTGTATGTAGTGCGCCAATTTGAATGTATACGTGTCTTGCTATAACGGACGGCATAAATTCAGCGCTTTCTGTCCGAGATAGCTGGCGGATACCTAACTCACGGATACGTAGCTGGCGGATACGTAGCTAGATACGAGTGTATAGCTGGCAAGGAGACTACAGATCTGGTATGATCATGATATATATAGCGTTGTATGGAGAAGCTCTACCTAGATTTCTTAATTGCAATACCAGCTGTACCAGCATCAATAATTTTCAAAAGAAGTACAGGAAAGCGAAGAGCGCTGAGTGTGCTGGAAAAGCGTGAGATATCTCGAGGCTCTACAATGTTCTTCACTTCAGCAACCGACCTCCCGACAGTCCTTGAATATTTCCGACACTGTGGGGTATTTCAAAATCTATCTCTTGCAATTCAGGCCCATCAGCATACCAATCGCAAACAGCAGACTCTCCATGAATGGCTGAACTCGAATTCAGGTGAATCAAGCAAAGCGAGCGAAGCAGGTGGACACAATGATGGTTGAGACTGGGGTAGAAGCATGTACCTAGAACAATTAGATTAGCTCCGTCCGTTATAGCAAGGGAGAAATGTATGGGGACAGGGATAAGAAAACCTTTGCACGCTGTCCGGTCCGGTATTGTATGGCCGTCCAGTATAGCGAGAGGCAATTTAGTGGTAAGAAATGTTGAAGCCTCTGGTCCGTCCGGTATAACAAGGAATCCGCTATAGCGAGGTCCGTTATAGCAAGAGTTGACTGATACGCACAAGTAGGTGAATTTAACCACAACCAGACTAGACTATCATGCACTAGACTACCGCTAGAGTCAACGGCCTTCCAACGCAAATTCTGTTTTTTATGTACTATTACCCGTATGCACATCAGTAGGGGATGTATGTCGAGCTTCTAACACAAAGCTTTGCCTTACACAAGCATGTCCTTCTGAGCAACCTCTAAAACTGCTCAATGCTCTTTGAAACCCCATGATACATGACTTCATATGACTGGCATCCGACACACGCAACCTCCCTTCCCCCCCTGTCGCATATCATAATTCCGGCATAAGCAATCCTCCGAAATATTCATTGTCATGGCTATTTCGGGGAGTAGGTAGTAGCGTACTTCCGAGTCCCACAGTTGTTACAGTATAATACCGGTATATTGCTATTGGAATGCACAGGACCCTTTCAACTTCGCTGCAAGCTTTAGGCACAGGAATTCTCCCATGGAGTGTTATTGATTTGACACATCCCAGTGATCACTGAATCTGCAGATTGGTGTCGACCTATGTCGATGCCCACCCCCACAGGTGCACTCTGTGTGCAATTTATTCGATAGGACTGTCTATTAAACCAGAGGGGGATATATACCCAATAATAGAGAGATGTGAATCTATTTTGGGATGCTAGTCCTCGAGATTATCCAAGCTATAGTACGCCTAGGCAGCCACAAGAGTTGCCTGATTTAGAGATACAGCAGAAAAAAATGTGGTAGACTATCCCACGCCGCCTAAGGAGCTGCCAATATATATAGATACCTACTCCTTGGTGGGAGTTTCACTTGGTGGAAACGAAGTAATAAAACTAGCTATCGAACTATCATGCAATGAGATTGAGAAAGAATCCCTCCTGAATTTTGGCTCCTAGCCGTACCTAGATATAAAGACATTATTAAGCGCTGCCGCAGTAGCATGCAGTTCCTACTAACCCCGTACCATATACAATCAACCTGGACTTCACTATCGAAACCCCGCCATTAGGCTATAGCGCTAGATCATGACTCCCGGGGAGCGTTATGCCCTGTACCCTTCCTCGATGCGCGCTCCCTCATACCCACTCATAGGACGGACAACCACCTTGAAAGCCCCTGACACAGTTCACAACGGGAGAATTCTTGTTCAGGGTGCGGTATAGCCTAGCAACACAAGAATCGACTTCTTGCTGCGTGCTACCATCATATCTAGACGTGGAATTATCAGCAAGGGAATATAGGCAGCGAGATCAATTGAAATGTCCATCAGGAAGAAGCTACATACAGTCCACATGTCGATTTGATACACTTCGTAACACGAGAGTGACAGGTTTTGAAGTCGTTTGGACGGGTTTTAAGGCATTCATTGACGACCTCGAATGCATCGTAAGTAGTATGGATGCATATCCCAACATCAGTAGGGACAGGAGTGGATGCCACGAGCTGTGCTAGGCACAGCATGATAATGCCGAAGCTAGAGGAGGCGAATATTGGTGATGGTACATACATCGTGAGGTGTCTAGGTCCGAATGGTGGATTACTCTGGAGCGCACTGGTAGATGTTGTTTTGGGTGCTGAAGCGACCTTTATAGAAATACCTCTATCCTTGCCTGTGTCACTTATCTATCACCTAATACCGTAATACCGTCATTGAAACAGAAATACATTAGGTAGACAATTGTTACACAACCCGATATGCGTCTATATTGGAGCCAAGTAAGTACTTTACACGAATTACGGCTAAATTTAGTGTAGATATACTCCATAGCGTGTGGAACTCGGGAAAAGTATCCGAACGGGGTACCAGAACTGCGGCTTAGCAAATAGGTAAGGGTCCACTGCGATTTTAGATAGGCGGGTTAAAATTGTGGCAATCCAGGTCGTGATCCAAAACAGGAACCTTCTCCGGTACCGTATTGGACTGCATCCCGATCATGACAACACACAAGCGTGAAAATTTTTGCGCAATGTGCCAATACCGTACGTTCACACCGAAAATTTCAATAGAATTCCCTTGTGATTGCCTTGCCCGGATCCATGGAGTCATGATTATGAAAGGGATTTCCATAGCATTTCAAGAATTTGGGCCATTATATGCACTTTTGTGGTGGTCATCTTCAGCTGATACGAAATTGGGCAGTTTAGCTTCCGAACTTGGCATCTTTGCATAATAGCCGAGCGATAGTAACGCAAGTGGGATCTGCTGCCATCTACAGAAACTATAAAAAACAGCTACTCCCGGAAGGATTTGGCAAGGCCGCTCCTACTTTATCAGTTAGCTATGATTTTAATTATCTGCTAGTACACCTGTTCCGTCTCAGCAAGCGGACTGTAATATAGGCAGGTGACAGTTACAAACAACAGTGCTGGTGCCAGGAATTCCCACGTATATTTCAGCTCTGCTTTGGGGCTGTTAGCAAAATGCGGATATTGTAGTGCTTCGAGTTTCCATTGGCCTACTGACCGTCACTTGCTAGGTTAAGATCCATTACAACTCTGAATAGCATAGAGCTGAAGAACTTCCAATGCATGATTTACTTCCGTTCTCGTAAATATGGGGCGAGGTTTGGAGTCATCAAGAATGTAGGATTTGTTCGTTCGGGTTTGGTGGAAGGTCAGATGGCAGCGCTGATGCTACTGTAAATTCTTCAATAGTGAGATCCGCTTGATACTCAGAATGTAGGCATCCCGGGGAGCTACAAAAAGCCTTGTGAGTCCGATAGCTACTGATTAAGGAAGAAAACAGATGGTATAGCACGCGGTTGTATAGATGTGCCTTATTCCAACAACAGATTGTTTCTGCAGATACCTTAGACCATGCTTGTGAGAAGATCTAGAGATTGATGGGCTTCAAGCCAGGTAAGGTGACCTTAACAGGCAGTATTCTTTAAGGTGCCAGGATCCCTTGGCCACATGTGAGGAGCTGGAAATTCCGAATCTGGTACCTGAATTAATATTTAAAGGTAGTTCTTGCGTGGTATAGGGTTATAGCAAAGTACCATAAGAGAAATTGTCTAAATGTAATACTATCTCTCCCAATGTAAAATCTGTATATATGATCTAAGTACCCTATGTAGTTCTCTATCATCCTGCCCTGCCAGGCCTGGCCTCAACGTAATGCCAGCATTTTAACAACCCACACACTTGTTATGCGCATTCAGAGTGCCGACACTTAATAAAGCTTGGTTTTGGGAATGAATAGGGACCTATACATTCAGTTCCGGAGGTATGTGGGTTCTCTTCATAATAAACCACGTTTCCATTCACAAAATTGTTGTGATGCATATTCACTGAATATGCGTTAGACTTGACCTAGCCGTTGCAGGGACTTCGGTCCACCTGGTCTGCACTATCATAGATATTCCACTTGCACCTAATCCAACTGTAGTCCGACTGGGGGTGACTAATAGTCATCCATCAAAGATACAAGCTTGTCCTATAGGTTTACTTGGTCTCACCCTAACCACTGGTACCCCCGCGCACTGTTCGTGCGCAAGTTACTCAGCTCAGGACTGAAACATACATATCGGCCGACCGAACAAAGAACTAGCCGCAAACGGCAAAAGCCGGCAAGCCGAACTGGCTATATTAAATTATTTGTCCCAAAAGGGGAAACATAACATGTGACTCTGGTCACAAACCCCTCGTGGCCATCAGGCTGTCCTGGCTGGGGTGGATTTGTGGTTGAAGTGTTTTAGAGAGAAAAGCAGGGTTTACATATTCGATGATGACGGCATTGTAGATCGACTACAGAGGTATATATGAATTTTAGAAGCAAGATGGCCCCAAGGTTATACACTCAGAGTTCCGGAAAGTGGTGGCAGACATTTGGAGGGCACAGCGACTACATGAAGGGTCACTACAATAGATTTTAGTGGAGTATGTCAATACTCTCCGCTATGTTGTTCTGCCTCTCCGAATGGGACAAACCTTACCCCTCACATTGCCCCAGTAAAATCTTTTTAACCAACCTTTTCTTATGCTACGCTACAGAAGCTAGTCTTACAAATCCAACACTCAAAATATGTCCAAGGTAGAGTACAACATCATTGGCATTATAATATGAAGCAAATACCAACAAAGTACATCCATGGTTAAGTGTATATTGCACCCACAATCAAAAATGTACGTAGTGGTAATAAATTTTGTAGTCTAGTCAGAGATATGAGTGTACATTACAACTAGATGTACGCCGCCTCAAGGCTCGAGGTGGGCTAGGGCATGTTGTACAGGCTGAATATAGTATTTGCAAGGTCAAGGTCCTAAAAGTATACTTGTGCAAACTTTACGGATTCATGTCTTGTTGGTTGTAATGAATCTCAACCCTTGAAGTGACGATCACTTTGCCAATGGAAACTGGAAGCACTATGTACAATACCCGCATTTTGCTAACATAGCTCCAAGGCAGAACTGAAATATATGTGGGATTTCCTGGCACCAGCACACATTATCTGACTTTGTCGAGGTGTCGTTGTTCATAACTATATCCTACCTGTATTCCCTAGTTACAACCGGCCTGCTGAACGCTGCTGAGACCACAGCAGATAATTATTATAGCTAACTGATTATAATTAAGTATATACCAAACAGGAGCGGCAACAGCACCGTACTTCACCTTGCGGGCCCACATCATATTTTTCCAGTAGTGATTGTTTTTTCCAGCTTCTGTAAAAGGCAACGGAAGATGCCAAGTTCGGAAACTAAACTGTCCAATTTCGTGACCGTAAGCTGAAGATGACCACCACAAAAGAGGATATAATGGCCTGATTCTTGATATGGTATGGAAATCCTGCTCATAATTAATCATGGCTACACGATCCAGGGCGCAAGGCAATCGTTTGCTTATTGGAAGGGAATTCTTTGCAATTTTTAGTGCGAAAGTACAAAGGCGTATTAGCATACCGCCCAATAATTTTCACGATTGTGTATTGTCATGATCGGAATGCAGTCCAATACTCTAAATACCGGATGAAGTTCCCGTAGACTACGACCTGCAATTTTCTAACGCCTTGGGCTGCCCCACTATTTGCTAAGCCCCACAGTTCTGATATCCCCTTCGGATACTCTTCCCGTTACTTGTGTGAACTGGATCTACACTGTATTTAGCCAGTGTTCGTGTAATTCGTGTAACGCGCTTACTTGGCTCTAATTTATGGACGCATGTCGGTTGTGTAACAATCTTCTAATATATTTCTGTTTTGATGCCGGTATTATGTGAGATTATGTGACAGGCAAGGATGGAGATATTTGTATAAAGATCGCTGCAGCGCCCAAAACATCTACCTGTGCACTCCAGCGTAATTCACCATTCGGACCTAGACACCTCAAGATGTATATGCCATCATCCATATTCACCTCCTCTAGCTTCGGCATTATCGTGTTGTGCCTAGCACAGCTCGTAGCATCCACTCCTGTCCCTACTGATGTTGGGATATGCATCCATAATACTTACGATGCATTTGAGGTCGTCAATGAATGCCTTACAACCCGCCCAAACGACTTCAAAACTTGTCACCCTCGTGTTACGAAGTGTATCAAATCGACATGTGGACTGTATGTAGCTTCTTCCTGATGGACATTTCAATTGATCTCGCTGCCTATATTCCCTTGCTGATAATTCCACGTCTAGATATGATGGTAGCACGCAGCAAGAAGTCGATTCTTGTGTTGCTAGGCTATACCGCACCCTGAACAAGAATTCTCCCGTTGTGAACTGTGTCAGGGGCTTTCAAGGCGGTTGTCCGTCCTATGAGTGGGTATGAGGGAGCGCGCATCGAGGAAGGGCATAGGGCATAACGCTCCTGAGGAGACATGATCTAGCGCTATAGTCCAATCACGAGGTTTCTATGGAGGGCCTTAAATTGATAGTGTATGGTGTGGGGTTGGTAGGAACTATATGCTACTGTGAGAGCGCTTAAACATGTCTTTATAGCTAGTCGGAATTCACAATTTTGCTTATGATAACCCAATAATAGCTAATTCTATTACCTCGTTTTTTTATCACCAAGTGAACTCCCACCACGCAGTAAGTACCTATATGTGTTCTAGGCCGGTCGCGGGTAATTAATATAATTACTCAATTTGGTAAATGTCAACCGAGAAAAACATTCTGTTACAGTCAAAACTCCCTATAAACTTTTTTTTGGACTGACCTTATCCACCTCTCATACCCTTCCTTTTATCAGTGGGAGACGGCAGACATTGAACAAGGGGAGAATTCCGGAAAATTACCTCAAGCCCCTCAAATAATGTAGAACATGCTCATGAGGTTAACAAATCTTCATCTTCATCTCCAATGATGAATGAAATGGAGAGGAGGATACTAAGTTTATTGCCATCGTAGAATCCCCGTATAAGAAATGTTTCTTATACAATAGCGGGGAGGCATTTGAAAATTAGTTCCATATCCACCGGGGGTTCCTATCCACGGGGGCCTTACCTATGGCTCGGGCTACATACAACCAGGTTGGACCTCTTGTGCTGAATATTGATGCGTATGGAAATATTGATATGTATGGAAATCTTGATGAATTCAGTGCAGTTTGGAGCGATAACTACACGAGACTTTGGCGCCATCCGCGGCTGGGTTACACCGACGGGGAGGCTTGGGGGAGCGAGTTAGGGGCTACTAAGTCCGCACCTGTCCCGGCAAGACCGTCCAAGGCCCCTTGGAAAGCCCCATTAACCCTCCTTGGAAGTCCCCAACGGTACCTGAGTCGCTCGCCACCTCGGTCTAGGTTTCTCAGAAATTTAGTATTTTATGTCAGGGTTATGTTACCGGGGGAGCTCGCGCTTCCAGGTAAGCTACAGGTGCAGCAAGAGAGGATGCTGCGAAGAAAAGAACATGGACATGGCGGTAATGAATTGATATTTCATCTTGCAATAAGGTGGACTGTGTGTGAAGATGAGTTGACTCGGTTCGGAAGGTGAGTGGGATGAGAGCTGCTTAAGGTGTGGAGGTTGCGCCAATGGATGCAGATACGTGGGGAGGTCAAAGTAGTCTTCTTACCCACAAGACGTAGGAACTACAGAACATAAGTGGTGAGTTGTGACCTTTTGGTGCTATAGCATGCCACCTCCAGCGCTATTTTAATTTGTAGTCACTCCAGTGCAACTCGACGCCAATCAATCTTGGACAAAACGACCAGGCACTTTTGATTCAATGGTTTGTCGGTTCCAACGCCATTTAGGAACCCTCGATAACACACTCGTTTAGGTACCACCCCCTATGAGATACCACTCCCACCTGTTCCACCTAGCTCTCCCGACCCGGCTTTGCTCCCGTAACTCTCCTCCGCTCACTTCGCCACATAGGCATCTGCGGAAAGTGGGAAAGGCTCTTCTCGGAGGAGGAGTCTGCGCCCTGAAACAGCGTATGTTCATCTCCGTCATTATTGCCTGATAATGCCTAGTGTCCTGTCGCTTCATGTGAACGTCCAGCGCTTTGCATCACCTGTCCCACCACGGTCGTAGTGCATTAGGTGGTTCCTGACCTTATCCTATGGTCATGCCATATCTACAGCTCTGGCTGATATCAATAGCACTGCCATTACCTACCAGTTAACCCTGCCCTGATTCGAGGAATGAGGTGAATAGGCTGTGCATATGCCAAGTTTATGCGCGCCAAGCCCATTTTCTCAAATTGGAAGGGGGAAAAGACCTTTGTTCCGTACATAATCCGGGGTTGTATGCAGGGGAGCATGCGGACTGCCGAGCCTCTATAGCAACGGGAGCCAATAGGAGAGCCGACAAGGGGCGCGACTGGAATATTTCGCAGAGTTCATACTGACCGGTAGGTAACGGCTGAACGAGCGGGTAATCCCAGGTAGCGTAAGCACGTGTGCACATGGCAGCCATACAACAGTTGATTAGCCGGGTGAAGGGAAATCATAGGTGTCTTGGCTAACCGAGGCACTTTAAATGTTTCCTCACTGAACCAGTCTCAGGAGCGACGAAACAGGGTTATCATGCTGAAAACTCCAGAACCGGGCACACCCTGTACCCGCACGGTATTTCTATTGGTTATTGTACTCCGTACCGATACCTGCAACGGGCAGAGCTAACTAAGCACATACGATCGCCACCCAGACCGACCATATCCAGAAACCGACGGTGGCACAGTTCGATGAAGGCACACAGACGGAAGTGGTGCTGGAAGAGTTAGAGGAGGCGATGAAGAGGAAGAGAGAGAGGAAGGGGAAGGGGAGGGCCAAGGACAGTGAGGATACGGTGATGAAGGACGGGTCTAACAACTCCGATACCGATCGGGAGATGTACGAGGACCTATCTGGATATGAGGATGAGGACGAGGCTCTGGTAGCGGCACCTCCAGCTACAAAAAAACAGGCTGCTCCACGTTCTGCAGCAAAACCGGCTGGGAAGCGATCCCAACCAGCCAAAACACCCCTTCGGAGCGCATCTCCTGACGACAACGGACCGTTAGTCAAGGCGATGGTGATCCATGGGGTCCCCTGCCAGAGACCCATGGCAGATACGATACAGGATGTTGGAGT
>Ga0307511_10000787_pt1 | contig 33832 bp, 42 predicted proteins | sample 13_EM_MG_FD_200266 | JGI IMG/M metagenome (GOLD analysis project Ga0307511, IMG submission 200266) | Populus trichocarpa ectomycorrhiza microbial communities from riparian zone in the Pacific Northwest, United States - 13_EM | ecosystem: Host-associated > Plants > Roots > Unclassified | place... | reverse complement strand
GGCGGATCATTAGTGATTAACCCCTAGCCTCCCTTGTTCCCCTCTGCTCAGCCCAGAGAAGCTACCCCTCCTTCTCTAGTGCCGAAACGCGTTACCTCGGCCTCTATTTCCTACCTACCCGAACTACGGATATTCCGGAGCCGCAAGTTACACCAACACGTACGGGAGTGGTCTGTCTCGACCCACTCTGAAGAAATCCACGGTTACCCCATAACTTCGTGTACCGAGCTCTAAGAGAGACTAGCATCGGTTCAGTAGGCCTGTTGGCGAGGTCGGTTCTGACACACGCTCGTTTTCAAAGCACCCGTTGTCCGTTTCTGAGAAACACGCTCAGAACCCACGGAACATTCAAAACAGAGGCAAACGGGGTCCTTCAGTGGGTATTCGGAAACTGCGGTGGGGAACATAATATGCGCTACGGTTGGACATTAGTAAATGAGCATTGAAGGAAAAAAAAAAGAAAAAAAAAGAGTACAAATAGTAGAGTGCGAAAACTTGACCTTTCCATGTCAAGAGAGTCCCCTTGTCTGCACATCAGTATATCTAGGGTGGACATCACAGTGCAGTTGCATAGATAGCCAGGACCCGCGAGTCGCCTGCGTTATAGTCGGTGTAACGAGTGCGGACTGTCCGTCTCTCAGAAATGATCAGCGGCTTTTGGCGGGGGTAGTCCAATCCTCCTATTGCCTCTTCCATCTTTGCAATGCGCTCCAGCGTATTTATGCCGTCCTCCACCATACAATCAAAGACATCTGCGCAGAGCACCAAGCGAAAGTTCCGCACGCTGTGCATCTCACGGAATACCCTGGATTGGTGTTGGAAATGTGCGACTCTGTCCCTTGGCTCTCGCCTGGGGTAGCGGAGGCGAGCGAGTTCCAATTTACACCACGAGCAATGTGGCATATCACTGATGTCGATATCCCGATAGATGACGACGATATCGAGGGGAACAGAAGGTGCGACAGAGGAGAGCACGGTTTTGAAGAAATCAGATGCGGTGTCGTCGGCGGCATCAATCGCTTCCGCTGTGGTTTCGAGCGTCCGAAGAGACTTGTTGTGTGACAAATTGAAATGTCGGAGCAAGGCAGTGCTGTTTGCTACGGATGGTTCACTTGGATTTGTACTCTTCACTTTCTGAGAAAACTCTCACCATATGGATCGGACGGGTACAACTTCAAAGTCTCCAAGGTCTCTCTGCACGCGTCTAAAATGAGGCGTACGCACTTCACCCTGAAGAGGTCCATGCGGCGGAAACGGAGACCCTCAAAAAGGACAATCATGTCCTTCACAAGGTTCACTCTCGTGAAACATGTGAGTGTCAGCCGTCCTCGCAGTGGGGGTATGGAAAGGGGTACGAGTGTCGCATCGGCCGCACTCTCCTGTTCACCTCTGGGGAAGGGGTAGTCAAGCTTGAGGTCTTGAAGGTTCGGGAAGAGGCCGATGAAATACAAGATCTGTCGGCAAGAGCCAAACGGCCGTTTGAGGGCAAGAAATCGAAGCGTTGGTGAGAAGTACCCGAAGCACTGTTGAATGGTTGGCATGAAGTCGGATACATAGAGATAGTCTATTCCGAGTTCCTGGAGGTTTGTAAGTGCGGAAAAGTAGCACAGGGTACGTTTGCTGAGCGATTTGGGACCGAACCCGGGAACGTTATGCACCATGCAGATCCGGAATCGCTTGACGAGCGGAAGCAGGCCAAGCTCATATGATTTTTGGAGTGGCCTAGGCCACAAGTATTTCGTGTCAATCCAGGGCAAGGGGGGGCCGTTTTCGGTTGTGAGGGTGTTATGGAGATAGGGAACGGCAGCTATGTACCATGAGTAACACGTCATGGAACATGCCAAGAGGCTGTCTTTATCGTAAATAAAGTTGGAGATGACCATTTCCACGAGCTCTTGCGGGAGCTTGGCGATTGGGGACGGATTCGCAGCGGGCAACTCTGGGGTGCGCCCTGAGAGCCACCACTCGATCTTGGCTTTGGTTCGGTACCAAAGTTGGTTGACGAGGAGTTCGGTCGCTGTCGTGCTGTCAACAAAACTTGATCGTTAAACAGAATGTGGAAGCACCTGTTAACGAGGACGTAGGTGTCTTCACCACCATGGTGGTTTACGTGGTTACTTTTTGGTGGGTTGATTGGTGCCGGTGATCGAGCGCGAATCCCCTCCAATTTCCTCCCCGGCCCTCATAGCACATCGTGGGGAAGCGACTACCAGCCGGGAGCGTGGGTCTAATTGTCCCCCTTCTGCTTCAAATTTTGGTGACCTCTTTTTTTCCTCGCGGTTCAGTGTGTGGTATGCTCAATGTGTCATGGTCTATCGTCCCAAACTTCCTCCCCCACGATCCCATTCGCCTCGGCAGCGACTTGATCTGTCTTCGCCACATCCATTCTCTTGTCGGTGTTCGGTACAGGCTCGGGCCGGGTTTCCAAGAGACGAACCACACCCTCTTCGAACAATCGCGGGGCGTACCCTGACTGGGGCTGACTCCCCCTTCCTGCCTTGCCTTCATCCCTTTCCAAACCATCCTCCATTCGAGTCTGGCTGCTTCCCTCCAAACCGGGAAGTCAGTATTCCTCGTTCAGTTCCGCAAAGCGCCGTAACGCCACCTCGCGAGAAAGCCGAGAAGCTGGCCGTGATCTTCGAAACGTTCATTAGTGTCTTGGAAACAACAACAAAGACGTAAGTCACGAAAGTCTCCCCACAAGATAGGTTAAGGAAGGTATCATAAACTCCAGTGACTGACTACATTAACCTTCTTGGCAGGCTGACCCACAAGAACTCTCTCCTTCTCGATCAAATCCGTAATCCGCAATACCCAACTCCGACACGACGCTCAAAGCATTCAGCTCGCGGAAGGCTCCAGTATCGTAGTCAAATGCTCCGACGGTGACGTGGCGTAAGCCGAAAACTCGTCCGAAAGCTTCATGAACTTTCGGAACGCGCTAAGCAGTTCGGATGATGCAGGTGGGGAGGGCCTGTCAGAAACAAGAAAAGGATCACGAGCATCGATGGTATTGACGACTTAAGAGGCGATGGTGTAAATGATGTTGTGTAAGTTTTTGACGAGACCGCAAGTCCCTGAGGGTGGGGGAGGAATGTTCGTGAATCGTCGTCGTGGCGTAGACGAAGGGCGGAAGCGGGGAGTGGTAAACAGTGGACGGCCGAGACAACCACCCATGATGGCTCTTATGGTCGTTTCAAGCACGCTGGAGATGCAGGTCGCGAGGTGATCACCGAGGTTTCCAGAGCGTGAGCGGGAGAAAGTGGCCACCGTGCCCCACGCGTCGGCAACCAGATGACGGACTCACCCGACTATTACATGGTCATCCGCACTCAGCGAGGGTGGTCGATAGAGACAACCCAACCAGTCTCCTCCTAGCGGCTCGTGAAAAAAGTCGCAGAGGGCTCAGGTCGTGGGGAAAAAGAGGAAAAAGACAAACATTAATGTCGAGAGAGAGGTGAATACCTACGCTTACGGACGGCCCACAAATTTGAGGAGGAAGATACGGCGTTGGTCGTTGCGGCCATGGTGCGACTCGGAGTAGAGACAAGAGTGGGCAGATTATCTGATTAAATCCCTAATATAAATTCCGGTCCGGAAACTTACCATTTCGGCGCTAACTTCCTCCGTTTCCCGAGGCATGATCCTCATGGATCATTCATCCGCGACGTCGATCCGGAAATCTTCTTGGGTGTCTTGGTCATGCGGCCGGTGTTTCTCTTTTCTGCCTCTCTTGCCTTTCTTCCCGGTCTTCTTCTCTGCCTTGAGGACGGTAGACATGTCAAAGTGTTTCGCGACGCCGTTGGGGTTATTGGAATTCATGAGCAGAGCTAGTTCTTCCACAGTGGCAGCCGTCCGTAGCTGGTCTGTAACCTTGACCTTCTTCCCTTCCTTGGCCTTCTTGGCGTCCTTGGCATCCTCTCCCTGTTCCGCGTAAAAGTGATTTCCATATGAACATCACTCTCGTCGCCGTCACCCCTATCAGCGTTGTCGCCGGACTTGCTCAACCCCTCTTTCGCGCAGTCGGTTTCTGGAGGCATCTTTGCCGGCACAGAGACGATCAGATTCATCGGATGACGAGGCGATTGGACCTTTTGGTTTCTATTTCTTGGATTTCTTGTCGTCCTGAAAGACAGACTTGAAGCATTCGTCTACGGTGGCTTTTAGGCTCCTACCCAGTCATCAGTGAACGGGCAGCCCGAACCAGACGGTGCTGTAGCGTACGATCAGAAACTTGCCTAGTTTACGGGACGTCTTATGGGTCTGGTCCGTTCACCCCATGAGGCGTTCACCGATATAAAAGGGAACATCACCGGTCCGGATAGATAGCCGAATGCCCCATCAAGCGGCTGGGTAGGAGCCTGGGTCACTTTGTGATCATTTTTCCTGATTTTTCTGAAGCGAGAGTCTTGGCAAAACGTGGATCTGATATCGGAGGGGAGCGAGGAAAAAGGTCGTTGCGACCGGGACCATCGGGGGACCGATCAGCCCGGCATAGGTTGGAGTCCAACCTCGACTTCAGAGGGAGAGAGGGAGGCAGCTCCCCCGGCAGCGTATAAAAGCAGACGAGCGTCGGCTGTATCTCGACATCTTCTTTCTTTCCACCCACTTCTCGTGAGTCTGCGCTGTCCTCATCTCCTCTTTCTGACCTCTCCCTTCCCAGATTCCTTCATTTTTTGTCCCTTCGTAGGCCGCAGGTTCGACCCAGTTCACACCGATTGTCTCCTCGCCCCTCCAGAAGCCCCCAGCATCCTACTCTCTCGCCCACCCTTCTACTGCCAACCATGTTCTTCTCTCCTTCCACCACCACCGCTTTCTTCTTCACTCTTTTCTTCGTTGGCCAGGTCGCCGCCTCTCCTATCCCCATACCCGTGAAGGTACGTATATGCCCCGCTGCTCTTATCGTTTTACACCCTCAACAATCTCCTAGGCGGCTGTCGAGAAGCGCCGTGCTCCCGCTACCCAGCAAGGCGTCGGGTTTATCGATAGCCCGCCTACCGGTTTCCAGGACGCCGAGTTTATCGACGGCCCGCCTACCGGTTTCGAGGACGCCCAGTTGATCGATGGCCCGCCTACTGGTTTCGAGGACGCCGAGTTTATCGACGGCCCGCCTACCGGTTTCCAGGACGCCATCCCGGTTCACAAACGCCAAACTCCCGCTACCCAGCAAGACGTCGGGTTTATCGATAGCCCGCCTACCGGTTTCGAGGACGCCGAGTTTATCGATGGCCCACCTACCGGTTTCGAGGACGCCCAGTTTGTCGATAGCCCGCCTACCGGCTTCGAGAATGCCATCCCAGTCGAAGACCTTCCTCCAATCCAGGCCGTCCCAGTTCGCAAACGCCAGACCCCTGATGTTCAAGAGGCTTCCAAGTCTAACGGCAACGGAGTCGTCCCCTATTGAGTTGTATCAAGCGATTGAAGGTGAGAGCGATCTCATTTGGCTGTGACTGCACCAACTGATAAACGCTAAATATTAGAACGGTTGCATCCAGGATGCTGCGGATCCTTTCTTCCCAGTTATCACCTTTCTGTTCCGTTTAAGGTGCAAGGGGCGAAGACTTTCTTTTTCCCATTCAAGTGACGAGGACCACGGTCTAGGACAACCTTCCAGCTACAACTTTCCTTTCGTTACTATTCTTTCGTTGTCATAGTTTCATTTGTCGTATCCGGGAATATGACTGGTTTGAGAAGTAAACCCAGTGGAACGCGCAAGTAAGACTCGAAGCCACGGAACAGTGAGCCTAAATACAAACGGGACATCGCGTCCAGATGGACATACTCTGCGGTCCAACAGTGGCCAGCCTCTTCAATGTTCCTCGTATCTCTCATCGGCGGCTCCGGCGCTTTCTCTGCGAAATCATCGATGGTCAACTCCTTGTTCCTGGATTCCCTCAAATCCAATTCAAACACCCTCTGTCGCACGTCCGCCCGCATTTCGTGGAGGGCCTCTAGGTCTTTGATTAAAAACAGTTAGGGGATCGTCCGTTAGGTGGTCTTGATTGAACATCGGTGCGGCATGACGGGATCGCTTCAAGTGGATCGGTTGTGCGGAGGAATTTTACTAACTGGACATTGCATTTCACACGTCAATAACCAATATTTCTACTTATAACTTCTTAGAACTCGTGCGTTCCAAACAGAGAGAGGCCGTGGGCTGTTTGCTGTCGTAGGAAATGTGGTACCGTTCCGGGCTCTACCGCTGGTCGGCCCTACACCTTATGATAGGCTGATCGGTGATCGACCGCCGGACCTCGCTGCAACCGCATTTGCCTCGGCCGCGACTTGGACCGTTTTCGCCGCATCTGTTCTCTCGTCGGTGCTTGGTACAGGTTCGGGCTGGGTTTCCAAGAGACGAACCACGCCCTCTTCAATGTGAAGGGGCTGGCCGTGATCTTCGAAACGCTCATCGGTATGTAAGGTCGTGATCATTTCGATGTTTGGAGAATCTGACTCGCGGGTGTAGAGGGCATGCATGCGAACGCAACAACACCTGATTACTCGCTACGTTAGCCACGACGCGCCTCAATCTTATGGATGCAATTTCATAGAGGTCGGGTCGGTCTCGGCTGATGTGATGAGACACCGCATGGGCCCCCGGACTGAGAATGTGTGACATCGATGGGCAGCTTCGCCGCTCTGGGGAGGTTCGGTCACCAGGTCCCCCCCGTATTCAACAACGCCTTCCGAACGCACACATCCTCTGTTCTGTCCGCTTCTTTCTCATCGGGCTTCAGGTCTCTGATCGAGGTGGTGCTCGACCCCTACTTTGACACGGAATAACCAAGAACTTGTCGGGGTAAGGAACACTCGGCGGACCCCCGTCTGTAGACTGGGTTCGAGCGTCTGGGGATGCTCGAAGGCGGTCTTGAATATCGTGTTGGAGTTGGCGATCGTAGATTTGATCGGGAAGGGGAGAGTTCCTGCGAGGCAGCTTGCGAAGAGGGTTAACCTTTCTTCTTGTTTCTAGGACACGTCATGGGGATGCATGCTTGTAAATGCGCGAGTCTTCCATGAGACGGAGTGTGGGTCGGATGTTTTTTATGAATAACAGGATATTTTCCATACTCCTTGGCTCATACGAGGAGCCGGAGGGATTTATTGGTCATGGGTATGGAGTATCGTTAATTACTGTTATCGCAGGTCCGATGACGGTTATCGTCCGGCTGATCCTAATCTCAAAGCGGTCCAGCCTGAGAACGTCGCCAAGTCGATTCTCGAAGCCCACCATGGCGTGTCTCTCTGGAAACACTGCGATCCAGTGAACGAGGAGGTTTTCTTTCGATTTCTTCGCCTACGCCTTTCTGAGGATGTTGGTTCACACTCTGGGATAAACTCACGGCTTAGTAAAAAGAAATATATTCTCCGTTCTGAGGTTGTTACAGGGGACCTCAGTCCAACCCCAGCCGTCCCAAACGTATCATTTGGCCACTAGACTTACGCACTCCACCAGAGGAGACAAGCTCCCGAACTTCTCGATCACGGGGTCTTCGATCGTACGGCCCGCTCCGCACCCATCACAAAATCAGTCCGGTTTGGCCGTCTCTATTGCCGCTCACCTGCACACCACAAACGCGAATACGGAAAAACTCAAGCGTAAAAGAGTTTCGCTCCCCCTCCTCTCTCTCTCTCTGCATGGACTCGCTCATTCCGTTCACGACTTCGGGGTCGCTGGTGGATTGCGTCGACCGTACGTCCCAGTCCATCCCAGGCTTCCAGATAAAGACAAAACAGCCCATTCGTCACATCGCTCCCGCCGAATAGGAAAGATGCTGGTCGTCCTCCGGGACGGAAGAAAGCTGTTTGGGGTTTTGAGATCGTATGATCAGTTCGGTGCGTACGGGTACATACCGGTCCTTCCCCCTTTGCAAAGACTGAACGTTTCTTTTTTGTTTTGTCGCGGTGTGTTCTTCCTCGCCGCTTTCAGCCAATCTGGTCTTGGAAGATACGGTAGAGAGGATATACCACCAAGACGTATTCGCCGAACAATGGGTCGGTCTCTTTCTCATTCGTGGTGAGAACGTCGTTTTACTCGGCGAGATCGTGAGCATACACCAAAGTCCCCTCCCCTCCCTGTCGTGATTCTCATCATGTCGTCGTGTCTCTTAGGACCTCGATCGAGAGGACGAAGTCCCACTGAAACAGGTCGAATGGGACACCCTCTTTCCATACCACCAACGCGACACCGATTTGAAGAAGCGACGAGAGGAGTTCAAAGCCCAAGTACTCCACGAAGAGAAAGGTTTCTCGAAGGAAGGCGGAGAGGGCGACGGCTACTGAAAGACTGAACCTCAGGGGTGCAACTCCACTCCGTCAGTCAACCTCGTCGGCCTCGATTGGCCTCCAGTTCCACGAGTAATGCAAACTTCCAAGGGAGAGGGGATTAACCTGGCAGATTCATTACGCCTGACCTCCAGCACGATATACATGTACTTTTACTAATCCAATAGCATGTACTGTAGATCCAAAGATGTCCAGAAACACCACACATATATCCACAATGACACGGGTCGACACCGAGCCCTATTAAATGAGTCCGTCAGCCTGTCGTTTTCCGCTTCTTCCCTGTCTTCCCTATCCCGTTGATTTTGGCCCTGTTCTCTTTGCCGTTCACCTCTTGGGCTGGACCAACTTGAGGGTCCATGATGTCTTCGATTCTCCTCCGAATGTCCCGCTCGGTCTCCGCAAGTTTCTTCAGCCCAAGACCCTTCTGGTGAATCTCAAACTCGGCCTCTGCTGCGCGAAGCCTCTGCCACCTATAAAGACACGAATGGATCAGCCACGGAACCCACTGTAATGAGGAAGAAGGGGGATCATACCCGGCGTGCCTGTCACACTTCTTCTTCCCCCTACACCACCATTCCCCGAAGGACTCGGATTCATCTTCCTGCTGTTCCTGCCCATCGTAATTCTCCAGAATCGTCGGCCCGACCTCCGTCCACTCTTCATCATCCATACAGAGCCTCTGGTCCCATCCACACTCGCCCACTTCCTCAGACCTCTGGCTCGCGAGTTTGATCAAGGAGTCCCTCCACTCGATAACCTCCAGTTCCTGCTTCATCGAGTTTCGCAGATCAACTACCTTCTCGAGCTCCTTCCTCAGCCTGACGAGCTCTCGTTCCTTCTGCTTGCTCAAGCCCTTCTTGACAGTAGTCGCTGGCCTATCGGGTTCTGGTTTCGCGTCGTGGAGGGCACCGTCGGTGAGCTTAACATCTCCATCCGCGTCAACTTCAGCCTTGACTGTGGCAGGTTTCTTGGGTCTGGAAAGGGCGGTGGAAATACCCTCCCTCGCGTCGGCGTCCTTCACAGTTTCCCAGAGTTTCGCTTTGTGACCACCTCCTGCCGTCCAAGCCTCGATTTGTGTGCCCATGAAACTGACGCCGCATTCTTCGGAGCAGTACTTCGAAAATGCGCCTCGAGCAGGCTTGTAGCACGCGCCGGGGGATGAAGGGTCCTTGTGTTTGAGGCCCGCGAAGCAGCGTGTTTTATACGTCGTCTTAAGGGAGAAGTTGGGATTATCTGGCAAATAGCTGTAAGCAACCTGGAAATCCAAGCGAACCATCCCGGCGCTTACTCCGGATGCATATGGGACAGAAGAATTGATCCACGAGGTCGACTTCCAGATCGGACATGCCCAAACACTGCATATGGTACCATTCGTCGCACCTGGGAGTCGACAGTCATCAGTGTCACCGTACGCAAACTGGGTGTTTGGGGGATGTCAAACCTGTCGCAAGCGATCATAACTTTACCCTCCTCGTACTCAGTCTTACAAACACAGTACACCTTATCGTCCGATTCATCCTTCTCCGCTTCTTTCTCTTCCACAGTCTCGCTCGCCACGGGCAGTGTCGATTGTGACCTTGAACGAGCAGCGGCAGCCCCGACGGCGGACGAGTTGAGATTCGTCACAGGCAGTGAGAGAACAGCGGGGGCTTTGGTCATCCGTCCTGATCCTGTGTATGACACGGTCTCGATGGCGGACTGTCCTTGCGAAGTATCCGCCTTGGCTTTGTTGCCCTTAGCCCGGGATTTAGCAGGTTGTTTTGATTTCGCAGGGGCCTGGCCAGATTCAATCCACGGCTGCACGGAACATCAAAACAGGAAACTCCTGGGCCACTCACCTTTGTAGTCTGTTTCTTCTTCCCCTTCATAGTAGGTTTTGGCATGGGCTTTGGTTCAGGCGGAGGTTCGTGGACGATCAACGGAACAAGAGGCTGCCCGGGACCCTGCAACTGCTGGTACAGGACCCTTGGTTGTCCCTGCTCCCTCATAATCTTTTCCAAGTCCATTGGAGGAGGTACGGCGTTGTCGAAGAAAGCGTCCGTCGGTGTGCTTGCTGCCCGCGCTTTGCCCTTATATCGGCTTGTGTCCGTGTGTCTGGGGCCATTATCCCCACGCACGGTACCGTTATTGTCGTCATTCACGAGTCTGAGAAGCTCATCGTCGACATCAACCTCCATGTCGTATTCGCTGTCGGTCCTCGTGCCTCCGGCTCCAAGGGCATTGTCGCCGGCTACACCAGCGGCGAGGTCGAACTCCATGTCGACGGTCATGTTGTCGCTCTCTGTGCCATCGTCATCATTCCTTGCCTCAGTGTCGTGATCGGGTTCGGGTTCTGATTGAACAGGGGGGTGTCGGGGCGGGGAATAACTAAATGGCCGGATAGGAGAAGGTGGTCGGAGGCCAGGTCCTGACATTAGGACCATAGGGGAGGAATATGCTGGGGGCGGGAGGGGTGTTGAGACCGAAATAATAGAAATCTGCCGAGGAGGTTCGATCTTGGGCGGGGCCGGCGGTTCCTCCTCCACATCCGGCACAGATGCAGGTGCAGGTTCAGGCTCCGCCTCTGGTTCAGGCTCCACCTCCACCTCCGGTACTGGTTCATGTACTTGGGCAGCAGGTGGTTCCGGGATAGACTCGGGCTTGGGTTCAAGTTCAACCACAGGGGAAGGTGACTTGGCTGGTGTCGGTGGTTGTTCGTCGACAGGAGAAGGAGAGAGCGATGGATGCATCTCAACCGGAATGACGGGGGATGGCGTGGGGGGCTCACTTGATTCCTGAACAGGGGTTGCCAACGTTGGTACATTATATGTTTCTTCAACCTCAACATCGACAGCCTCTTCGACCATGGGTGAGGGGGATTGAACCTCTGGGGAGAGGCTTGTTACGGGGCCATCAGGGTCAGGGAATATTGGAGTTTCTGGTGAACAGCGGGGTTCGCGATACTCAGTTGGGGATTTTGAAGGTTCGTTAACGGGAGATGCTGACCTCGGTGGAGGGGTAGGGGAACGAGGGGGCGGGGGTGTTGGAGATTTCCGGACAACAGGTAGTGGTAGTATTTGTAAAGGGGGGAGTGAAGGGGGAGGAGGGAAGGGTGGGGGTGAGATCCTTCGTGGAGGGGGGTCGTTTGTGAGCAAATTTGCAATGGGGATCGTTGGTCCAGTGCTGACGCTATGGCGAACGTCAGAGACGCGGGGGAGAGTTGGGAGACGCTGTGGCTTTGGTGGCGGGTAGGTGCGGTCCGGCGAGATGGGGAGATCTGGCACAAGAGCGCTGATACGCATCAAAGAGCTCCTTTCGAGGGGCGGTCGGGCTGGCTGGAAGATTTCCAAGGGTTCTGCCGGGATAGGCTCATCAGGTAGATCATAACTCTTTCGTCTCTTGTGGGGAGGTTCGTGATGCTCCTGGCTCCGGCGTCTCCAGGTCGGAGCTGGCTCTCTTGTGTACTCGTACGTAGGAGGCGAAGTGGTGGGGTGCTGTGCCACCACTGGTGTACGCGTTATACTCTCGCGAGAAGCCGTCCGCCTTGACTCTGCAAATTCATTGCCCATACGTCGACGCTCTTGGCTTGCGGCTTGAGCCAGCGCCTCCAGTCCGCCGCCGAGTGATGGGGAAGGTTGGGGCAAGACGGGACTCGAATTATACGGCGGAAACGTCGGAGTTGACTGGGACGGGTACTGGGCAAGGTGCATCGAAGAGTTGGAGAAGGACCTCGACCTCGGCTGGACTGGGGACCGAGTAAGGGGGAGGTAGTTGTCTTGAGAGCCCGACGTAGAAGGGCGGGCGTATAAGGGTGACTGACCACTCCACGGGCTGGGTTGAGTGGGGGGCTGTGTGCTATACGGTGACATGGGTGAGGTGTATGTTTGTTGGTGTTGGTGTTGTGCTAAGACGCGTTCAGGAGAGGTTGAAGGTTCCCGCCGGTAAACGAATTGGGGTGAGTACGTCGCCGGGCGGGATCTGAGCCCGTCGTTGTCGTTATAGGACCGTGGTCGGTCTACGGAGGGGGTGTATTTAGCATCAGACAAGGGACGGTAGCTAGGGGAAGTTGGCGGATGTGCGTTGCTTGTCTGGGCTGGGAAGGCGGGGTGATGACGTGAAGGGCGGTCAGTAGGCCTAGAGTCGTGGGCGGCCGACGTCCTTGCCGACGTCGGGGACGATGTCGGTGATGAAGAAGGCGGATTCGTCTCATCACTGCACAGGAGGGAGGAGATGGCGAGCCGGCGTGAGGCCATGTTTAGTTGATGGTAGGGGTACAAGAAACAAAATGACAAAATGCTATCTGAAATAATCTGTACAACGAGACATTGCGTACAAAACCCATACGACGACCACGAAGGGCCGCCGCAGAGACGTCTCCGAAGAGAATCCCTATGGAACGCGTCCGACGCACCCAAGTCCCGTCCCTGTGTTCAGTCTCCAGCCCAATGTGACGGTCTCAAGGTCCTCGACCCACTCCAGTCCAATTACGGCGGGCGGATCAGTCGTCGAGATGCTTTTGAGGGCTGTTACGGACCGTTAGAGCTTTGTTTCGTGCGGAAAACGACGGACGGCGTACCTGTGGTTTAAGCGTTAAGGAATATTTTCTGGCAATTTCCACGATTTTTGTAAGCTGGGTTTGAACTGTACAGCTGTGGCTGTGCAGTAGCCGAAACCGGGGACCGTTTTGACGATAATCTCCAGCTCGCTCAAGGGTCTCAAGAAAAAACTCATCGTCGCAGATTGCGCAAAACTCTGCAAGACGTTCTACTGATCGTCCTCAAATCCACCTTCAACCATGTCGGTGGCTTCGAAAAACCCCTTCGCCCTCCTCGACGCCGGTCCGTATCTAATCTCATCACCGCTTTCTTGTTCCTCATCGCCGCACAGAGGACGGGGGAGGAGAAACCCCACCCGCTCCTGCACCACTTCAATCCAGCACCAACCAACCCTCAACCAAAGGTGGTCAGCGCGACCGTGGTAATCGTGGTGGTCCCGGCGTAAAGGGCGGCAAGTACTACCCAAGGGGTGGCGCTCGTACATCCGCTCCTCGGGAAGGTGCTGAGGATGACGGTGCCGATGACTCTACCGGCAAGAAGGGTAATCATCTCCTCTAGAAATGCGCCAATATTCCCCCCTGATCGTCCTCGCCATCCATTTCTTCCCTATCCAGTTGAATTCGTCGACCGAGGCCGCGGCGGGGCTCGTGGTCGTAGCAATCGCGGCCGGGGTGATAGGGGAGGTTTTCGTGGTGAAGGTCGACGTACACACGATCGTCACAGCGCTACAGGCAAGACGTAAGCACCCTCACTCCGACTCAGAGATAAAGAGATCTAGCCTGAACCCCCATCAGCGACTCGGAAAAGAAGATCCACCAATCTTGGGGCGGTGACGAAGGCCAGACCGAGTTGGCGACTGAGACTGCTGCTGCCAACGATGCCGCTGCTGAACAAGTGGCTCCCGCCGAAACTTGGGAGCCCAGCGGAGGCGGCGATACGGAGTGGGGCGCTGAGGCTGGCAATACTGAGTGGGGTGCTGAAGGCGGGAATACTGACTGGGCCACCTCCGCTCCTCCTCCTCCTCCTATCCCCACGACGAACGCTGAAGAACCCGCCGAACGGTCTGACCGCCGTGGCAGGGACCGTCAAGAGGAAGAGCCAGACAATACGCTGACCTTCGATCAATACCTCGCCCAGCAGAAGGAGAAATCCCCCATCGTTCCTCAGCTGGAGACCAGGAAGATCGAGCAAGACGAAAGCCTCTGGAAGGGTGCTAAAGAAATCGTCAAAGGCGCGGAAGAGGACACTTACTTCGTCGGAAAGGTCCGCATAAACCACGCTTTATCACTTGCATCTACTCACCACCATTTAGACCAAGTCCACTCCCAAGGCCCGCACAAAGAAGGAGGAGAAAGTCTACTTGGAGATCGACGCCCGTTTCGAACGCCCCGACAGAGGTCGCGGCCGTGGTGGCCGCGGTGGGGACAGGGGTGGTGGACGTGAGCGGAACCAAAGACGTGACGGACGATCAAATGGCAACACGCGCTCGGGCCCCCTCAATGTTGACGACGAAACTGCATTCCCTTCGTTATCATGAACACCCGAACCTCACAAAGTGCGGCACTCCCAGTGTCAAAATGATACGGCTATAACATGACACCATGACATGTATATTTCCCCTGCTTCCTTTCTTTTCCCGGCTCTTGTTCTGAACGCAGCCGTTGCTTCGCCCTTTGTGTTACTACATGTTTATAGCTCTTGAACGTTGAACAATGAATTATAAAAAGTGCACGCCTGGATCTGACCGGTGATTGCTGTCTGCGTGTCTCGGCCGGATGTTGACGCCTGTCTGCCATTTTCGTTTTGACATCACACGCTCGTTTGTTGGCAACCAACAACGTACAGTATCCTCAGATTGACCATGATCGAAAAGGTTTACATCGTAAGACACGGTAAGTCTGTTTGAAAGCCGTTTTAAAGGCTCATCTTGAATCGGTTATGTAGGATTCCGGCTCAACTGGGTCACTACCAACTGGTACTCCATAATCTATCATCATATTCCCGATTTCCTAACGGAATCTGTCGTAGGACGAGTCCAACTGGCCTCCCAAGGGATCCTCCACTCGCAGCCTACGGAGAGGTAAGGCACTACACGCAGATTAAATGGTATGAGAGCCTTGATCTTGAACTCCGAGATAGGCCCAGGCTAAGGAGTTCGCACAATATGTCCTCTCACTTCCTGAGGAAGAACGGCCGACTGCTATCTTCTCCTCTCCCTACTGTCAGTTCTGCGCTGAATCGTGTGGTCTGATACCGACTGGTTGACTGCGTCCAGACCGCTGCCTGCAGACATCCCAGCCGACAGCGCAAGCCTTGGACCTCCCTTTATACGTAGAACACGGTTCGCCCTCCTAACTTCGCAACTAGTTGCCGCTCGATAACTCCTCTGTAGGGTTAAGCGAGTGGTACTCTCCAGTTGCCCCCGGGACGGGCCTTCATCCTCGATCTGGATCTGCCTCCGATCTCAAGCAATGGTTCCCAGAAATTGATCCTGCAGGGTGGTCTACAACCTGGTATCCATCTCGTCGAGGAGAAGACGTGGAAGAGATCCACGATCGTACTGATGGGTACCTCTCCGTCTTCATCCCACATCTAGAGAGATTATACCCCCAGCACAAAGTAATCATGCTCGTGAGCCATGCTGCGACGATCATCGCGCTCATAAGGAGCTTGCTTGGTGATCGGGAGTTACCAGTAAGGGTCGGGTGCTGCTCTCTCACGGAGGTTGTGAGGAAGGGAGGGGAGGATTGGAAGGTGATCGGTGGATGGGAAGTGAAGAAGTTGGCAGATGGGGCGCATCTTGAGGGTGGTGCCCCAAGGGACTGGGGAATTGAGGACATCGAAGTTGTTCACGGCAAGGTACAGTTGTGACTAATGTGCCTGGACCACGCGTATTGACCACACCTCCAGGTTGTTGAAGACAAAGGCGAAGCCGAGTTCAGTGAGGAGGACGATCAACCTGTGGGATCCCAGGTCCCGGACATCCAGGTCTCAATTCACCCTAGAATGTAGATTTTCGTGCCGGTAAACCTACCGATAGAAGTCGTTTAGTATCAGTGTTGTACCCCCGAACTGTAATTGGTGTGAAGTTGTTCCTGGATTGCGATGGCGTAGCAAGCGTGGGAATTCACATCGGAAAGACTCCGGCGGCCCCGAGTCTTGGCGGAACACATCATCCCATCGCTTGCGTTCTCCACCACTACACCCCGACGCTTACCCACCCGGCCATAAATAATCTGCTCACGATGGGCATTACCCACATTACGACCAACGCTCAGCTCGACGGGATTCTTGGACAGTCCCCTACGAAGGTTTCGGTGCGTTTGGTCCGACGGAGAGCACGCGTTCAGTGCGCCTGACCAATACGCCCCTAGGTTATTGATTTCCACGCTACGTGGTACGAAGCGCTTGTTCAACGCAGTATGCTGATAGAGCTTCACGGATCTCCTGCGACGACCTAGGTGTGGACCATGCCATCAGATTGCCCCAGTGTTCGAGGCATTCTCCAACCAATACCCCCACGTCAACTTTCTGAAGTGTGATGTCGACGCTGCAAAGGCCGTTTCTTCCAAACACAAGGTTACTGCAATGTGAGTCGCTGGGGCTTACCGACACCCTTTACCGACTAACCGAACCACAGGCCGACGTTCATCTTTTTCAAGGGTTCAAAACAAGTGGATATGATTCGTGGTGCCGACAAAGTGTAAGACTCTCGACCTTCTTCGGGACTCTGTATCCTGACGGCCCTTTGTCTACAGTGGACTGGATAAAGCCCTGAGGAACCTCGCTGGTTCACCCGGCCAAACAACTGCGGAACTAAATTTCCCCGGAAAAGGACACAAGTTGGGTGGAGACGGCCCAGCAGGCACGCCACCTCCCAACGTTCAACCGGCCGGGGCTGCTGCCGGAGGTTTCAAGGGTTTCATCTACAACGTTGCTGATATGTACCACGGGCTGGACCCCCAGCTAAAGATTCTCTGCTGGGTTATTTTCTTGTACATCGTCATCCAGACATTTTTCTAGGGTCGGGGACCATCTTTCTGTCGTTGTAAGGCCTCGCACTCTGTAGCCGTTGCGAGTTGTGGAGACACATGTGCCCGTACATTTCCCCCGTCGGTTATACGATATACGATGGCCAAATTAAATACTGAGGATTACGGGTGTACTGCGACGTCGAGATTACCTGTGGAGACTCAGGCACACAACTAACGGAGTTGGCCCAGTCGCGGAAGGGCTACTTTGAAGCAAGCAGTCACGTGGGCGAAACGCGTGCATTTCCAAAATCCATTTCTCTGACGTCCACTCCCTCGATGCGTGACTGTCTCTAGGTGATCTCGTTCCGAAACCGCCCACAAACCACGTATTTTGGACGCATCTTCAGGGGTCTCCCCTTTCCGCCATGTCTGTCGTGAAAAAGAACGAGGAGCCGCCGTTCATCCCTGAGTCTTACTTCGATGCACCTACACAACGGTTGTACGCGTTGAGCCTGGGCCTCTTATGTCAAGTGAGTCCGAGAACTTCAGGGAAACCCACTAGGTTTTGACTTCCGAAGTAGGCCGTTAAAGTTTTCGACTTCTTTCAATACCTCCTGACATATGACGAGGAGTCCTGGTCGGCCAGCTATGTGGCGAAGTGGATGGTGGTCGACACTTTCTTCATCCTCGGATTATCCCTGCTAAGGATACCCAGACTACGATATACCTCCTCCGTCCTCGCCCTACAACTCATTACACTTTGCCTGCTGGATGGATTGTTGTTCGGAAGCATCTCATTACACCTGGGGATCGGAGCGGCACTGTCATCGGCGATCGGAGGTGCGCAAATTGTAGAACTCGACGTGCGATGTGTTTTCATTCTAACACTCGTGTCAAGGTCAAAGGGGTGGGGGTCATTTCCGAGTCACGGACTTGGTACCAACATTTGGACTCTTTGGAACGAACGATGGTGGCGATCCACACCTGCTTGGCCAACATACCGTTAGGATGTCCCCTATCAGTACCGCCCAACTCAACCCCTATACCGAAGCGTTCTGCTTGGAAACACCCGGAAGCGCGGTCTTGATTCCCGTATTATTGAACAACACCACGCCGATCGGAATCCGCTACAGTCTCCTTCCACTGGGTTACGGCGAAGGCCAAGAAATCCTCGGAAAGGTGGAGACGCACGACTTAAACGCAAAGGATATCCGCGCCATTGAACAGTCAAGACAGGAAACCCTGGAGCTCACGCGGACGAACCCAAATAGGCGCGATGTCAACGACCCAGACTACGACGAATACGACGATGACGAAGAGGAGGATGCAACCGAGTCGCCTGCCAACGCCCTACAGAAATCGCAAACAATGGCCCATATCCGTATCACAAAGCCTGGAACGCTCCGCCTCGAACGAGTCCTCGATTCTGCGGACGTCGATGCGCGACTTGCTTATCCGCTGGAAGTTGTCATCGCTCCTTGCCCCAAAGCAGAGTTCGTCCCCGACGACATCTCTCGAGGTGATGACATTCGCTGTGCTTCTCCTGGCGTCGTGTCCGGACACAAAGGTTCCACCCCCGGTGAAGACGTCAATTTCAACCTTGATATATTTGGAGTCCCGCCACTCAGCCTTCGTTGGTTTGAGGACGTCAACGGACGACGGGAGTACTTCACTGTCGAGGGCATTGTAGGCGATCAAACCCGCGGCATTTCCGAGGCCCCACAAAAGCTCCAAATACCCCTCACCGTTTCACTCGGCGCCATAGGATCACACACCTACACCTTGGAACATGTCGTGGACCGCTATGGGAATTCGTTGATACCACCCCTTTCGCCTACGACAACACGAACGATCACCGTCCTCCGTCGCCCAAGTGTGTCTTTCAGAAAGTGTGGACCCGGTCGTCCATCCTCCTTGTTAACTGGCTCCGAGGCACGAGTTGCGATCACTACCCACAGCTCTGACCCTTTGGACGGGTTATGGGACGTTAGTGTTCGGTACACACCTTCCGACAAGAAACACAAAGGTTGGGATAAGCAACTCAAGACTCAGGATAGTACCAAGGACATCATTCTGCATGCGACTGCCCCCGGTGAATATACTATCCTCGGTGTGAAGGGCAGGTATTGCGAAGGCGATGTGTTGAGCCCGGAAACGTGCAAGGTCGTCGGGGTGCCCCTCCCCAGCGCAGAAATCGAGTGGAAGAAAATTCACGAGTGGTGAGTGGTATCGCAGGTGACGTGTACCGTGCTAACCCTCTCCAAAGTTCCGGTGATACCGGTGTTTCTGCTTCGCTTATCCTTCGCGGCACCGGCCCCTTCCAGGTGTATTATCAATCGCAGAAGGACAAGGAGCCCCCCCGCGAGTTGTCCAAGACCATTGGAGGTTCTCGTGGAGAAATCACTCTCCAGCCAGATCAGAGTGGCCACTACAAGTTCACATTCACTCATCTCAGCGACGCCAACTACAACCAGGTCCCACTCAACGGGCCGAGTATCGACCAAGTTATCCACCCTCTCGCTTCTGCTGAATTCGCCACCGGAGAGAATATGATCCCTGGTAGAACCAGGAGACTCATTAGTAGTTGCGGTGGGAGTCATGTGGACGTCCCTGTCGATCTCAAGGTGTGTGCTCACGGTCTCCCCCCCTCCCCAATACTCATCTAGTTCGTAGGGCACTGGACCGTGGAACCTCCACGTGCAAGTTGTCAGCCCCCAGGGTTCGGAGTTGTTGCACGAGGAGAACATCCCCAACCCGAGGTATACCGTCCGGGTTCCCATACCCTCGGATATTGACCGCGATGGCGGTTCTTTCGAGGTTGCTTTGGGTAAGACCAGGTCCTCCCCTTACTTACAACCGCTCATCTCCAATTTAGCGAGCGTTGAGGACGCATACGGCTGTAAACGTACCTTGACTATTCCTACTGTATCCGTCAATGTCAGAAGGGTCAAGGTTAGTGCTCCACGTTTGGTATCCCCGTCAAACCTAATGCGCTTGGTAGCCTACCGCCAAGTTCTACGCCAGGGAGAAGCGTGAGGTCACTGTCCTTGAACATGAGAAGGCCAGCATCCCACTCAGGTTAACTGGTGATGCACCTTGGACCATCAAGTATCGACGCCAGGAGGCTCCGAACAGAATCCTCTCGGCCACTCTCGTCACTCCAAACGACCACCTCACCGCTCATGTTGATGGAACATACGAGCTTGTCGAAGTCACTGATGCACAATGCTCTGGCTCTATCATTCCGGAGGAATCGAAGTTTGTCGTCAAATGGGTGCCCCGGCCATTCGCTCGTCTGTCTCAGGACACCGAATCAAATTACGATGCGATCAACGGTTCACATATCTTGCCACCTATTTGTGAAGGAACGCTTGGTCATGTCGACCTCGATCTTTCTGGTCGCCCACCTTTCCAGATCATGTACAACATTGCTAGGGACAATGGGGGCGGTGGGATCAAGCTCCTCGACCAGCCGACGTTCAACAGCATCCAGCCCCATACGAGGTTCCAGCTCCACACGAAGGAGCCTGGAAGAATGTACTACGAGGTCAAACAGATTGGCGATGCGGCGTACCCATTGGCCAAACACCGCGACCACATCATCCTACCTAAGGATAGACTGCTGTTCGAGCAAGACGTTCTCATGAGGCCATCCGCTGCCTTCAAGTCTTCCAGCCGCCTGGCTTACTGCGTTAACGACAACTTCGTAACCAGGGATTTTACTGGTTCCGGTGGGGTGATACTTTTGGAAGGAAAACCTCCGTTCGCGATAACACTCTCGGTCAAAAACATGGCCGCCGGAGAGACCTTCCATACGACTGTCGAGGTTGACGCCATGTCCTGGAAGGTGAATTTACCGAAGTACATCTTTACCAGCATCGGGCCCTACCTAGTGACCATCGACTCAGTTGGCGATTCTTCCCGGTGCGAGCAAACCGCTCCAGACGCTCTCCACAGGTCGATCTGGATAGATGTGGCTGAAACAGCCGCAATTGTACCGTTTGACCGAAGGGAACACTTCTGTGAGGGAGAGATGGCCCAATTCCAGCTTGAGGGCAACCCGCCTTGGACCGTTGGGTAGGCAGCTTCTGAATGCTCTGAGCTGTATCTGTTCTGACATCACATCTCACCCAAGCTATCGCATCAATACCAAATCCCACAGCCAGCAAGCGAGGAGCTCACCGTTCTCGCTGGCTCTGCAGAAACCTGGAGAGTTTATGATTACCTCTGTGGCTCACCAGCAAACAATGTGCAAGACGGCTGTAACGGACCTTCGTTACACCGTCTACCCGTTACCTTCCGCACAGGTTGGCCATGGGAAGAGGGTTTTGCAGGATATCCACGAAGGTAAGTCATGCTATTGCGCCTCCACAACCAGAGACCCGTGACACTCAAGCACATCTTAGGTGACCAAGCCGAGATCGTGTTCACCCTCAGCGGAGAGCCACCCTTCACCTTCACATACCAGAGGTCAGAACTTCAGACCAAGAAAAGCAACAAACTGCCGAAGATCCTGGAGACGCACACCGTCACGGGAGTGACCACCAAAGAGTACTCCATCTACTCTTCTTTGGAAGGTGCGTAGGCTACAGGGCGATGACTCCGTCTCACGCTGATGAACTCCCATAGGAACGTGGACCGTTACATTCATCTCCGACAAGTTCTGTCGCTACCCCCCAGTGTCCATGGACTCCGGAGCGGAAAAATCCCAGCGTTGATCCAAGGAGCGCGCCCATATTCCTAGATTTACCAGCTTGTTGTAATTTTTCCTCTCCATGCTTTGAATAATATTACACCCCAGCACCGTACGTCGTAAATACATTCAGCAAGCGAATACGAAGCATGGCAAAAATTTATAGTTGTGTGCTCGAGGAATCCCTCGGGTGTGAAGTGGGTAATGGTGAAGATAGCACTACTGCGGATTGTTCCAGAACATGATTGAGGTCGGCCTATACCTCATCATCAGCCAGCTGCTGTGCCCACGACGGCTCAAACACGTACCATGCGCCTGGTCCCCAAGAGTTGACCGAACATCTCAATCCTTTCTTCGGACGTCAGGCTCAAAAATTGGTCTGACGACATTTGAGAAAGGATAAGGCGTGCTGCAAAGGCGTTCATTCCCGTCGCCATCGCAAGATCATTTTCGCCCTGAACACCCTATAAGACAAGTGTAATCATTAGAGCGTGCGCGCAGGACGAACCTCAGGCTCGGATAAAGGTGAATCCTCCGCTTCCGTGTCTCCCAACCACCAACGTTCTTGCCAAAGCGAGCCTCCCGTTCTATCCCTACTCTCTGCCAAGTCTCCATAAACTCTAGCCAGCCTCGCGGCCTCCTTTATACTCTTAGCAAACACCCAGCTGACCGTGCAATCTTCCGTCTTCGTCCCCACACCCTCAGCAATCATAAGCGATCTCCTCAGCTTCTTCACCGACTTCAAGATTGGCTCCGTGAAAGTGAACGAGATGGTGCAGTTCTCTTCGCCGTCGCCGAAGGCCTGAGAAACGAGGAAGGCTTCGAAGATGACTAGGATGTGAGAATATCTCCAAGAGATATCAGAGATTCCAGTGATGAGTCCATCGCACTCGGAGGGCATCGCAGAAAGGGATATAAACAGAATTGCGGTGTCTTGGTCGAGGATAAGATCCACGCCGCCGAGGAACTCGCGCTCAACGAGATCTATGGCAGCAATGTGGTCCGAGAGGCATCGACAGAGAGCGTGTTTTTGGAGAAGGTCAAGCGAGGCAAGGTATTGGTGACGAGAGACCGGTAAAGAGTCAGTCGCAGGAAGTTGAATTGTGTTTTTGTCAACAAGTTCTGGAGGAACGGTCGTCACGGTCTGAGGAACCTCGACTGCCCGTGAGTCAGCTATGGCGGTCTCCGTTGTCGTTACAGCTGGAGGTGTGCTGAGATGTACAAGACGATGGGCCAGAAACTCAGCGAAGTCTTGTCTCCTCCCTACGGCACGCGCAGGACTAGGTTCACTAGTCTGTCTGGTGGCGGGAGGCACAACGTGCAGGATGGCATCGGAGATGTCCGGTGGAACAGGGTCGCGAGGCTGTGAGGTGATATCCGGGAGAACCCGTATGTTTTGTGGAACAAGAGGGATCCGGGGGGAATGGCTCTTGTTCAAGATCTCCGTTCTCCTCGGAGAGGTGGGTTCCGCAACGAGTAGGGGAATGGTGTAACGCATAGTTTCTGAATCTGACAATTGGAGAGGGGATTCAAAGCTGGAAGCAACCAGGGGCGAGAATTCCCCAAGCCGTCGCCTCTTTGCTGGCGCCATGAGGAGCTCTGCTTCATACCAGTCCTGACAGCCTTCAGCCTGTTGGTACCACGGTTCAACGAAGTCACGTTGCGGGATTTGCGAGTTGAACTCCAACTCCTCGAAAAGAGATTCGTCACTATCAAGGTCCCGTGTTATCTCGGCGTCGTTGCCTGTAGGTCCCATCAGGCGCAGGGGTGAGTCGGGCACAAGCGAACCAAACAGGTCGGCACCAATCCTGGATACTCTGCGTCGTTCATCCCGGGTCAGGACAAGCTGGTGAGGACGAATACTATCATCGTAGAGTATTTCTGCAACCACGAAGTCTTCTGGATGCGTGCACTCCACAAACGCGAGGTCCGAGACGGGTCCTGACGGTGTTGGGGAAACAAGATCGTCCAGCAGCCTCCGAACTTCGTCTCTCTCGCGTGGGTCCCGGCAAATGAGAATCATGAGATCGTCCAGTATGTCTTCTGACACTCTTGAGACTTCTTCGTTGGTGGGGATCTTGTCACCATACTTGAAGGGTCTGAGAAGAACGTGAGTCTGACAACGCCCGACGAATGGGTTAAAATCACATACACCCAAGATAACTCGAGATTCAGAGGTCGTAAACCTTTGACCATCCCAAGAGACGAGGTCAGAGATGCAAAATCTCCGGGGAGTTGTTCCCAGGGTTTGTGCGCTGTCGGAGGAGGCAACTCCGGCACTACAAAACATCAGAACAAGGGTGATGTGTTTCCTGGAACACCCTTACCCTCAAACAGCAGCGCCTTCGATTCGTCGATCCCATCTTGTAATATTATCTCGAATTCGCTGCATCCAGCCTTCGACCATATGACCCTCAAGTCCGCTTCCAGATCATCCCCATCCACATGAGATTCTGGCTCGTCACCGTCGGACATAGAGGGGGGCTGGCCGAACATGGACGACGCTATCGTTGCACTGTCAGCGCATTCCAGCGGTCGGGGCTCTTCCTTATGGGCCCTTAGATTCAAGGGAGAAATATTGTGCCGTGGAAGAAGCGATGCGAGGCTACAGTATGTCAGTTCGCCGTCGACGATTCGTGCGGACACCCGTACCTATGATGCGATAGGTCGTAATCGGCGTGGCCAATCCTCCTCTGCCTCGGTATCTGAACTTCCCCTAAACAGGATCCGTGTGTTAGTCACAAAGAATAGGGGGACGTGAACTTACCCATTTTCAATGCTTCTAGTTCCAGAATAGATACACCAACTCCGGGCCCCGTAGGGGGGGACGGAGGGAACAATTCATCCACCTGGCTCGAAGTGCCTCCCAGCCCCAAGGAGGGAGTCGGCAATGGCGACGAAATCGGGGGGTAGGTTGCTGAAAAAAAAAACCCAACGAGTCAGCTTCCCCAGTAACCAGTGGAACCCCTACATACTCCAACCATCGACGATCCTCATGTGTTCCATACTCAGATCCTCCTCTTCGATCTCCACTGTTGGGGCAAGGCAGCGCAAATCACTCATCTTCCGCGGTACTTTGATTGAACTCTTAGACGAACCGTCCGTGTATCCTGGCCAGGAGCTCCGGGGGAAGATAGGAACCTCTGCAGTGTCGATAACGGGGAGAGGGGGGGACTCGGAACGAAGGAAGGCGTCCATAGCAGGGTTTGTACGGTCCGGAACCGACTTAGTGCCCGCATGGACAGAACGTATGAGGGACATCGTCTTGCGGTGGAGGTTAGGTTCAATCTTGTACTGTGTACCTCTATCCAACGGTAAGCAACACCTACGGGACGAAAGGTGAATGTAAATACAGCATCTCATCCAGGGTCGGGAGAGACGGGGTGGGCAGGTCGGGAACTTTGACCGGAACCAGGGTATATGCGTCGAGTGCTGATCGCAGAGAACCAGGTGAGATGGTTACCCGAGACTCCCCGAACTTTGGAGTCTGTCTCAGAGCCTTGCTAGACAAGATGGGTGATACAGGACGGAAGCTTTCCATCGCCCGTTCGTCTGTAGTGGGGTTGGTTAAATGTGCACGTGGGATGTAGTACGACGAACAGGGATCAATCTCATTCCAGCACTTCAAGGTCGCTAGCGGCGCAGCACCAAGGTTCATAGATCTTCGTATACGACCAAGAGCATCTGGATCTGCCGCCCATTTCTCTTCTGGGACGAGTGGCGGATCCAAATAGCGGAGCAAAGTATCCATTGGGTCGACAGGGAGGGTAATAGAGTTTGGGTCCTCCAAAGGCACAAGTGCAATCCTATCGGACAGTAACTGGAGCGCGTACAGACATCAGAAACAATCGGTCGAGAATGAATAGACGCGACGCGAGATGAATGGTACCGTTTGCACGGCATCATGTGTGAAGGTCACGTAGTCTTCAGTGATATGAGCGTGGCAGTAGTCCAGTAGCAATCCACGGATATGTTCCCTGAGCAGTAGCTCACGTTCCATCGACGGCGGACTTGGTGAAAGGAGATTGGGGTGCACGTGATGCAACGGTGAGGAGATCCCGTTGCGAACGGGCCGGACTGATCAAGCTTTGTGGAAACTATGACGGTGGAAGCAAAACCTGGGGAAGAACTCAAGAACGAGCAATTGCCTCCTCACGAGGACGAGGACGATGAAGAAGAAGAACCTGGTGTAACCCCCGGAACGGGTGAGTTCCTTACGTCCGACGTGACCTATTTTTCTTATCACTGCGGTTCTTGCAAACAGACGGCGCAAAGAAAAAGAAGAAAAAGAAAAAGCCCAAAAAGAAGAAGGCAACCCAATCTGACCCCCCGAGGGTCGGCCTTTCGAAACTTTTCCCAAGCGGGGTGTATCCGACCGGAGAGATTTGCGAGTATAAAGATGAGTAAGGAGAATTCCGGTATAGCCCGTGCCCGACCTTGTCCTCAGCATGCCTGCAGTAACTCGTGGAGAACTACCTCCGAAGAGAAACGTTACGATGAACGCATGGCCATGGAAGATCCTGAAGTCACCTACAACAACATCCGGAGGGCAGCAGAGGTTCACAGACAGGTTCGACAAGCCGCACGGAAGTTCATCAGGCCAGGCCAGTCTATGACTGAGATTGCCGAGTACATCGAAAATGGCACTCGGGCGCTCGTGGAGGAAAAAGGACTGGAATGTGGCGTTGGTTTCCCGACAGGTCTCAGTTTGAATAACTGTGCTGCACATTACAGTCCGAATGCAGGCGACACTATTGGTAAGTCCGTACCACAATCTCAGTCCATGATCTCTTAACATCATACAGTCCTCAAGCAGGAGGACGTACTTAAGGTTGACTTTGGTGTCCATGTTAATGGGAGGATCGTGGACTCCGCCTTCACTCTGACGTGGGACCACACATACGATAAGCTGCTGGAGGCGGTACAAGCCGCGACCAATACAGGAGTTCGGGCGAGTCGCAGTAACCAATACTCAGGTTCGACCGGTTGCTCACCCTAGCTTAGGAAGCCGGCATCGACGTGCGACTCTGTGATGTTGCAGCCGCCATCCAGGAAACCATGGAATCCTACGAAGTCGAGGTCGGAGGAAAGATCCTACCCGGTGAGCCCCAATCACATTCTGGCTTCTAGATCCGCTGAACGGTTGTCAGTGAAACCTATTGCCAACTTGAGTGGTCACTCAATCAACAGATACCAAATCCATGGTGGTAAATCCGTCCAGCTGGTCAGGAACAACGACCAAACGAAAATGGAAGAGGGTGAATACTTTGCCATCGAGACTTTCGGGTCAACGGGGCGTGGTCATGTCATTGAGGAAGGAGAGTGTTCCCATTACGCCAAGGTCGCCGATGCTCCCAATGTCCCTCTACGGCAGGTTTTGTCCAGACGCTGTGGCGAACCGTACCCCTCTGACTACCTCTTGCGCATGTGCAGGCTCACATCTGCCAAGACCTTGCTTAAAACGATCAACAAGGAGTTCGGCACATTACCGTTCTGTCGAAGATACCTTGATCGTGTTGGGGAGTCGAAGTACCTCCTTGCGGTACGCGTGACCAGTATAACTTAAACTGCCGACTCCTGATTCATATTCCTCACACTCCGTAGCTCAACAACCTTGTCACTCAGGGTATCCTCCGGGATTATCCTCCCCTTTGTGAGGCGAAAGGTGTCATGACGGCGCAATTCGTAAGTTCCTTCGTACACTGAAAGTACTAGACTCGATATGACAATGTCAACAGGAACACACACTCGTCCTGCGCCCAACCGTTAAGGAGGTCGTGAGTCGCGGGGACGACTATTGACCTGTATTTCACTATCCACTATGCTTGTGTTCCGTTTTTCTACGATGTACCACGTAACGTATCCTACCTACCATACGGACGCATTCTGGTCGGTTCACATGCGGAGAGACCCCAATTCTGTTGGTTGTTACCACAAGCCCAGGGCGACCGTGGCAACGGAAACCAAATATCTCGGAACACAGATTAGCAACGATCACTTACCCCAGGACGAAGAAACTGGCGAACACAAAACGGGACTGATACCACCGTCTGGTATGCTCTAGGCCTGTTCGCTGTTGCCCATGTGGTCTCTCGCTGTAGTACCCTTGCTGGTTTGAAGTGGGTGCCAAGAAGTGAAAAAAGAGGAGAGAATCGAAGAAAATGGTTGAACAGTCCGGTCACTGAGGGTTGGACTATCAAATGATTCCCAACTGGGGTTTATCCGGAGGGGGAAATTCCCGAGTAGAAGGGCGAGCAAGTTACTACAGGTGGTTCGTAACAGGGTAGGAGGTATCTGACCTAGGCGGGGCTCTATTCAACAATGGGTAGTGTGCGACTTCGGGGGAGAAACGCTGCAGCGAGTGAGTGACGGTGGAGGACCCAAAGGTCACTGATGACAGTGTTCAGTGCGCCGCAGAATTGTGTAGAACAGGTCCGCAGGCATGTGGGGAAATTCGCGCGACCTGGTATGAAACTGTTGGAGATCGCTGAAGATATCGAGATGAGCGCCAGGGCGCTTGTTTAAGAGATTGGTCTGGAATCCGGTATTGGATTTCCAACCGGTTCGAATATAAACCGTTGTGTCGCTCGCTACAATCCAAATCCCGGAGACGCCAGTGGCGAATCGCGAGCGTTTACTGCAATCAGGTGCCGAAGTTCATGACTTGTTGCAGCGTTGGAGCGGGGGATGTTCAAGGAGGACGTTGGTATCCACCTCAAAGGACAAATACTAGATTCCGCGCTCACTTTGACATGGGATCACGCACATGATAAACTCCTGGAAGCCATCATGGTCGCAAAACAAACACGGATATCCATGTGGGTTACTGGCTTCTTCCCAGGCGGTATAACATTGAGTTGATTCTTTATTGACTGCCCAGGGAGCCGCTATCGATATCCGCCTAGGCGAATTAGCCGGGCTGGTTCGGGAAACCATGGAATCGTATGAAGTAGATGTAGGCGGGAGGGCGATACCCGGTACGATTCCGACAAGCCTTTACCCTTGACGAACAATCGCTGATCATCGACTGCGCCCCTAGTCATTCAATCAAGCCGTACCGGATCCACGGGGGTAAATCGCTACTCCTGGCAAGGAACGATGATCCGGCAAAGATGGAAGAAGAGGGATACTTCGCAATTGAGACATTCGGGTCCACCAGACGCGGACGCGCATTCCCGTATGTTCGCACATGTGTTCCACCTGCCACTTTGTGCACTGTGTGGGATTGAAGCGTGCGATAGGGAGAATGCTCACGTTATGCAAAAGCGATCGAAGGCCCCAGCGCACCTCTTCGGTGAATCTCGCTGATCAAGGCTGGGGTTTGCTTTTACGTAGTCTCCCCGTCGAAATCTTTCGCCAGACTGAACGCTTTCTAAAGACGATCAGCAAAGAGTTACATTTTGCCGAGGGACCGATACCCTGATCGGGTCGGAGAATTCAAGCACCTCTTCCCCGACAACTCCTCATTTTTGCCGTATCACCTCACCTCTCTGATGCTTGCTCGCTGCGGGAAGCTGGAACACTTGGTCAGCCGATGGTTACCCACCGCTGATGGAGGAGAGAGGAGTAATGACCGCACGATTCATGAGTGTGGGGAGCCTAAGCGTTGCTCCGGAGCTTACCCCAGGATTGATGTCACTTCCCCGCATTCTTCCCACACAGCAGCACACGATCCTGCTTCACTCTACGGTTCAGGGGGCGGTGAGATTGTTGATTTGGTAGGACTAGAGGTAGAATATAAGCGCAGAATAAGCGCAGATTTCCAATCCTCGGCATTGCCATGCCACATCTGCTGTTTCGAGGAAGTTGTCCGCACGTTACCTTTGATGGAGCAGAACATGTGATTTTCCCCTTGTCCACAGCCAATGCGGTTCGACCACTTTCGTTTGACCACAGGATAGCAAACCACCCCAACTTTCTAAAACACACCCATGTCCTCTCCTTCTCTTGCTCTTGCCCTATAATCCCACCCCGCCGATTTCCCCCTCTCGACATCATGCCCGCACCAGTTTCTCTTCTAGATCCGGCGGAACACCCAGTACAACCTCTCCTCATCTCTGGATCTTCCATAGGCTCCACATCCAAGTCCCCAAAACCCTCAGCCGGTCTGACACCAGAGGTATCCGCTCTCCTGCCACATTTCGCCAGCCCTGGCATCCCGCCACCATCCGCAAGGGTCGATCCTACCCTCAAAATCGGTCACCCCGGTCCCCCAATCCGACTGTGGGACATCTGGAAGTATGGGTGGCTTGCTGCTGGCAAAGGTGCGCCCGTCCGAACCGTTCGCGTGCCGGTTATTCATGGCATATGCATCTCATCTCTCCGTTTGCCAGGGCTCGAATTGGCTGTGGACGTGCTCTCGCATCATGTTTACGGACCGCGAAGGAAAACTTGGGGAATTGAGATGACAATCGTGAACAGCCTCGCTCGAGATGCGAGCAGTCACTCCCACTTGTTCGACATCGTGAGTCGGTCGATGGCGGGCCCGATCCACTCTGAAAACCAACTCCACTCCTCAGAAATTTATGCGTGGCTTAATGAACCTCAGCGGTCTTGTGCCAATCCCTTCCGACGCGCTGGTCACCCCTGTCACCTTTAAAGTTCGCAGACGGAAGTTACGAGGCATCCTTCAGGAGTGGGACGCCCTCGAAGACGGAAAGAGAGAGCTGACCGGAGAGTGGGTCGTTGGGAGACGCCTGTGGCGTAAATTACAATCTGAATGGCAAAGAAACAAGGCGGGCAAGGAGAAGCCACCAGATCATCACAAGAACAGCGAGAGGATCATCCTCTACGTCCATGGCGGTTCGTCCTCAAAACCCCGATCCACCCTCGTCCTTGCTGACCTGTTGTTCAGGTGCATACTTTATGTTTGATGCAATAACGCATCGTCTAATAACTATCCCGTTGTCGAAAAACGTCAACGCACGCGTTTTCTGTAAGTCCTCGGACGTCGTCTGTGTTTTGGTCTCTCAATGTTGTCTAATTTAGCGATAAATTATCGGCTGGCTCCGGAGACCAAGTTTCCTGGTCCACTTCACGACGTGGTGTCCTCCTACTTCCGCCTGGTGGACGACCTACAGATCCCACCATCGAATATCATCGTCGCCGGAGACAGCGCAGGCGGTGCCCTCTGCTTGGCACTTATGATGTATCTCAGAGACAACGATTATCCGTTACCTGGCGCGGCAATGTTGCTATCCCCGTGGGTCGGTAAGTCGGAGAGGAGATCGCCCTTGAACGTAATGTATCACAGACGCTGATCGATTGAACAGATTTGACAATGAGCTGCGAGTCCTGGGATGACAACGCGAGATACGATGTCCTGTCAAAGCCTATCCAGGGTGGTCTGCTCGACCCAATCACATGCTATCTAGGGGAGCACATGGAAAAGTACTTGACACATCCTTACGCAAGCCCATTGTTTGGCAACTTCAGTCGCTTGCCGCCGATGCTAATCCAGGCCGGTGACGCCGAAGTCCTGCGCGACGAAATCACGCTTCTAGCGTATAAGGCATCTCTGGCAGGTGTCAAGGTCAGGCACGAGCTCTACGAGGATGCTGTAAGCCTTAGTTCCCAATTTCTGGACTTTCCTCAAGACGGCTTATGTTTTTACATTGCGTTTCAATGCATAGGTGCACGTGTTTCACACCTACCCATTTTTGGAGGTCGCCCGCCGGGCGTTCTTGTCATGTCGTGAATTTGTCAAGTATCAGCTGCCCGAATGGCAGACGAGTTCCCCGGAGGCGCTCGGCGGCCAAGCGGAGCAGGAAATGGAGGAAGAGATCGATAATCGCGATACCAAAGTCGTCGATGGTGATGGTGTCGAAGTTTCGCTGGAGGAAGCTGTGGACGGCGGTTGGGCCGGTGAAGGGTCCCAGGACGAAAGCTCTTCGGAGCAGGGAAGTCAGGAAGATATGAGCTCGAGTTGGATTAAGGTACAGGATGAGTCTTCGCCAAGCCCTTGGCCCTCCCCCCCCACCAGCGACGACGAAGATCACGCGCTACTCGATACGCCGCCAAAGGCACCGAGATCTCCGTCCGTACAATCAAATGAAGCCGGATGGCCAGCGTCCCTGAAATCCATTCAATCCACGTTATCTTCGATAGTGGGGTCAACCTCCAAATCGCTGGTCGGCGGTGGTAGGAGTCAACCCCAACCAGAAAGTCCGCGGCCACCCCCCCAGATCACATCTTCCCCCCGTTTCAAGACGAACGGGAGTTCTGTCCCGGCAATACAAACCCCGACCCCCCAAACGAGTTCACCAACGAAACGACACCACCGCCGGACGCCTTCATCTCACTACCCACTCCGTGGAGCTCTGCCTTCTCATGGAAGCACGGGTGGCGGCAACGGGTTCTTGAGCATTGAACCTCATGAACAGCCTCCGCCGAAACCGGTAGTGAGGCGTATGACTAGTCACCCTGACGTATCTTCGCTGTGCGATTCATGGGCGAGCACTGGGTCGGAAACCCAGACCGTCAACTATTACAAGACGTCTCCTTCGTCGTTCTTGAACTCTGCAGGCTTGGCTTTGACACAGGCGCGACCTAGCGGGAGCACCAGCACCTCGAGAGGTGGGAGTCAGGATGGCAGAAGTTCGCATCAACATCTGGCCGTTGGGAAGTCAATATCGGGTCTCTTCCTGACCCCGACCTCGAACCAACGTTGACCCTCGGAGACTGGACGCTTCGTGGTTCTCCAGCGCCCCATATCGCAGTGAGTCTTTTTTGTATTCGCCTGCGTTCCCGAGGCTTAATATCTGATCCAGTGTTTCCCCTGGGTCAAGCCGAATTTTCTGCGTTGGGTTCCTCAGGTTCTCCGCGCGGAAGGATCTCGTGTCGTCGATTCAACACGTTTGTATCCTGAATGATTCCCGACTTGGCCCCTTCTGCACATTTACTCGATGGGTTTACCTCACCGACGCTACCCCCCAGTTCCGACCTCACGCGGACTTCTGTCTCCCTTCTGATATACGATGATCCATTCCCCTCTTTCTTGTTGCTCTGGTGCCATATCCACCACTTCCTCGCTTCACCTCCGGTCTCGGTCATCTCTCCATTCGCTCGATCTTCACCCCACACGGGTAATTCAATCTTGCATACCGGATCTAAGGGATCCGGTCTCTCCCCCTATCATCTCCAGTATTCCTGCCTGCCTTCCGTCGGTTATTTTGTTACTATCTTGAACCCCGGTATTCGCTTGCTTTGTTCAACACATGTATCTTGGCCCCATCCATTTATATCCCCAGTTTCGAGATGTAGCACCACCATCAGGCTATATTCCGAGATTCACCCACCCAACGAGCGTGTGCGTATGTGCGACACGCAATGAATAGCAAGTACAGATTCCCTCCTGATGGCATTGGGATTGCATCAGGCCGAGAACGGAGCGCGAGACGAAAGCCCGAGAGGGGATGAACGAATGAAGGACGTGCGAAAGGTGTTATGCAACAGATGGAATGCCGGCTTGTCAATCGTTTGCGTTGTGCTATGGGTCCTACATTCCATACGCGCGGCTACCTGGAGCTCGGGGAACTTTCCGCGAGGACCGCGAACTGAGTATGGAGAATGAGTGCCAGACGGATCCGGCCGAGAGACATTGAAAAGGATTTTCAAAGACCGTTCCTCTCGCACAAGAAGAGAGCGCGTTCGATCGATTGAAAAGAAAAAGAGAGAAAAAAAAAAAAAGACAGCAAATGGCGAACGAGACCGGTCACTTGGCAGTGGCTTGCCGAAACGAGGGTGTGGACTCCCAGAGATCCCTATTAACGTCCAAACGTTTTCCGGCCGCTGCCAAACTGTGATATTTTCAATTTCGAACTATGGCGTTTTCAAAGTTCAGTATTCAATACCGTATTCGATATTCAGTAGGGCCGGGCTGCGAAAAAGCGACCTTATCTCTCCAATCGCCTCCTCCGTTTCCGGGCCTCCCTCAACTGGGGGGGGGAGGGCGCCGCCCTCCGTTTAAATAACTGGTAGGAGATACCCACGACGCGTAGACGGTACATACGCAGTTCGATTTTTATTATTATTATTCTTTCTTTTTTATTTTATTTTCGACGCTGCGTGCGCGCGGCTATACGAACAGGAGACGCGCGCAATATATGGGACATGATTATTCAATGGTAGGAGGAAGGGGGACGCGATCTGGGCCCCCATCTAAGACAATTCAAAATCCATCCGACGTTGCCGCGTATCGTGGATCGGGGAAGGTGGGAGGGGGGGGGGACGAGAAAAAAAGGAAATGGGAGGGAAATTTCCGCTCGTCCTGTCAGACGCTCGAGAGGTCCGATATGGAGGGGCGGGTCCTTGACGACAGATATGACGCGTACGTTCGAACGCTC
>Ga0307511_10000785_pt1 | contig 33890 bp, 33 predicted proteins | sample 13_EM_MG_FD_200266 | JGI IMG/M metagenome (GOLD analysis project Ga0307511, IMG submission 200266) | Populus trichocarpa ectomycorrhiza microbial communities from riparian zone in the Pacific Northwest, United States - 13_EM | ecosystem: Host-associated > Plants > Roots > Unclassified | place... | reverse complement strand
CGCCGTCGCCAGATCCGTCGCCTTCTCACAACGGGAAAGGTTCTGGAGCAATATATTGGGCTTGCAGCCCACCTGGGAGGTGATGGCCACTTCGTAGCCCTTTGGCAGGACGACTGTAATGGACGGTGTCCCGGGATAGAGGTGAAGCCGGTTCCAGTCTGCCGATATCAGGTATCGCTACAGGTGTTGCGGGGCTCGTCAAACTTGGCCAGGACACCGTAACGTTCCCCTTTGAGGTCTTCACACTGTAAACTCTGCGAAGATTACAGGTGGCCTAAGGGCTGCACCTCGGGGGGTTTTTGCGCAGCCGTTTGTGACCCGTTTACGAGCGTTCACGTCTCTTTGTTTCTACCGTATCCCTCCCCATGGTAGTGTAGTCCATTACGGCCATTTATAATAGCAGGGCTGACGTTCTAAATATCCTACGGAATAAAACCTGCAGTGGCCGCACAAGGGCTCGATTTTGGCGGGGGACAAACAAATGCAAACAATCACACCCGCCTCGCAGGCATTGCCCATCCCCACTCTAGTCTCTACGAACACCGGAACCTCTGGGCCTTGACGGAACGGGTCACGTGCACTGACAGGATAAAGCGTCCGGCGCGACTCTGGAAGGTTTCTTTGCTGAACTGCCACCACCGTGTATCTGCTCCTCATGATATGTCTTCGGACAGCGGAACCCTCAGAGGACAGAGTAACGCACGGGCTCATTCTGAGCGGAATTTCCTGTTGGTTGTGACCGAATTGCCTTCCTAATCGCTCCGTTCACAAATTTTCCCTACGTCGAAAGGAGTTTCATGATATGGCTACAGACCGCTTTTACCAGGACCACCTTATCGTGTACATATGCCGAACACACCGAATACTAGGGTTGGAATATAATATCGAGGTGTAGGGTGAGGATACAAAATAAGGATGGATACAAGCACTCAATCTACGCCTCGGCCATTTCAACGTCCCCTTGGACCGCCGGCTCACCCTCGATCTCCACTAGCAACAGCTCTGCCGCAGACTTGATCGTAGCGATTTTCTGTCTCAGAATCTTTATCGATTCCGGGAGAAGTTTTTCGGGCGCGTAAGGACCCTCCGACTCGACATGAACTAGAAGCCGTCTCGTAAGTGCCTTGTCACAAAGGGGAGCTTAGGACTCACAGATGAAGAAGTCCCGGACGCGTTTAAGTTCAACGCAACCTTCGAACTCCTTGTGTCGGAAAACCTCTCGACTCATGCTCTCATTCCGCAGGCCCTCCTGATTGACGGACACCGCTTTTGTGACGGGGTTGACGTTGATGACGCCTGGCGAGAAACACTTCTGGAATTTCTCGGCACGTTGGGGAGGGATGGGCTTTTCGGGGTTGAGTACCACCAAGGGAAGGAGGCGGTACGTGGCGGTAGCTAACGCGATTGTGAGCGGTGGGCCACGAGAGGCATAGCAGGTACTGACCGACTGGACTCCACTTTGCGTGCTCCTTCCCAACGCCTTTGATCGCGTGCAGGTCCATAGAAATCTCCTGTCCCGGTCGTAGCTTGGCGAGGACAATATCTTCGTTCGTCGGACGGGGTAGCTTCGATGCAAACACATCATTCTGTTCACCCTGAGGTTCCCAGGTCAAGTCTCTTGAAGTAACAATCGAGTGGTTGTAGATTTCCTCTGGCTCCGGTTCAGCCTTTCTCGCTCCACGAGCTACCGCAGTTTTAGGTTTCCGTGTGCAGGCGACATCCAGCTTGAATACAAGGGTGTTACGGTCGGTGGCTTGGTCCTGTGCGTCCGATTTGAATTCGAAGAAAGAAGGATCCACATTCAGTGGAATTAAACCAATGCGTTGGGCAAGGACTTCGTCTTGGATCACGGAGGTGTTGTTCCAGACATATACATGTTCGATGGCAACCGTCGGGACCTGGTGTACGACGAGGAAATGAAAAAACTTCCAGAGGGAGAAGCAAAGCGAACGCACCGTACCTCAGCTATGAGTATCCTCCGGAAAGCATTCGCGATGGACGCATCGACACCAACAAGGTCAAATTGGATAGACCGCTGCGACAGTCTATTGACCTTGACGTGTAATTTCTTTGAGGGCGAGCCGTGAGTTTGAGGGATGAAACCGAGAGGGATCGGGTACAGACCTGACGAAAAAGGTCAAGATTCCAGGAATGATCTTCCCCAGGGTAGTGTCCAGGAAAGTCTCTGTTGGACACGTTTGAGATGTGTTCAGCGTGGATGCCGACGTGTCTTCGAGGGTTGTAGATGTCCGACTGCATCACTGGAGATAAACGAAAAAAGCATCGCGTACGGAGGCAAACCCACCGCACGTGCCACAGCTCACTGGGGGGTGGAGGCTCTTCGTATATTTTACACTGTCTACAATACTATGTACAAGAAAATGTCAGCGTCCCCTTCAAGCAGACTGGAGAACCGGTTTTCCATAACAAAGGTTTGTTTCCTGAGCCGTCGCCTCGTCGTCATCCTCATTCCAGTCACTCGTGGTCTCCCACTCATTCTCAAACTCAATATCCAGGGGCATGTCTGGCTGGTCACTATTTTGGTCGCTTGTGTTCTCCTGTAGTGGGAGGAACGAGGCGAGCACAGGTAATTGGGAGGTGGGCGTATGTGAGACGGGCTGGACCCAGCGGCGTTCCCGTAATCGTTTGTGCCGTTCACGGTCCTCTTCAATTCGTTTGATAACTTCGTTGCGGGATAGTCGTGACGAAGTTGGTGCGGGGCGGGGAGGTTCCTCGTCTGCTGCAACGAGCGCGTTCGGGTGGCGGTTGGTCAGTTGGGCCAGCGCGTCGTCCACGATATGAGGGTCGATGATGCGCTTGCGACGCCAACTTTCTAGGATCTGGAGGACAAAGAATCAATTACCACTGGGAGTGGAGATAAACATCGCCACTTTCCATACCTGAGTCGTGCTCAATAGGTTCGGTAGCCCTTGCCTACCCTCTGGCACCACCAACTCGACAATTCTTCCCAAGTCCCGCGCAACATAATCAACATAAAATGAGGTCGTCCCCGGACCGCTGCGGAGTATCCCTGCTGCGTCTGGATGTGATTTGGCCAGTAAAGATGCCTCGCACAGGGAATCCAGGAAATAAAGGATGTTAATCCTGTTGTTGATGGTACCCTAGCGCACACGTTCAGTATGGTGGCGAGGGGAGAAGATAGGGTGACTCGGGAGGAACCTTCTGACATTCTTCCACGATGCAACCCCAGAGGTCTTCCGCGCAATTCGCGAAATATTTCAGGGCAAACCCGACGGCCTTTTGAATCGACTGTTGGGTGCTGTCCAAGGAAAGTACGTGAGCAGCAAGTAAACAAACGTCATACATCCTTACGCGTTCAGCCGTTTTAAGTGGTCGAGGAATTGGATGTGGACCTCGAACCCATCCATAATGCGAGAGGTGAATCACCGTGACGGGCGTTTCGCACGATCGATAACCTTGTTTTCCCCCTACCACCACCACCCCCTGTCATCTTGCGTCTCTACGTCCGGGGAGCACCAAAGGGTACGCGACTTCACTCATCTCCTTCGTAAACTTTCGACTCATGGCCGCGAATCTGGTGCAGAGGATGCCCTTGGATGGAGACAACATTTTCGATGAGCGCGACGATCAATGTGATGATGAGTCCCTCTTCGGTTCTCCCCCGCCTTCTCCTGGTACGGGAAGGACGCTGTCGCTGGCTCTTCCCAGCGGAGGGTTAGACTCTGAACAAAACGTGGGGACCCTTGCACTTCCTGGCTCCCATAATCCTTCTAAACTTCCCATCGATTCGGCAGTTTCAGATGCTCGTCATCACCCCTTCGAGACCCAGCCCCCTCGTGTCTCCACTCCTGAGCAGGCGACAACCAGTCGTACCACCTCGTTGGCCCCAGCGGTGACCGATTTGGTGACCGGGTCCCGGCCATCACGATCAACCAACGGAGCACAGAAAAAGCGGAAACGTGCCAAAACATCATCCACCTCGACCCCGGCCGCTGGTCCCTCGATCGAACTCCCCCCTTCCGATGCCCCAGTCCCTCCCAATTTTTTGCGGAACCAACAAGCACTCCTTGGTCTTGCCGGTCTGGTTGCGAATGTAGACCCTTCGTCTCTCTCCATACGCAGGCATAGCCAGGGCAAGGATCCTAACAACCCGATCGTGGTGGAGGATGAAGGGACGACACTTCCTCGGTTTGGACACCCAACTGCCCCAACTCCGGCCCAACTCTTGACCACTCTCTCTGCCCAAAAGGAGTTGTTTCCCGTACTGGAACAGTTGCTCAACATCCTTCGCCGTGGTGTCGATCCCACAACCCAACCTCCTCAAAACCCTCCTCAACCCCCACCAAAGCGGCGAAAGCTTTCTCGAGTTCCCGCCGGTGCTACCGACTGGGACGTTCCATTCCCGTTCCCACCTGGTGAAGGGCCCCCGAACTACCAAGAGGAGTGGACGAACGAACGGTGTGAACGTCTCATATCAGACTTTGTCGCCCTGTTACGAGAAGGAGCAAACAAAGCAACCGCTCGGACGTCTACCAAAAGGGCCAACTCACAGCCGGCCCCACGATCTTCCACGCAATCCAACCCTACCTCCGCTAGGTCGTCCGTCCCCCCCACGAACAATAATCTCCGTTCACATTCGAATTACGTCCCATTGCCACCCGATGCGTACCTCCGGCCAACCCTGTCCCATAACTATACCGCAACCTCGTTGACACCCTTGGCAGCAGGGCTACAGGATCCAAGTGTGGATCTGTTGACGTCGATTTTTGGCGCTGTCATGCCCCCGCAGGACAGCGATCTGTCTATTGTAAATTCGTTCGGCCCACCGATGGATTCGTTACCCCCGGGGTTCGATATTGACCCGCTACTGTTGAGTTTAATGGGAACCGGTCCACCTCAGGAAGAATCAAATGGAATGGGAAGTCCCGCCTCTTCTTCCCAGGAAGTCTCAACTCCGGCATTGTCGCACTCCCCCGACCCTTCACGATCCACCGCTTCAGGTCCAAGTCCAATGACGCCAAACTTCCTCTCTTCGTCCCTCATGTGCGATCGTTCCCCTTTGGGCACGGTGGCGAGCCAAGAAGATCGGGTAGGGTTTTTTGGGCTAGCACCACACTTGGGATCCCAAGACGGTGCGTATTTCTGTCAAGGCGGATCTCTGTACGAAGATCTGATGGGGCGTGGGATGTTTACAGGGATGGAATTGGGTATGGATGTGGATGGTGATTTTAGTGATATGTTTGGAATGGAGGAGGACGCACCGTGCGAGACAAGTGTGGCGAGTCAACCGCCACACTTTTCCGATACACTGGGGATGGTGCCCTTGCCATTCCATGGATTAGAGTTGTCGTCACAAGGAGTGGCTGGGCAAGCCGTTCTACCCGTCAACACGCACACGCCCGGCATACCACTACCCTCACCTATCCTCTTTCAAGGAGCGCCAGATATCTCCACGTTTCTTGCTCCGCAACAAGATCCTCTCCCCTCATCCTCGAACACTCTGCTACCCATCCCTGCGACCACATCGCTCCAACGCCAACGGCCGGTCCCCAAGCGTCCAACTCCGGAGATCCCGCCTTCAAAAGGCAAAGCCGCCGCAACCCTGGCCGTCGCGAAGAAGCGCAGAGAGGACACGATCCAGCAAGCAAGGGATTTGAAGAGACAGTTATTGGCGGATATTGGCAAGTCGAAGGTGCAACTGTGGGAATTGACGATGGAGCAGGGCGTGTTGACGCGTATGTCGAAAGACGGGAGGCTGAAAGAGTCTTGAAGAGCCATTTCTTCCCCGAGTTACATCTTCCCCATCTTTTCCACCAAATCATTCGCATTCCAACCCGTAGACCTACCCCCCATGATGCATCTGTTCCCCTACACCTTGTTCACGCATGTCTTCTAGCTAACTTTAAATTTTTCGCACATTGGCATTCGCAAAGATGATAGATTTCCTAATGTGAAAAGAGAGACCTATTTGGTTTAGATTCCAAGGTAATCCTGCCCTCGCAGGAGACGGGGACTTAAACGACGAAGATGGGAGAAAACCCGAGAGTCCGGACTCCGAAACTGAAAGATGCGCAAGTCTACATTTCTAGAATCCGCCATGTCGAAGAGAAAGACCGCCCTGCAAAAGAGAACAGCACCCATGGCGGGTGACGACGACCGTAAGGAATAAATTATACATGTACAGCGCACAAAACGGACCGGAAAGATCGAAAACAAACAAACAATATACGATGAACGTTACTCCTACCCTCTGACGCGGGGGCGGGGAGAGAAAGAGGATTATATGAGGCCAGCTGCTCTCAGATGCCTCGCCAACCGAATCTCGGCCTCCACTTGAGGATCGGTAGATGTCTCAATCTCCCGATCGTCAGTGAACCCGAACAAAGACTCGATGTTCCTTCGAACCTGAACTTCTCGAGCGAGGTCGCTGGGTGTCATTGGTGGTTGAGGCTGTGAAGCCGCCCGGATCGACATCTCCCACCGTTTCACTCGCCAGAAGCCGACGATCGAAGTGAACAGCAGAACCCAACCTGTTTTCATGAAACCGGAAAGGGAAAATGTTTAGTGGGCGGTTCGGTGATAATTGCCAATGGGTTATATAGCCCGGGTGGCGAGAAAGAGAACCTTACCGAAGGTCATGAAGAACAAGGCTAACCAGTCCTTTCCACCCCATCCAATATCGCCGCCATAGTAACCCTCGCCAGTATCCGTACCGTTCTGATTCGTCGCAGACTCCAACAGGGTGGCCGTTGTGGAATTAACGGCCGATTTCACGCCTGAACCAATTCCCATCATGGTCTCGTTCCACCAAGCTATTTCCTGCTGTTCCGCCCTGGATGGACCAGCTTCCAAATTCTGACTCGCCCGCCAATACGCACCGTACTGGATGAATGTGAGGCCAAGTCCTGCGCGAGCACCATATCGAGCAGCGTGTGTCGTTGAAAGGAAGTAGGTGATGACGAATCCAAGGAACTGGAAGAAGAAGGAAGTAAAGAGGTTGAAAGCGAAGATGAGGACGCTGCCCGTTGGAAGGTCATCGACGATCATTTCACCCGGCTCCAAAGGGGCGACGACTGTCGTCTCCCAGTACGGTGGCACTGCGTCAGTTTGGGCTTCAGCGTAGCTCTGCAATTTTCATATCAGCTTTCCATCTCGGAATGGCGCCCAGAGAAGAGCGGTGGTTGCTGACGTATACGTACAGGGGGCGCCTGAGATTGAGTTACCTCTGGGGCAAGGAAGATGCTGCCGTCTTCCTCAGTGACAGTTCTGACAGAGCTGACGGGTTTTGCCATAACATTGGCAAAAACGCCATCGTTCTGGATTCCCCCGCCGACCACCCGTGGACTTGGATTTTCGGTGGGGAGTGACTGGTAATGGGTGGGGAGAATTGAACCGACGGCCTTTCGGAAGAACTGACGGAATCCACTAGTCTGACCAGACCTGAGGGGGGTGATTACGGGGGAGGCGGGGACGAGACCGTTTGAGTTTCCATAATCGTTTGGAAGGGCAGTGGCGGAAGGCCGTGGGGGTGAACCCGGGGGAGGCATCGCATAATCGTAGTCCCTCTCGAAATCATAGGTGCCCGGGATTTGGATGGGTTGTGGTCTGTTTCCATGAGATGGGGGGTTACGAGCTTGTTGATGATTCTGGTTGATGAAGCGAGTGGATTGGAGGATTTCTTCTTCTTCTTCGTCCTCCCTGAAAGCGTCTTCTAGGTCTCTGTCAGCATCCTCCTGGGTTGGCTGAGTTGGAAGTGGGGCGTAAGGAGTGGAAGGCATTTCTTTCGGTAGGAAAGAAACGCAGGGGAGAGAGAAAGGAGAAGAACCAGGACGGGGGTCAGTATAAGGTTAACTGTAGGTAAGTGTGGGTGAAGGGAAGGGGGTAAGACGGAAAGGTGTTTGATAGCAGCGCTCAACGACGACGGTCAGGCGTTGACAGCGTGAGTACGACCTTCCTAAACGGGAATGTTCCCATCTACCCTGCCATGGGTTGAAAGGGACGAGCCTGAGTGTGCATCAAGGAAACCCTGCAAACCAGAGGAGTTTGTGGCGAACTTGTGGCCAATAGCCTAAGGTCCGGCATCTTCTCGGGCTCTTTTGCTTATAAGTGCAGGATTGCGTGAGGTGCCGACCCCGAGGGATCCATCTATCCGGTGCCGAGACCGCTTGTACGCGTCTTACCAGAAGAGGATTATTTCCGGTTGCTCAAGTTTGACTGCGCGTCCTTTGCGTCCGTGCGTGTTTTCGTACATCGCCACCTGGTAACCCACCTCAACCGCGTATCTCTTCACGAGTAAGACTCCCGTGTGGGTCTGAGATCCGTCCGCCCGTCGAATGATCTCTCAGACTGGAAACGCAGTGCTCAACCCCTGCTCGGTTTACGTAGAGCGCAGCGTATGTTCAACGCTCCCAGGCACACATGTGTACGTAATCTTTTAGCTTACCCCTTCGAATGATTGGTCGTGGGAATGTACACGTGACTACTTGCGAAGATCCTGGCCAATCAGGGCCATAGAATGGCAAGAAGCGCCCGGCTCTTGGCCCGATGACAACATGACATCGATGAACTGCCGGGAGGGTTGCTTGTGGCCGAAAAGCCGTTGGGAAAGGTTGATGAGGATTTATAAGACCAGCTGCCATCTCCCATGAGCCGTTCTCCCACCCCCCTCCTCCCTTGGTTCACAGTGGGCACAGGAACATGGCCGGCCACAAAGAAACACCCCAGCTCACTCCTACTCCTCCCACTCCGACAGAGGAAAAGAAGGCGAAGCCCGGCGCTACTTGGAAAGCAGGAGAGACCCACCACTTGCCCCACAATAACATCCCCGTTGTATTTGCTGCCTTCATGGCCTGCACCTTCTTGGCGGCGTTGGACCAAGTGAGCTCGCCGACTGAAATCCCCGAACTGATCTTGATCTTTCCCTAGACCATCGTCGCGACTGCGTTACCAACAATCGTCCGTGATTTAAACGGAGGTTCAGAATACAGCTGGGTTGGGACGTACGTTGTTTATCTGATGCTTGCAAGTGATGATTAACATATTGCGATTCAGCTCATACCTCCTGGCTTCTGCTGCGTTGTCTCCGCTGTATGCAAAGTTATCCGATATTCTGGGTCAGTTCTCCTAATAACGACCAATTAATCCCGGTGCCAAAGTTAACCCACTTCTCAGGACGTAAACCCATTCTGTACGGATGCATTGTAATTTTCTTGGTGGGCCCCAAATTCCGATCATCCATCCTTCCACTCGTGTTGATGCGGGTGCCTAGATCGGTTCCGCGTTATGTGGAGCCGCGCAGAGTATTATCTGGCTCGTTGTCGCGAGGGCAGTTCAAGGTATCGGCGGCGGAGGCATTATCCAGCTCGTGCAGATTACCATTTCGGACATCGTCTCCCTCGAGAGCCGTGGCAAATACGCAGGCTTCATCGGTGCCACCTGGGGCATTGCCAGTGTCGCCGGGCCATTGTTGGGTGGTGTGAGTGGAATGTTTCCTGCCTACGTCATCCATTGCTCATCCTCCCATAGGTCTTCGCCGATCACGTTTCTTGGAGGTGGTGTTTCTTCGTCAACTTGTGCGTTCTTTGCTTCGTACTCGCCCACACGTTCATTGACCACCTGCCAGGCCAACCGGCGGAGTCGCCGGCCTCCTTTTATTCTTCTTCCTGAACCTTAACCCTCACCAAGGGAAGGGTTTCCGAGAAGTCATCCGTGAATTTGATTTCATCGGACTTGGCCTCATGGTCGTAGGGGTCGTTTGTCTCTTGATCGGGTTTAACTTTAGCGAAACAGCGTGTACGTGAGGATAGACCGGTCCGCACCCGCAGTACGCTGAACCGCTTCCCTTAGGGTCGTCCGCTAGGACTATCGCCTTGGTCGCCGTTGGTGGTGCACTCCTCGTTTTAGCCGGCATTTACGAGAGCTACACGACCAAGTCACCTATCCTCCCGCCCCGGTTGTTCCAGGTATGGCAGTCCTGTGGACCGTTGACATTTAGTCCGGGTTAAACTAATATTTTCCACAGACGAGGACGACTGCCGTAATCCTCATTCAATGCGTTCTTCATGCGCTGTCATTCTTCTCTTTCTCCTACTATATTCCCCTCTATTTCCAAGTACTTGGACACTCGGCCACGGGAGCCGGCATTCGCCAAATCCCATACTCGCTTGGAGCCTCTGTTGTGGCCACCATTTCCGGGGTGATTGTCTCAAAAACCGGGAGATATCGTGAACAGATCTGGGCCGCGTGGTTCTTCATGGTGCTCTCGAGCGGGTTGATGATTCTTTTAGATGATCATTCTAGCGTGTGGGCGATTCCTTCCGTTTCGACCCCGCAAGTGCACTGAACGATTTTACTTCACCAGTGCTGAGCAGACTATACTCTTGTTGCTCGGTGCACTTGGAACCGGCCCTCTTTTTCAGGCGAGTTTGTAGTCACATGGTTTTTTGTTGTGTCCTGACGTCAAATCCACAGGTGCCGCTCATCGCACTTCAAGCTGCCATGCCTTTGAAGGACATGGCCTTGAGTACTGGAGCCTTCATTTTCCTCAGGTATGTCTAGCCAGTCAATCGACAACTGGCCGTGTGTTCAGTGGGATTCCAGGGTTCTCGGCGGCACGATCGGTATTTCGATCTCCCAAGCGATTATATCATCGGTGAGTGGTCCATCTCACCAATGCGGGATACAGGATTCGCCAATTAACTCTGCCGCCGTAGACTTTACGCGAGAAACTGTCACACATTCCTGAATTCACTGGCGACACTTCTCCCGCTGCTCTCGCCCAGGGAGTTTCACAACTAAAGAATATTCCGGTAAGCAGATTCGGCTGTACCACTGCTCCGTCGACAGAAGCAGCTAATCACACACTCCGTAATCAGAATCCCGTCGCGCGGCGAGCCGTCATTCACGCGTTCACAAAGTCGATAAGCACGGTCTGGATCGTAATGACACCGCTGTGTGCTGTCGGTTTGGTTCTTGGTACGCAGCATATCTCCAACGGTTGCTTTCCAGAGCACGGCGGCTGATTCAAGTTTCGTTTGCGTCTGCGCAGTCCTCCTCATCAGGAACTATAGCATGAAACGTACCATCGTCCAAGAAGGCAAGAAGACCGAGAGCGGCGAGACACCATCGTCGGGTGCCGTCACACCAACCACTCAAGAGGTCGACAACGAGCTATCGGAGAAACCGCAAACTGTTGAAGAGGAACGTAGGATGAGTGCGAACGATATTGAGAAGCGGTCACACGAGAGTGAAGACGGTACCGTGGACGGGAAACACGAGAAGGCTGACGCCCCGTGATGTCAACAAAGTCTGCTTTAGGATTCGACACGACCTTGCTTGGTTTGAGGATTTGTAATGACCATTTCACGAGGATCGAGGACGAAGAACGACCACTCACGCACACTAATTTACTCTACGCTTACTATCCTGGCGGACGCCCTTTGTGTACTGCCTTCATCCACATACACACTACGTATCAAAGATCCATTTTAGCATAGTATACGCCGTAGTACTCTTATCCAACGTGCACCCCAATCCCGAGCTATACGAACGGCTGTTCCCACTCAACGATAACCCTTTCCTTCGCTGGGTTGGTAATCCCAACACGACGGCGCGCATTCACTACACAAAAAAACTAACGCGCGCGCAGCAGTGTTTTTCGTTCCATTCTGATTCCCGTCCTAAGCGTCGAGAATTGGAATTCAAACCTAAAGTGCAAGATCCAATCCATTGCCGACAAATACGCACGCGTCAAACCCTCTTTCGCAATCATGGAGCTTACAGTGGAATGAAAACTCAATTGGATTGTCAGACAAAACTTTATCATTGGGCCAAATTCCATTCAGTATACACACGCGTCACGGTCGACACAAGCTATAAATGTACTACAGCGGCGAGGGCGGGCAGGCTATTCATATACATCCTTTTCCAAATTTAACCGAGCGAGGGAGATCTAGGCAGGGACCCAACCCCTCTCCTTGAAATCCACGAGGGAATCCCTGACGGTATCGTCCAAAGAGGTGATCTTGATGCCCAAAATCCTATCCCTCTTCGCCGCGCTGAACGCCCAACCAGCCCCCCCCTTCGCGGGGTCGTAGTTCTTGACACCCTCCTGAACGCCCTTGATCCCGAGCGAGACGGCTGCCTTCTTCGCAGATTCGACGAATTCCTGGTAAGGAATGGGTGTGGACGAGACGAGGATCCGTTCATCGCCCGCCGCTTCCTTCTCGAGAGCGGCGACGTGAGCTTCTGCGACATCTCGGACGTCGACCCAGCTGACGCCAGACAAGAGCTCTTCCCCCGAAAAGTCTTCTGGTTTGAAGAATATGCTGAACAACTTCAGTGAAGATGTGTTGAGGTGCTCGGGTTTGTCGACTTCGTGTAAGTTGGGGCCGAAGATCTGTAGGGATAGAGTCCACCGTTGAATACCCTTTCCGAGTAAATGTAGATATATTTACTTACGTAGGGTGGGTTGATGGCGGCCAGGTCCCAGGGCAAAGAAGCCTTATTTTCGCGGTAGAGCTCCCAAGCAGCTAATGTGATTCCATGCGTAAGCAGGTAGAAGGCGGCTTTTAGTGAAGGTCATCGCACCTCGCTCAGCAAGAGTCTTGGAAGCGGAATACTTCATGAATCCGCTCGCGGCCTTGCCATTCGCTTTGACATCATCAACGGCCAGATCGTTCCAGTCCTCCTCAGTGTACTCGGGATCCGTCCTGGAGATACCGACGGAAACAGTAGAGGAGAAGATGATGACACGCTTGATGTTGCCACTTTGGAAGAAAGTACCGTAAGTGCCAGTAGCTGGAGCGTAGCGCAAGGGGGAGGAGGGGACTCACGGGGCCTTGATAGCAGATTTCAAAACACTGAGGGTTCCGTTAACAGCGGGACGGATGACGTCTGTTCGTAGTAGTTAGCCGGGGATGAACTCGCGAAGTGGATCGTGACGGTTTCTTCGTACCCTCTGGATCGTCGACTTCCGTTGTGAAGGGAGAGGCGGTATGCAGAATGGCATCAAGTCCGCCAATGACGGCGTCGAAAGCGCCATCCTAAATTCCAATCCGTCAAGATCTGCAGAGATGTGGGCTGGATCAAGCTTACCTCGGTGATATCAGGCACGACAACGAGCTCGAGCTTGTCTCCGTACTTCGCAAAGACTTTTCTAAGGTGCGTCCCCTTCGATCCGGACCTGATGGTGGCTCGGACGGAGTATCCTTTCTTGAGGAGGACGTCGACGATGTGGATGGCGGCGAAACCGTTCGCGCCGGTGACGAGGACTTTACTTCCTGGAGCGATAGGTGGCATGTTCTACTTTCTCGAGTTTGAGGTGAGCGATTTGAAGATCTGAGAGTGTGTTTGGTGAGGAGGCTCGAGATAACCAGGGTGACCCCTTTTATACTATCTGCTCGAGGAAGGATCTGCTTACTTCGCTCCACCGAGCTCCATTACCAACCATATCTTGGGCGCTTGGATTGCTAAGTAAGCTAAATTCTTGTCGGTGAGCGTCAGATCTCGCAGGACGAACGATCGTGATTTCCAACGTTTTCCGTGACGGCGCAGATCCTCATGTCAGTGACCGAGGTGAGTAAGCAAGCTCAACCGGTCCAACCTCCCGAGACATGAAGAGCGAAGGATTTTCTCCTATCGTAATTGAGTCGGCCAATTCATGACAAAGAAGCTGACTGAAGCTGCTCGGGAGCGGATCCCCGAAGTACAGGGTGAGGCGCGTCATCCATGAGCGTGAGGATTGCGCGAGCACAGGTCATGATGAGGCTCGACAGAACTACTCCTCGCTGCATGTGGTGATACCTCCCATCTCGTACTGCGAACCTCTCAAGGACACTTTCAGCATTGATACTTACATAGCTTTGTCCCGCCCTCTCGATATCTTTGCAAATAGCCAACTCACAGACTACGTTATCCCTCGTGGACCCGGGAAAGCTGTTGACAAGTCACCGAAAGCTTCCATGCGAGCGCTCGAAAATGAATTCCAGGCACTGGTGGCATATCTGGGGCGTCGACAGGCGCATGTTATGGGCACGGTTGGGGGTAGTTTCACTGAGAAATCTGGGCAGGATTGGCGGTCTGGCGAATTCTGCAAGATTGGCGGTCTGGCAAATGTGAATTGACAGATTTCTCTGACAAGTCACTAACGTCCCTCCTTGTTCTCCGAAATGGACAATGGATTTCGTCACCTCGGCTATGTGCCTTGTTGACAATTGGTGCACAAAGGCGAGGGCCGTATGTAGGAAGTCGGGAAGGTGAATCCCGATCCCCATAGCGTCAGACGGGTCGGGTCGGCTTATCCGCCGCCTCGGAAATCCCGAGGTCCTTCCCACATCAACTTACACTATCGACCATCTAGCGTTCATCTCTGCCTAATCTCTGCCCAATGACGGAACGCTGTTTTCGTCCTCTGCGGCGAAGACGACCGTACAAGAATAATCTGATCGTTCCCTGGCCTCGAGGCGCGGTGAACCGAACTAACGCGGGAAATGCCGCCCGACTTTCGATTGGTTTTCGATCACCTACCCTCAACCTCAAGGCTCGGAGCCCACCCACCGTAATGTCCGTGACCTTCTTCCCGCCGCTGTTCGAGCAACGGCAAATGTGGGTGCTGGATGTCTTGAGAAGAGAGAAGGTCAAAGCTGTGAGAAACTTTCTTTCGGGGAATCTCTGATTGTTTCTGATCGCAATCATTATCCGCAACCCTGCTACACGGTACGGTTTACATCAGGTGCTAGACGTAGGCTGTGGGGAAGGCTCGCTTCTCACCGCGTTATGCAACCCCGCACCCTGGCTCGCGACCCCTGACCAAGATGTTACCGAACGCTTCAAGATCCTTCGCGTAAGCCACCTCCACGGCCTCGACATCTCCGACGACGATCTTCAAAACACCATCATCTCCACATCAGCCCCTGCCGAACCAACGAGTGAATACGCTTACTACTCAAGGGCCACCCGATGGGAACCGCTTCAAGTGAATATTTGGAAAGGCAGTCTGGCGTCTGTGAACGAACCGTTCATCGGAATCGAGTCGATCGTTTCGACAGAAGTGTACGTTCATTGGAATTTCGTGGAGCATCACGGCTCTCGGCCCCCCGCCCGAATTATCTTAATTTTCGATGCTAGGATTGAACACCTCCACGACGAAGACCTTTCCAAGTTCGCCCCGATCTTGCTTGGGGTCTACCACCCCCGCCTGCTTCTTATAACAACCCCCTCGTACACCTTCAACGCCCGTTTCACCGCACCAGCGGACGGCGCACCCTCCGTGCCCTCCGACGAGGATTCGGGAGTAAGGGCCGGTGGGTTCCTCGACCCGACCCGCAGGACCAAACGGGTATTCCGTCACCCGGACCATAAATTCGAATGGACCATCCACGAATTCGAGGAATGGTGCACGACCACGGCTCGGAAGTGGGGATACACTGTTCACACAAACGGTATCGGGAAACCTATGGAAGAAGACGAATGGGGAAGGGATTCTGAGCTCGGTTACGCGACTCAGACTGCGGTGTTCACTAGACTGGATGGAGAGGAATATGCATGGTTGAGAGCTGAGAACGCACGGGAGTGTTTGCAGGTTTCACCGCCAGGCGCACAGTTATTAGCCAGTCACCATCATGCCCCTCATCCGGCGGCTACGTCCCCGCGACAATCGAGCGAAGTGATCCTCAATCTGGTCAAAGGGGAAATCGGCAGGGGTGAAGAAAATAAGATTCTGCTTCGCTACCTCTGGATCGAGGAGGTCATCTGCTGTGCTTGTTCTGGCCGGATAGACGCGCTAATAGATGTCATCAAGGCGGCCGAGAACGTCTTACAACTGCAGATCACGGATCCAGGGGCTAGGGAAGACTGGGTGGTTGAGCTGATCGGTTGCTCAAGGCGGAAGAAGGAGAACCTGTGGGAGGAGCGACAGAACGATACCGCCGGGGCGTATGACGAAATGTCAGACGAGGAAGCGGCGGGCGGACTAGAGGAGTTAGAGGACATTGAGTGGGAGAACGACGACACCGACGTAGATGTTACCCTGGAGCCTGAACAAAGTGACAGTTCCTTGGAATGGGGTGCACGTGCCGGAGGCGGCGACGGGGGCGATGGTTGGGGATCTCGGGTGGATGAGTCTGCTTATGGTGGGTGGGGTGGTGGATGGGGAAGCGGGGACGGGAACAATTCATGGACAACATAGTCGAACCTCGCATTGCATTAGAAAGTCAAGAATGATACAGGTCATAAAAACCTTGAAAACTCTGGTCTTAGCCGGTGTAACTGGAGGTAGGTTGGTTGACTTACATGGTATAGCAATTTGAATATAACGGGAAGGCGGTTCACTCGTGCCCAACGGCGATGACCGGTGCTACAACATCGGCGGTGAGACAACGGCGGACAACATTTCGACCAAATACTGTGCATACCAATAAGCGGGTGTAGTTGGGCCATGTAAGTTACCATCCACATAAGGTAGCAACAGACGAGAGCGAGTAACGAGCTCGTCCTGATCAGCCTGTCCCAAACGTAGTTTCAGTTTCTGGCGGTTGCGGACCGGGAAGCACGGATATTATTCACGTTTGGTTTGGTCCTTGGGGTGTGAATACCCAGGAAGTGACCATGAGGGCGGCAACGATGACGAGGACGAATAGGACGTTGTATCCGGACATATTTGTGGTGGTCGACAGTCGAAGGGGCTGCGAGTCATGTGACTTGGGACTTGGACGAATGCTGAGCGGGGGAGTCGAGAAAGCATATGTTGATTCCAAGTACGAGTTACAATGAAGCAAGGAAATGAAACAGGTTATCTCCTGGAACCCTCATCCCACCTCCTACGGTCTCTCTCCCCCTCCCGCGGGCCATAATCTCCCCTTCGGGGTGGAGTTCTCGACCGACTCCTGGGTCTCCTCGACCTGTATTCCCTTTCGTCTCCTCTTTCCCGTTCTCGTTCTTCCCTCCGAACCGGTGAACGAGACCGCGACGACCGATCTCGCGATCTTGACCTATCCTCATCGCCTTCCCTGTCCTTGTATCCACGCCTAGCGCGTTTCTCAGCCTTCTCGGCCCTTTTCATTCGCCTCGCCTTCTTCTCAGCCTTTCGTAACCGTCGTTCCTCCTTCTCTCTTTCCGTCTCGGCGGGTTTTTCGGGTCCGGTTCGTGGGGGGATGGGAATCGAATTCGATCCGGAAGCACCGGTTGAGGTGGATGTTGGGTTTCCTGGGAGGCCAGGCTTCGCAGGACCGAACCCTCTGTGTGAAGGTAGGGTGAGTTGCACGTAAACGACCGGGAAACGAACGAGCAAGGAGGGAACGTACAGAGCGGCTGAGAGTGCTTCAGCTTCAGCCTCCTTGATCTGCCTCAGCTCCTCCCTCTTCTCCTCGGCAGTTTGGTCGTCCCTAGCATACCAGTGAACGTCTTTGTTCTTTTGCCAACGGCCCGTTGGCGCGTTGATGCTGTGACCCAGGTAATTCTGCGCGTCCAGTGGTTAAGCATGACAAGATCGTAGCGGGTTTACCACCCAGGGAGGACGAACAACGAACCTCCCGGTCCTTGTCTGCTGAAACATCAGACCACTTGAATTCAGCTTGGCCACCTCGAGTGCCACCACGAACAGGTTCGAACATGTTCTCGAGGTCACTCCCAGAAGACGCGGTGGATAAGGACGGGGGAGGAAATCCAAAGTTTCTCACGACCAAGATTCGTATGAAATCATCGTTCGGCGCTCACTCGGCCCAAGCGTGCGTTCTCCAAAGCAGAGGGATAACAATTCGAATGCTCCTGATGCGGACACATAAAACCCTATAAACCGAAAAATCCGTCGTATACCAGTATATCCAGTCGTGAAATAGAAAGAACAAAAACAAAAACAAGGCATCGGACGCATAAATGGATACAGGAAGAGGGTTCGTATCATCCTCACCCACCCGACGGTCCAAGAACGAAAACCCATCTCTACTCCACAAGGTGTGACGTACCCGGAAGGTGCATGGAATGGCTAAGAGGAGGGGGAGTGGTTAAACCACTAAGAAGAATGATTATAAGAAAACAGAGGATAGAATGGTAATGCGTGTCCCAGCCGCTAAAGCCCATGCTTCAGCCGATCCTCCTCCTTGAGGAAGTTTGGTCCGTTCTGGGTGTCGCCCACCATGTTCGCTATTGAATGCATCACGGACATCCCCTTACCCGCAGGAGTAACTCTCAACATGCTGTCCAACAAGATAATCTGTCGGGAAACCTCCGTATACGGGTACCAATCGAGGTCACCTGGATAAAGGACCAAGTACAGGTCCTTTATGTGCTGCCAACACGCCTGTAATGCCGTCAGCGACGGAACCTCGAGCAGGAAGGGAGAGTGCTGCTTCGACTCACGGTGGTAAAGTAATCGAGATGCCGAAGGTCTTCTTCCTGGTCGAACGATTTGTATATCAAGAGGAAAGCGTGAACGGAGTCCCTCGCCATATCGCGGAACTCCTCCTTCTTGACTTTTGGGACGATGGGAAATTTGGAGGTCTCCAGATATATCCGGGCCTGGGCAGTCATACAAAACAGTTTGCAGGACGACATGAGAAGGTACGTCTGCCGCTGTTGGTAATTCTCTCCTGGCGATACGCTCCCTGAGTTGCCCGACCGGCCGAGTGCGTTATCGAGTACTTTGATGATCATCGTGAGTCGGCTCATGAGGTTCGCGGAATCTTGTAGCCACTCTTTCTGCGAGAGATCTAGACTTGGGATAAGCACCGATAACGGCGACGCTTTTCGGGATGATTCACGAACCTTCTTCTTTGGCCAGATCTATATGTAGGAACACATCCCGAACCAAAAGAAGAGTACGGACTCTGAGCACGGTCGAAGAGAGTTCGAACACCTCCGGATAAGCCCGCTGTAAAATGATACTTGAACAACGTGCCCCAAGGAACGCGATCGCGCGGAAGGCGGCCTACCTCAAAATCTGGTAGCTGGGCTTCGAGGTCCGCGAACAGACCATGACACTTGTTGTAGAGTAGGCAGTGGATGCACTGTAGGTACATAAGGTGAAGGAGTATTGAAACCAGCTCGTGCTTCTCCTCGGTGTATTCAGATGGACGATCGACGGTGGATGGTGATCCTCGCGAAGAAGCGTCGATCCAAGTCGGGCCAACCAACCCGAACCCGTGCTTCTTGACCATCTTATGGCACCTTAGAAGGTACCTCTGACCGGGGACAATGGTGTGAGTGTACGTGCAGGCTAAGGCCATGTAAGAGACGACATGGAGCATAAGCAAGGGTGGCTGTTCGGACTCTTGCATATCGTAGACCATTTGGAGGATGATCTGGGTGATCGTGCCTTGGATCCTAAGCTCCTCCCACAGGTGCCGGCGTTCTTGGTGCAGGTGGATCCCCATCACATTCATGAACCAGACGAACCAGGGGTGAACGACGCGACCGGACATGTCCCCATTACGAATAAACTTTTCCTTCAAGGAGGTGAAGCATATGCCTAGACGTAACGCATGGGAAAAGGCCAGGTCGCGGCTTGGGGGTAAGGTGAGGAAGCGGGCGGGGAATTGACGTAAAGGAATGACTAACAAGTAACTCATCACACGCTCATCCCCGGCGAGGAGGACGGCCAGACACGGAGGCGTTGACGAAGGTACTGAGAACATGCCGTCGCTGTCAGGCGATGAGGGTATGTGTTGTTGTGGGGACATGGGGGTACGGTCGTATCGATAGGATCCATTAGCGCCGTCGGAAGCGTATGGAGATGTCGAAGGGGAGTCATCCTCTGGGTCAATATCCGAATCGCCGTGTTGGGAAATGTTGTTGACTTCGTCGTAAATGCACGGCTGACCGTCGCGGGAGCGGGAACAGGTGCTGCATATCGGATGTTGTCCATCGCATTTCTAGACGGAAACGGGATGAGGTGAGGCGAGGTGGGAGGGTCGCGGCGACGACGGACCTTTTTCTTACTCCTGGAGTGGTGAATTAAAGGGGGAATTAGGAGAGGGGTGCTTCGGGAAGGGGATCGACAGAATCAGTGACACGGACCTGCACGACCGGCAAGCCTTTCCCTTTGGCAAAGCGTTCCTCTTGTCGCGGTTCTCCGGCCTCATTGGGAACACGCAGTCTAATTCGCGCTTCGCGGCAGAGCATGGACCGCATTTGGGTGAACGACCGTCGCATTTCTGGGAGACTGGTTAGAGTTCGTGGCGCTCTGGGGGCGGGCCGGGTACAATCACGCACAACTTTCCGTTTCCTGGTGGGGTAGTCGCGGTGAGCTAGGGAGATAGGGAGAGGGGAGGAGAAGAGAGAACTAACCGACATGGCATACAAGTCTTACGCTCCGGGACGCAATAGGGGTGATCGCTCATGAGGACAAGGGGGGAACAAGGAAGAGTGGGGAAAGGGACCAAGGGTTTTAAGCTGTGTGTCTGCCCTGGACGTCAAGCGGCCAACATTGATATTTAAAACCGGGGAGTGGGCGTCAAGAGGAGAACTGACGGAGAATTTTTGAAATTATTTTCTTGCTGAATTCTTAATTTTTCATCCTCCCTCCGGATAAATCCCCTCTCGGGCGGTCAACGCGTGTGAGATGGGAAACGGCGATCTGGATTCGATCACCCTCCCTTCCTTTTCAGGACTCACCCAATGACCATCACTCACCGGAAGAGACAGCCCCAGCCGCCTGAAGAAATCCAGAGTTCGCTCCCCTTCTCTCTTTATTTCCACCGCTAATTTAGTTCCCGACCACAGCCGTTACCGAGCCTGGTCTCCAGATTGAGTGCGACAGCTGTCGCTGCGATCTCACCCACTCAGTCAGAATCAAATGCGCACATCCCGCCTGCGAACCTGGCGACGGTGTTGACATCTGTCCCTCCTGCTTTTGCCACGGGAAAGAGTTCGCGAGACACAGACGCGACCACCCGTACCGCGTCGTGGTATGCGGTCCACCCTCTACGCGCGCTCTCGACCCTCTCATCTATGATCACAGGAGCTGCACTCGTACCCCATTCTCACAGAGGATTGGGGCGCCGACGAGTACGTGACTCTTGTCATCCTGACGTAAATCCATTCCATCCTTATCGCTCTCCAACAAGGGAATTGCTACTACTAGAGGGCGTTTCTCTGCAGGGTTTGGGAAACTGGCAGGCAATTGCCGAGCATATCGGAACCCGAACCAAAGATGAAGTGGAGGAACATTACAGATCGGTTTACATCAACTCTCCGAACTGGCCATTACCAGTATGTTACGTTTCCCGTCTCCTTCATATGAATCGGTCTGACGACAAACGCTAGCGAATGGATCTACGCTTCGAGGTAGACGCCTCCGAGTTTCAGGAGCGGAAGCGGAGGCGAATATCCAACATGAACACCGCTCCGGCCCCTGCTCCGAAAGTCCCACCCACCTCAGCCCCGGCGGTCCACGAGGTCGCCACGTTCCTTCCAGGGCGCCTCGAATTTGAACACGAACTTGACAACGAGGCCGAAGACCTCGTAAAGGACCTAGAATTCGGTATCATTACTCAATACGGTGGCGATTCCATTCCCTTCGACGATACCGCCCCCCCTCCACCGCTGAGCGAGAAATCGGACTCAACCGCTCCAAATTCTGGCTCCGCTCTCGATCAGTCCCAAAGCGCCATTAATGGCAACATCAATGGCCACGCCGCTTTGGTCAATGGAAGCGCTGGAAACCCGAAATCCGAGCCTGTGGATAAGTCTGGTGATGATGACGAGGATGCCGATGCAGAGGAAAACATGATGCCACCCCCCATCGAGACAGATGACTCTATCGCCTTCAAGCTCACCCTTTTGGACGTCTATGCAAGTCGTGTCGAGAAGCGACATGAGAACAAAGCCATCATGTTCGAGCGTGGCCTGCTTGAATACAAGAAGGTGGGTGGTCCGCAACGCGGAGCTGTCAGTTCGTCGAATTAACGCTCCGCAGATCCAAGCCGCGGACAAGAAGCGACCGAAAGAAGAAAAGGATATCGTCCACCGCCTCCGCCCATTCGCCAAATTGCAATCAGCGGCGGATTACGAGGTGCTGTGCGCCGATATTGTTTGTAAGTTGTATGTAATACCATCCCCGAATGGCAGCCTTATCTCAACCCAAACCACGAGACGAGGCCATGTTGCGAAAGCGCATTCAAGAGCTTCAGACGTATAGGAGGCTCGGTCTGCGGTCCGCCGGGGATATTGAGAAATACGACGCGGACCTCGCCAAGCGGGTACAATCTAGCTCTGTCACCTTTCTCCGGATTTGATTTACCTGACTTCTTTTCCAAGACTCACACGAGAGCAACGGTTGCTCGAGACTGGTATACCTCGGAACGGATCCAACGGAATGGATCAGGACGCCAATCTTCTGTCACGGACCCAAGGGGATCAGAAGGACCCGAATCCACCCCAAAACCGGGCGGTCAAACGAACGGCACCCCCGCCCGAAAACCTGGTGCGTAAACCTTGTAAAAATAAAATAATAAAACCGCCCGCAGTCCTGTCTGCTGGCAGATGGGGTGTTTCTCTGACGTGTTTCATTCTATTGCAGCGGCGCCTCTAAACCTGGCAAACAGTCCAATGCTCCACTTGCTCCGACCTGATGAACAGGCTCTATGCTCGTCTCTACGGATCCTGCCGAAACCTTACCTCGTAATCAAGGAAACGCTCGTAAGGGAGTACGCCAGGAGAGGTGGCAAGCTTCGCCGACGTGAAGCTCGAGACTTGGTCAAGATCGACGTCAACAAGACGAGCCGTGTGTGGGACTTTTTGGTCCAGACTGGGTTCCTGAAGATCGCGCCTGACTTGACGGCGAACGCGAACGCCCAGGTTAACGCCAACCCTGGCAACACGACGAATGTTGGGCAGCCGTCGGGGTGAGTAAGCTGATTTTCAAATACCCTCCTCTTCTCCCCATGGGCGGGGGTGCGCGAAAATTCGCGGCTTTTACTCACGTGAGCCGCTATAACCACCGACCCGGGGCGGGCAAAACACAATCTGTCATCTCCACATTTGAGTGCGCCCCGATTTTTCCATTTTCCATTCTGCAAAACTCTGTACCCGCTACCGACCGAGTCCCAGCTTCCCTTTGCTGCGGTCACGCCACCAGTGTCGGCGGAATTGTCTTTTTATTATTATTATTTTTATTATTATTATTTCCCAACCCTCCATTCCACCTCCCCCACATTCACACACGTTCATCCGCCTTTATGATCGGAGGGGCCTAGGGTCATTCCAGAGTCCCCGTCGATGACGGGTGAATCCCGCCATTATGCCGTTGAGCCAAATGACGGCATCGTCATGACCAAACTCAATTCAATCTTCCTCCCGTCTACAACAACTTCCGGCCATTTTCCATCGCCACTCATCATCATCATCATCCCGAGATTATTTTTGGTATTCTCTTTCTGACTTCCCTTCTTTTTCGTTCTTCCTATACATAGATCCCAAGGCACGAAGAACTCGCCAAGGCCGCCAAACCTCGCCGTCCCTTCAATTTCGGCGTCGACGACATCGTCTCTCGTAGTGCCGTTATCGTCGACCCCATCTACGTCCATGCAGACGCCACCACCACGGCAGTGACCCTTCAACTTTCGATATCGGTTGACCCGACTTTGATTCATTCCTTTTTCCATCATCCCTTTCTTTCCCCCATTTCACCCTGTCTGTTCACCTCCGACAGCGGCACTGACTCACGGGCCAATTCGCCGCTCGCGCTGTTGCGGGTTGTCTTGTTAGATGTCTTTTTACGTACGAACCATTGCACATGGAGGTTTTGCAATGTTGATCCATTCGTTTACGCGTAACGGTCAATGGCGGGCCAGTGATCCTGACCCACATACACACAACGCGTACTAGTGTTTCGATTTCTTGTCATAGATAGGCCGGAAGGTTTATGCTACTTGATCTGTATTCATAACTTCATAACGCATCCCCGGTCTCTTGGACTTGGACCGGTCCTACCGAAGTCCCTACTCCCCTGGCACAGATTAAGCCTCGAAGACCGGTTCTTGCAACAGGCTTTTGATGAGCTGGGTGTCGTTCGGGATGCCCGCGTTGCGGAGATAGTCGTCGTTCCAGAACTGTACGCCACGGTCAGTTCTGGTTCGATCTGGCCTGCAAACGGCGTATCACCTTTGAGTAGTGTCTGTTCCCAGAATCACATCTACGACAAGGAAAATGATACAGTCAATACACAACCCATCCATGCGGCGGGAGCGTTTGGGGCCACTCACAAGATCGTGACGACGGTCTGGCCGTCCTTCCACCCCATCTTCTTAACGTACCTAACAGCCGCGACAAGATTGCAAGCACTGCTCGAACCTACGAACAGGCCATCCCTCTCAACGAGGAACCTAGCCATACTGACCGCCTCCGAGTCCATTATCCTACCAGACAAGGCAACAAAACAGTCATCAGCGTCAATCATTCCTATTCATTCTCTGCACCCGGCCCCGGGGGTGGAGTAGGGAACGAATCGAATTCAATCTGAAATGAAAAGGGTGGGAGTGGTGTGGCTCAAGCTCTAGCTCCCGACATTCTAATACTCAGGGTCAACTCGATACTCCGGCGCCGCCGGTGGTGAATCGTCTGGGAATGAACGAAAAGATGGGCGGCCGTAGCGGCGGCCGTCGAGGAATTGGGTGCGGGGGGAGGGGGTTCGAAAAATGGAATGTTTTGGGTTTTAGGGTTCAAACTCACCGAAACGCGTCGTCGATGATCGGGAGCGCGAGTTCGAAATTCTTGACGAGCCTGTTGATTCCACTGCGTTTCAAAGCATCAAAGCAATAAGGGGGCGCCGAAAGAGGAGCGTGCCCTCTACTCACATTCCTTCGACAACAGTATCGACTTGGTGCCTCCTCTTCGTTCCTTCGGCCTCCCGCTGATCGAACATGACTCCATGCTTAACCTGTTGCGCATGGGAGAGTCATTGCACGGATCAGTCGTTTGGCATCCAGATGAAAATCATGCACCCAGGGAATTGGAAATAGACGCGACCCGGATCCGAAGGGAAAAGTAAAAAAGATTTGGGCCGGATCGGTGGCGAGAGAGACGGGCCACGATCAGGGATGACCGAGAGGGATAAGATAAGTGATGCTCCGACTCGGGGCTGGCACTTGCAGTTCAACTCTTCCCCGTACTCAAGGGAAAGGCCCCGAAGGATAGAGGGACCAATAGGAGAAGGTTGATACAGCAGTGACACGAATAGATATGGTGCACCCCAAAATCTGAACGCGAACGTGGTTCTCAAACTCACCTTGTTATACAACCCGCTCCCCTCAGGGTCCGCTAACACGATCCGAACGTCCTGGTTCACGGACCTTAGGAAATGACCGATCCCAGAAATAGTTCCGCCTGTGCCTGCCAAGGTTTGGGGTTAGCTTAGTTTCGTTGGTTGCGCGTTCGTGTCTGACAGGCAGGAAGGAAATGAATAGAAAGCGCGCAACACAGTTATTGCAGGCAAATATGTCATGGGACCAAACGGTTAGCGGGAAGCAGGGGGGAAATTCGAACTTGGGACGTTCATTCGAGGGAAATGTGAGGAAGGGAAGGGGGGTCACATTACAATTGACCCCACGTCAAGAGCCACTGTGGTCATCAACGGGGTGACCAAAATTATGACCGCCAAGTTGAATGCCCGCCGTGTGAAAAGAGAAGGAGACAGAAAGGATAAAGTGTAACTCACCCGCCCCAGCAACAAATGCATCGACCCTCCCATTTGTCTGACGCCAGATCTCGGGACCGGTTCCTTCGAAGTGTGCGTCGAAATTGCTCCGGTTCTGTGCAGAATAGATCCAGGGGAAGAAGATCCGACGTGCGAAAAAGAGTTCAGCACCGTGTTCTCTCCAATCGCGCATCAACCCAGAACGCGACCTCCAAAAACCAAAACGAAATCGGGAAAGGTGAAGAGGGTGCGGGGATATCGGCTCGGCGTCGGGATTACGTGACCGAGTAGCGTGACGCGAGACGGGGCTTGCCCTTTTTGGCGGGAACCACGGCCAGGGCAACATTGACCGGAGCGCCCGCGAGCTCCGCCATGAATCCTGTACGCAAAATGCCGAAACACACGGTTCCAAGTGCCCCTCTCGTAAACCTTCCCCCGTCAGATTTAGACACCGGCTGCAGAAACCCTCCGGTTGAACGTAAAAGGCCGCCGTAATTCACCGAAAACCACCGGCCTCCAGACGGTGTTCGGTACACCGGCATCAAATCAAAGAGCCGTGTACGGCAAAGTTATCACAGGGAAAGATCGGGGGCGGCGACACGTCAGCTGGCCAACACGTGTAAAAAGCTCCACCCCTGGATGTCAGGGAAAAGTCGTCGGGCGGAAGAAGCGTGGCCAGGGTAGCAATCATGTGACCCTTTGCGATTTGCAGCGTGTCGTACGACTCAAAAAACAAGCGCGGGCGGAGAAAAAACCGACGGGATCATCCGGGCGGGGGCATAAAGGGGAGAAAAATAAATGTGAGAGAAACATAAAAACCGACCTCGAATTGATCAGCGAAGAAACCTCTTGGCGAGATCTCGAGCTTGGCGCTGTCGTCTGTACAATCAGCACCATCTCCTCGTGGGGGTGCCAGGTCCATCGTTGTCGTAACCAATACAGACTCTGTGTCCTGAATTAGATGATGGGTCGGCGGATCTCTTGTACCACGTTTGCCAAAGTTTGCGGCGTATTGACGGGCAAGGTTCTGTTGAAATACGGCCCGTGAGGTCAGCTGCGCTTACGCCAACGGCCTCGAGGCGGACAGTCGTACCACGTACTAAAACCCAAAGGGCGCGAGTTTCAGCATCGTGATTTCACGGGCGGGCAGGGACGAGACCGCCCGAGATGGGGAGCACGCACGTGTTTGGTGTCGATGATACTTGCGGGTCGAACTCGTTCGACCGTTGCACCTAAACACTTCAGAGCATTTACTTTCTCAAGCGCGACGTCGTCTGGCATGATAATCGCTGTTTGTATGCGGATGTTCAGGGAATGGTGCTATCCAGGTATTGATCGCACGCACTCGCATCATACCCACTACAATGTTGAATGGGTAAGTGTATTCGAGCGAGAACCTAGCAAACACACCGCGCCTTTGCTATCGTAGCGATGGATATCCCGGTAGATCCGACGGTTCCTTCAAAAATCCGTGATCCAGTATGCGGGTGTATGAGACCTTGCTGTTCCGCGTCCTCAATAACTAACAAAGAGTGAGTGCAACAGTCTCAGAGATCACCCGGATTGTACCAACTTCTCAAAGCGACGCGGTCTTTGACGCTTCCTCCCGGATTCAAGAACTGGTTCGAGATCATGTCAGGACCGGACGATCAAGACGGACACTTCAATAACAACCTCGGCCTTTCCGAGAATGTTCACACCCAAGGCGTCACTCAGCGAATTTATCCTTATCAAGGGGGTGTTTCCTGAGGTGGCGGGTCAGTTCGAGTGAGGCCACCGAAGTGAATGAGCCAGACCGATCAAGCCCGTAACGCCCTGAAGTACCTCATCGCTCCTCAGTTCAATCGGACGTGGTTTGAACCGGGAGAAGATTTCGCGTTGCCTTTTCTCCCGGAAGTAGAGAACGAATGAAGTCGCGGTGAGAGAGAAGGAAAAGCCGAGGAGGATTCCGTAGACCAAGAACCGGACGTTCGCGGTGTTTTGTGGTCTAAACCAGGAAGGTACAACTCGTTGCAGACTATCAAAGTGGAGTGAAGCTGGCCAAGGTCCCATCTTCGCGCAACGCAGACCTCCCAACGTCGTGGGCTCTTTTCGGGTGAACGTGATGGATGACGCGGAGTTGCCACATGGTTGTTTGGCAAAAGCCTCTGAACCAAACAACCTCATCGCAAGATTTTCGGGGGGGATGCCTTACAGTCACCACTCTCATTCTGGCGAATTTTGCAAGCACGCGGTGGGCACTTTGGAGGAGGTGGTAGTGGAGGCGATCAGACGAGGCTTTCGAGTTTTTGGCTTATCGGAGCACGTCCCGCGATACAGAACCTCAGATCTCTACCCGGAGGAGGTAGGAACATTGACTCGGACTGTAGACGTGCGATGACGAGTTCTCAGAACGGTCTCACCCCGGAAGATCTCGTGAAGCAATTCGAAAAGTACATCGATGAAGCTCATCGGCTCAGACTGGCTTATCAAGACCGAATAACTCTCCTCGTGGGGCTTGAAACGGAGTACATTACGTCGGTGGACCTCGACAGCTTGGAGAAACTATTGGAGCGGTTTGGAGAGAAGATTGAATACATCGTTGGATCCGTACACCACGTTCACGGGATCCCAATCGACTTTGACGTCGTCACCTTCCAGTCCTGTCTCGAGAGTTTCCACGCAGGAACCGAACACGAGAGGATGGAGGAGTTTCTGTGTACGTATTTTGACGCCCAATACGTGGTGTTGGAGAGGTTCCATCCGGAGGTCGTGGGTCATATTGACCTGTGTCGATTGTACAACCCTCATCTGCTATTCTCGGACTACTCAAGAGCGGAGGAGAAGCTGGAGAGGAACATTCGATTTGCTGTAGATTACGGGGCACTCTTCGAGGTCAGCGCGGCACCCTTTCGAAAAGGGTGGGACACAGGATATCCCGGGAAAGACGCCCTCGAGGTAGGGCCATCAAAGGCACGACACAGGCTGTTTCTAATCTCGTCCACACAGATGATCGTCAAACGCGGGGGCAAACTCTGCCTCTCGGACGACAGCCATGGGAAACACGCCGTTGGACTGAATTATGACCGATTGGCTGACTATCTTAGGGCCACGGGTATCACGGAGATCTACCACCTTGGGAGGTGTGAGCGGGAAGGGGGAGTAGGCGGGAGGAAGATGCACCCAGTGTTGGTAGAGGGAGATTGGACGAGTGACCCGTTCTGGGATTGATTCCCGCGGCCGCTGGGGTCGCCAAGGTCACTGCGCTCGACTCGCCAAGTCGACGCCAAGTGTGAGCGGGTTGTCGCGACGAAGGGTCTCAAGCCGGCTTTGGTTCCAAGAGGCTTCGGTGTTGATAACATAGCCATGGCGATGAACAACTTACGCTCAAAAAAGACGAGGCTGTGTGAAGAGAGGAGAGGCGGGCCACCCCACGTGGCGGAGCCGATTGACAGCAAAGTGTGCCCAAGGTTATTTCCCACACACGCTCCCTTCCTTTCATCATCTTCGTTCTCCCCCCCGGCCCTCCTCTCGTTATGATTCCCCTCCTCCTGTCCCTGGCGGCGTTATCATGTCTCAGCTTTGCTGGCGCAGAGCCTTTCCACATCCCTCTCGTGAGGAAACGTGAACCGGTCCCGGTCCAAGATTGGGGTGTTGCTGCGGAAGCCCTGAGGAGCAAGTACGGCTACCCCAACTCTTCCCCCTCAAAACGCCAGAACACCGCCGGCATCCCAGTAATCAACCAGGTCTGTCCTACTCTCCCCCGTAAATCCCCGCCCACTTTAACAAAAATCCGCAGAACCGCGACACCAGTTACCTGGGTGTTGTCCAGATCGGGACGCCGTGCGTTTGACACCCCTTCACCAACTCACATTACCAGCGCTCCCAACTCAACTTCTTAACCAGTCCTCAATCCTTCAACGTCGTCCTTGACACAGGCTCTTCGGACTTGTGGGTCACCGGTACGGGTTGTACCACCTGCACCCGGGGTACCCCAAATTTCAACAGCGGCGCTTCAAGTACCTTCCAAGCCGCCAAGGACAACAGCGGTCAACCAGTCCGAGTGACAATCACGTATGGCTCCGGTGCCGTCGCCGGTGATCTCGTCCGGGATACCGTGGCTATGGGAGGTTTCCAGGTTCAGCGCCAGACTTGGCTGTTGGTCGATCAGACCTCTGCCAGCCTTTTAGATGGTTCCAACGCCGGTATCATGGGTCTCGCCTTCGACACCATCGCAAACACCGGGGCCCCCCCATTCTGGCAGACCCTTGCCACGGGCAATCAATTGACAACCCCGGAAATGAGCTTCTGGTTTACCCGACAATTGGATAATCCAAGTGCCCAGGAAGAAGAGTTTGGTGGGATCTTCACCCTTGGTGGTCAGAACAAGACCCTCTACACAGGCGATGTCGATTTTCTTCCGCTCGTCACTAATGTCGGACGCCAGACCTACTGGCTCCTTAATGTGTCGGGTATGTTCCAAATCTGTACTTGCCTTGTCCATAGATTTTTCTCACGTATGTGCCTCGATCCAGGGGTCACGGTCAATAAGAAAAACGTCACCTTGCCAGCTAGTGGCATCGCTGCTATCGACACTGGTACGACGCTCATCGGTGGTCCCGCGGCCGCCGTTTCGGCCATCTACGCCCAGATTCCCAACTCCCAACCGCTGAGCGGTAACCTCGCTGGCTTTTACGGATTTCGTATGTTCCTTTTATGTTTGCCAAGCTATTCTTGACATCCCGACTTGTTCTTAGCTTGTGATACCACAATCCAGATTTCCATGTCTTTCGGTGGGAAATCTTGGCCCATCAATTCCAAGGATATGAACCTCGGACGGGTCAGCTCCGGCTCGTCTATTTGTGCTGGAGGTATCTTCGATTTGAACGCTGGTTCGAACATTGGTGCCGGTGGAGGCAACCCCACCTGGGTCGTTGGGGCCACTTTCCTCAAGAACGTCTATTCTGTCTTCCGCTCCCAACCCGCCGCAATTGGCTTCGCTGAACTGAGTACCTCCGCTGGTGGTTCTTCGGGTGAGTGTCGTAACCTGGCCACTCCCCTTCACCGGGAATGTGTGCCCCGTGGCAGATGATTTCAACTGATTAAGGTTCCCCTCCTGTCGTTACTTTCTCTTCTACTTCCACCTCCCCTCGTTCTGTAGGTACTCCAACAGGTAACGGTAACAACGGTAATAGTAACGGTAGCGCGGGCACCGATGGTGAGTAGCCCCTTCTATTCTACCTCAGCGCGGCTGATGTTAACCCTTCTATAGCTGCGGCTTCGCTCAAGGTTTCCTCCGTGATGCTTCTGACCATCGTGGCCTCTCTCCTCGCTCGCTTGCTCTAAGTGGCACTCAGTCAGCCCTTTTAGCGGTTGGCCCGCCCGCGCCACCATGACACTCAAATGGATTTGCATCCTGTCATCGGTTCCACCGTGTCCTGCTGTTGCTCACCCTCTGCGTCAATCTCCTGTCATTAATTTGTTGCTTGCTCCATCTCTTCCTCCGTTTTTCGTGCGTACCTAATTTACACACCTCTATCCACCATCGCAATCTATACGACATACCCATAACCCTACCAAGTACGCATCATCTGACCATCCTTCTGCAAGCTTTTACTTCGTTTCCGGCTCCGAGACAATTTACGAATACATACTTACGTAGTAACATAGGGTGGAAGGCGGGTTTTTTTTTCCGCACAACCTATGCCCCGATTCTTGCGTTGCTGATATGTGGGTTTCCGTATGTGTATTACATCGAGGTACTGGACGTTGGGACTTGAACATAAACATATCCGGTGTACATATTGGGTGGATCGTCGACCCTTCTAGCCATCACAACGAGGAAAGCAAGAAGTCTGGGATCTAGGAACAGGGATCTGCAGTATTTCACAGCGTGGATCGTCCCCAGCTTCGATCAAAAAAGCGATCAGGATCTTCGAAAGCCGGAATTAATCAGTGAAAAGGTTGTCGTCTATCATCAGGCTGTTTGGAGGGAGGGAAGAGCTTACATTATCGTTGCCACGATCCGGCGAGAGTGAGGGATGTGTCTAAATTCCGTCAGGTAAACGCCTGGGAGCATGGAGTCGAGTTGATCGGTACAACAGCAGATAAGTCATGGACGCGTATACGGAATCGCAGAAGTGGAATGGGGACCGACCTTGCCATGTACCGAGGTTAAGTTCTCCATCGGTAATTGGTATAGAGATTGTGGAGCCCAGGAGAGACGCTTTTGTGTGGGAAACACTATCGTGTTATGGACACGGAGGTTGGTTTGAACTCTGTGTATGGTTGGTGATACCGCGTCACTTACGAGTCGCTAGATCAAAGGAAAGTCAGGGTGGAAGTGGTTGGTAGATCGAGGGGGGGGGCTCACTCAGGACCTTCGTCTGTGTGCAGCCAGTTGAGATCTTCGGGTACGATCTTGTCCAATGCCATATCCATATCTTCATCAGGGTGGTGAGTGCTGGAACGAAGTGGGGACAGGGATGCCACGTACCTTTTCGGACATCTGAGGAATGATCGAATTCACTGCGCTCAACGACAGAATGACGGTGTGGTTGGTTGGCGGGGACTCACCTGGATCGTAGTTCTCGTTGATGGTCAACGCGGCGGACGTGTGCTGACTAGGTTTCGGTCAGTCAAGCCGCACGGTATGTCTCATGGGGCCAGATGAACACCGGACATGAATAGGAACAACATCCCAGCCTAGGAGATCGTACGGGAAGGTTCAGCAGATCCGTCTGGGGATCGGTACGGGCATAACGGGTAAAGGCACCTTGATGTCTTTTAGACCATCTCGGATGTTCCTAACGACTTCCTCTGTCACGAGATGGCAGCCTTTTGCTCGTCTTGAGAGCGTGAATGTCTTTTGCCAGCCCATGGTCTTCCCTGCTTATGGAGGGTTGGCTGATGCCTGGCGAGTTCTGAGTACTAAGGTGTGAGGGCTGGATTGTGGATTGCAGGTTCCCTGCAACTGAGGGTCAAGCAAGGTGTGAGATGACGGATCCAAAAGGAAACCGATCGGACGGTTGTTTCTTGACCCGAACCACACGCTGCGGCGGGCGCTCCGAACGACCATCCTCGTCCATGGTTCCGGCCACCGGAAACCAAAGTGAGCTCACCCTAACGCAGTGTTGAATGGAACTGCTGACGTCGTGTTGTGAAGCAAATTAGACCTCCGCTTCGCGAAACGCGATGCCACCAGTGTACCGTTGGCCCGAGGCCTTTTCCTCGCATCGCTCGGGGATCCTCCTCCGACGAAGCAACCAACGCAGGTCCGGTTATTGTACAGGCACACGTATCTCAGTGTGGTAGGTGCTCATAATTTTGACCCCAAGATATCGGACGTTGATCCGCAGCACCCTTCGTTTGGTGTTTTCCGTCCAGCTATCTACGCCCAAAATGAAACCCGGAGGAACCCATTAGAGACGGACTAAGCCCTGTCCCAGGTTGGTGCGGAGGTTACGAACCTCGTACCGCAGTGCCTCACGCTCCACATCCTTCGTCTTATCCAGCCATATCTGCAACCCGGGGCGATTCACGGGAAGAACGCGCTCTCATTCCCCTCAGAAGTGGGAATTGGAGGTGTTTTGTGGTCCCTCTGGACCCCGCGCAACACGGTGATCAACTCGAGGTAGTGACGAAGACATCTCGTACATACATCCCGGACGAAGTCATGAGGCACGTAGAGCGACTCAAACGTGATCACGGTCCATCTGACGAACTATTTATAGTATGAACGAGTATCGACCTACCAACCGGCGTAGGGATATTGAAGGCACCCAAGCCAGCACAAATTCCCCACGGGTATCAACCGTGGTGTCACGAATTGTCAGCATCTTTTGTTGTGGCAGTTATGCCCGGCACAGCGGAACTCCCCGACACCTGAGTGATCATTATGCTCGCGCTGGCAGGACTCGCTCACGGTCTACACCATCGATAATCGCCACGTTCGCAGTCCACCCAGTGTAGCACCCTACGGATGCTTTCTCTATTGGCCTGGAGACCGAGGATGGCTATGGCGCCAGTAGCTTGAGCGGATCAAGGCAGCGGCGTAGATGACGAATTCTCACAACACTCCTCGCAGATCAAGATGGTCTTCCGCCCCTATCTGCACCAGTCTCTCAAACTCGAACCGCTAGTTGGAGAGAGGATGCATCCAATCTGTGTTTCCGTCCGCACAAATATGGTGATCGTCTTCTTTTTCCACTTTTCGTACTGAAATCTTTCCCCTTCCCCAGCAATCGCTTGTCGCACCTGAGCAAGCCCAGGGCATACCGATTCGCCCGGGTCACACATATCC
>Ga0307511_10000784_pt1 | contig 33897 bp, 37 predicted proteins | sample 13_EM_MG_FD_200266 | JGI IMG/M metagenome (GOLD analysis project Ga0307511, IMG submission 200266) | Populus trichocarpa ectomycorrhiza microbial communities from riparian zone in the Pacific Northwest, United States - 13_EM | ecosystem: Host-associated > Plants > Roots > Unclassified | place... | reverse complement strand
ATAGGGTCCCCCGACCATCCCCAAAGTCCATCTACCGACTCGCAGACAAAGTCTGTACCCTTTTTTTTTTTTTTTTACAGTGTACTTGGGTTATCCTATATCTGATGAACCTTCTCCACAGTACGACGTCCCCGCACTGAAGGCCCTCGCTTTGGATCACATACGCGCCGGACTAGCCAAGTGCGACATAATCGGAGAGACTTTTAGCAGATTCGCATCCCAGTGCGTTGGCACATTACTAAAGTTAACAACATACCAACGACCGGTACAGATACGACGATGTGAGGAGCTTGTACATTCGCCGACTCGCGGCCGGTTGGATGGAAGACTCGACGACGGAAATAACTCGGATCAGCGTCGACAAGAAAATCGACACTTTTGGCGAAGGCAATCTTGAGTACGCGACAGAAATCCTCTCTGCATTGTGGGAGATTGTGAACAAAGATGGGGATATCGTGGCCCCTTCAAGCATCCCGCCCGTCGTGAGTCTGTCCTGATTTGATTTATTCCCGGCGTTTTAGGGAGTGCTTACTTTGCGTAATCAGCCCTCACCAGTCATCGGCCCCGCCCATTGGACCTCTGTAAAGATTGCGCTCATCAAGTCGATTCGCACAGGCGTTCTCTTCGATAGGAAGTATTGGGTCAGACACTCGAAGACCGGAAATGTCTTGAGGCCCATCTACTTTTCAAGCATAGTCTTGGGAGATAAGACGCAGGAACTGAATAGCCGTACGTTGAGGTCCGGTAGTGGGTCTACTGAGGAAACTGAGCGTCTCTAGTGGTCAAATACCTCAAGGGTCGAAACCCTCTCATAAACGACCTGGAGGGAGACCTCAACGTCGACAGCGACTGTGAAGGCGATCCGATCGGTACTTGGGGTGGGATGTTGGAGGAAGAGGAAAATGAGGAGGAAACCCGTGCGGTTCTTGTTACTGGGTCATTTTCAGCGTATGTGTCCTTTCTCACCCCACCTTACGCCGTCAGAAATGACCGGTTCTCCAGTTGGAGGTCTCTATTCTTCTATCGTTGCACAGACATGATCTCGTTTGCTCGCCTCAAATCGCAAGATATCAGCTCCCGTACGAACAAAATCAGTACTCTGCCCCCTCCCCCCGGGCCACCACCGAGTGCCGTCTTTGACATAAGTACCATCAGTACTTGGTTTCCTCCCCCTGCTCTGCCAGTTGTCGACGCTCCCGCGAGTCCAATTATCCCCCTCCCCGTCCCCCAGCAACCTCAGGTTACCAAACCCCGCAAAAAAAGCAAGGTTGACGGCCGGCTCACTCCATCTGAACCGCAGGGTGTCAAGCCCCGCAAGGCCCACATTCTTGAAATGCCCGTAGTCACCCCGTTCCCTCCCTGTTCGCCGAGGAGCGTGTACGTGCTAGCAACCTTGGTGAGGCAGCCTTCAACTGGATTTATCGGGTGACACTGACGCATCAAACCAAGCTCGGAATCCGGCCCCTCTGTGACCGTGCCTTCGCGGACATCAAAAGCAAAGTGTCGTTGGACAACATCGTGGATGAGGCTTTCTCGCGGGTCACCGCCAGGTAAGGATGTTACCAGTTTCGAGTCCAGAGGCCAACGTTTGGTTAACGTGCTCCTTCAGTCAGAAGAAGATCATGGAGATGGAGTGCGAGCTTTTGATTTCGAACTTCAGGCACCCAAAGACGATTGCGCTTGTGAAGGAGAACATCGGACGCATCTCCGATGGGTCTTCCTCCTACCGTACTGGTGCATTGAAACTTGGGTTGAAGAAGGCTTTCGAGCTCAAGAAACGGCAGAGAGGTGTGCTGTTGCGATGCACCAGAAACGGTTGTGCAAAAAACACCACCCCCGCCTCATACTCGTCTGTTGGGTCAGACACCTACTGCCAGGATTGTCAATATACCTACGGCCACTACTATATGCAGTGCACTGGTTGTTCGAACACAAGAACCAGCAATTACACGTCGTGCCAAAGTTGTAGAAAGAAGTTCATGTAGGTGGATGTATTTTATTTCGCCTTAAACATGTTTGGTACAGCTGAGAAATAGACCACCGTGCGACTGTCTGGAAAGCTACAAGCCTGTGTGGATGTGCCCACTGCCCAAGGGCCGTTAAGGAAGGCGCAGGGACCTCAACGCTTGACCGGTACGGCTACCATGGGACTAGCAGCCGAAGCAACGAGAGAGAAAATAGTGCGGTACATGAAGTCGGTATACGCTTACACTTCCCCATCGAGACGCACAGCCACACCCGGGTCGACGGGGTCATGGGCTTTGAAACGGGAGGGTTTTCGACACAGGGTTAGGCGTAAAAAGAGATACAGCGGCACCGTTCGAAGGCTGCGACCGGGAGAACGGGACGCAACGTCGGGAAATCCCGAAGAATCCGCGATGACACGTGACTGGAGACAAAGCAAGCGTACCATCAACTCAAGCCAAGGAGAACTGAGTGCGCCGTGGAAAGCTCGAACGCCGTTGAATGGCACAGGGTCATTTCCACAACATTATAAGGTCCTTACGAGCACCTCACAAACCCCCACAATCCCTGGAGCTGGAGAGTTGTCAGGCGATTCTGACCCCAACATGATCCATTTCCGACGTTTCCCTATCACGACCACCATCTGGAAAACGACAGGTGACCCGTTCTGCAGCTTTCACGGACGGGGGCCGTTCACCCGGATGTAAGGACATTCAAACAAATGTCTGGCTGCGATACAGCAGGAGAAAGAGACGACCGAGTATTTCCAACAGCCGAAGAGAGAAGGTCGACTGCCTGTTGTGAAATTTTGGAACAGGCTTCGGTTCGTGGTCCCGCGCGTTTATCCTAAGCGCACAATTGTCACGAGATTTAGGAACCACGTGAAGAACAGGGCCCATCCGACCCATTTCAAACTCGTCGACCGTGAACCCCGAGGGACAAACCGAGGTGATATCCACCGCTGTTTTGCATGTGCGAGGAACTCGCCAACTCTGTTATAGGCCGGAGGACAAGGTGACCCTATCTGAGCACTGGCAATCCCGTCACCGGTGACATGATCACTGGGGGTGGGTAAAGTAACGACACTGGCCAGGACATCCCCTCGGGAGGATCCAAAGATGTCACGGCCGCCAGTATTCCCAACCCATAATACACCCTGGGGTCCCCGCCTCTGGAACCTCGCGGACTGAATCCTCCCCATCCCGATACGGCAGAGCGTGGGGGTGATAACGTGCCGGGGATCCAAAATCACGATCAAGCTCTCTGCTTGACAAGGCAACCTCGTCGCGATCCTAACTTTCAACCTATCCTGGTGGTTCTGCTTACCGCGAGTCGCGGTCGGTTGGAGGCAATCGAAGAGTTTTTCATTCGGCATCAGGTTCAACCGCAGGGGAAGACTCTGAAGTTTGGTTTGGTAGCGGACGGAAAGGGGGGAAATGAAGAGGTTCCCCCTCTGACACAGACACCTTCGTCGAACTTGTCTGCAATCGGATTTGCCAGACACTTGGCTACCGCGCGGTCGTCGTTAGTCATCGTGGTCTGTTGTGGGCATTAAGGGCCATTGCGCGGTCGTCACGATTCCGTATAATTTCCTCACTAATTTGCTGATGGAAGTGCACGAGCAAACTGGTATCCTAAAATCATGTAAAAAGCACTGGTCATTTTCTTGATGCTACGTGTACTGGCTTATCGGAAGGCAAGAGCGTGTCTGCGTTAGGGAGCGACGCACTTTGGCGGGAGCAAAAACGGATGGTAAACGCTAAGTGCGGGTAGGCGTCCCATGTTATCATGACATTCCTGCATGCTTCCATACCCATTACTAGTCACACTGCCAAAGAGTGAGTACGCTGAATTTATCGAGGAGTTGCGTAGGTGACGTACCACCGAGACACCATCAGCCTTAGTGTTCATGATGAGGGCGACGATGAGACCATAGAGACCCAAGACTTCAGCGAAAATCAGGATTAAGATCTGTACATTCCAAAGTCAGTGGGTGCATCTACTTCTGGGTGGGCGCACTAACCATTCCGACGAACAGCCTTGGCTGCTGAGCAGTGCCCCTGACACCGGCATCACCGACTATTCCAATGGCGAAACCAGCAGCGAGACCAGCGAGACCAACAGAGAGACCGGCTCCGAGCTGAATGAACCCCTGGAAGAGGGACATCTTCGGGGCAACTGTGAATAGTCGATCAGTGTGCGTACAAAAAAACCCGGGACATGAGATCTTACGGTTTCCAGAGATCAAGACAGAGACAACGAGGCCATAGATCTGTAGGTGTAGTACGCTGGTAAGAACGCGTCGGAACGCTGACCCGCGACGAATCTACGCACGGCAATGATACCAGCCATGATGACAGGAATAACACACTTCATCATCAAATCTGGGCGAAGGACAGACATGGCGGAAATGCCGACACCAGACTTGGCCGTTCCATAACTAATTGAGGAGTGTAAGTTTGCATCCGAAAGTCGTCCAACCACCCAGGAGCGAACCTAGCACCAATACCTTCCGGAGCATCAGCACTGTCCCACTCATACCCAGGGAAAACGAAGCTCACATGTGAAAATGATAGCGCTGGCGCAACCCTGTCCGTCCATTAGCAAACCCAAGCCTCGCTGCATCCACCCAACAACTCACCATGGCCCCGAAAAATGGGGCGTATACCGGGCAGTATTCGGACATGTCTGGTTGGGGTGAGGAGTTGGGAGACTGAGGATTGGGAAAGATGGAGGGGTTGGACTGCGTAGTCGGCCGTCGTTGGCTCTGGTAGTGACGAGGTCTACAGTTGGGTCGGAAACGGGCCGGTTTATCGGAGTCTGAAAATTAACGACGAGATTCCAGCCCCGCAGAGGCGGAGTGGGATTAAGTGGGATCTGTCGCTTCTTCCCGCTCGCGCGTTCGACTCACGCCGTGCACACTTTTATTTATTTATTCCAACCTTTTTTTCACGACCGCCCACCGCCGCATTCGCAACTGTGGACTCCGTGAATGCCCCCAGTACCCCAGGAAAATGTCCGCACGTGTAGATATTGGGTTCAATTGATAATGGGACCTAGTGCGTCTCAATAAACGGCAACTCGCGAACGGAATCGGCGCTGGGCTAACGGACCGAAGGGGTCGTTAACCCGCCCTATATAATAACCCTGCGCTCCCTGCTATACGGTAGCTCGTCAATATAAGTTGTTGGCCAAGGGGAAAGCTAAGATAATTACCTCCGTAAAACCCACTGCACTTCATCGACGAGATCCCGAAACGGCTCAAGCACCAGCATATCATCCATCTCCATCACATCTCCGCTAATTCCAATCCCCTTCAACCGCCTGCCACATGCGTCACGTTTCGTCAGGGCGCATTTTAAAACTGCGGCTGAAGAGCCCTGGGTAAGCATCTCCTTGGGGAGTTCCAGGTGCTGCAACCGGAGACAAACCGGCCCCCCTTCGAGCGACCGAGAGAAAACTAAAATGAAGGAGTTGATAGGATCCCCACCTCCTCCCTTCCCTGTAAGCTCACAGCAGATTCGTTCGAGCCGAGGAAACCCAAGCAACAACACCTCCCACACTCCCTCGGGTAGGTCAAGCTGCAATGATTCTACGTTCAGGGAAACGACGGTATCCCCTCCAACTACTTCCACAATTTTGGATGCGAACTGGGTCCATTCCTGAGGATCCCTCTGGGGTCCCATACGAATGCCTGGTTCCAGAAAGCGAATGAGAAGGTTATCGGTAAAAAACTGGGGACAGCCCCCAAAACAGATGGTGAGGGTTGTCGACTTGCGAAAGTGCTGGATGGTTTGAGCATTCCGGCGTGGAAAAACTCGGGGTATGGTTTCAGACAGGTCGGTATCTTCATCAACTAAGACACACGCCGTCAGCTTCGCGGTTTCTGGATACTCGATATGCGAGAGGATGGATCCAACCGTAGAAGGATCGTGGAACTCCAGGGAAAGTTCCCGGAGTCTACCCAGTTGGACCACCAGATCGCACTTGTCTTGGTGACCGTTGAGTGGGTCCGGTCCGGCGTAGGCGAGAGTATTTCGAGGTCAGGGCAGGTAGACAACGCAGCTAAGAATATCCCAACCGACGTACGTTCAGAGGGAACATAGGGATAACCGAAGTCCATGGACAGCTTGGTCAGGTTTTGTAAGAGCGGCGAGGTCCAACTGATCCAAAAGCGACGGAGGTGCAGGGTGGAGAGGTTAGGTATCGGACCACTACCCAGCCACGGAAGTTCCTCCCTGGGACAAAACGAAAAGTTGCAAATGTCGAGATTCGATACGTTAGGGGCCCTTTGGAGAACGACGACGACCCTATGAGCGAACTCGTCTTGTGTCCCCTGGAACACGAGAGAACGAAGGTTGTTGAACGTCCGACCTTCCAGCTTCTCCCAAAAAGTCTCCCTCCTTGAATTTGAAACTCCCCGTGGCCGCCAAAGTTTGTAATCCTTGGCGAGGAGGATACTCGGGTTGTATTCGCATCGTTCGAGGAACAGTTTGGGGAGAATGGCGAAGTCAACAGAGCTCCACAACCGGGGGGAAGTTGTTCCAATCTCGCGGAGTTGGTGGCAGATCGCAGTTAGGGATAACAGTGGTGGGCCAAGGTGGCGGTGGTCGTCATCGTCGTTACCCTCTGATTCGATCACATACACGAAGATCGGGAGGATGAGTTCTGTGGGCAGACGGAGAAGCGGAACGAGGAGGTTCCTACGCCGGGGCGGGTGAATCGAATAGCGGAGAGTGGATCCTACGCTGGCATCAACCGCGCCCGGGTCGACACAACTCTGAGCTGACATCTCCATCCGTCTATCGTCACGTTCGTCAACGATAACCAGCTATTTGTGCAATCTCCTCACCTCACGGTGTGCTCAGTAAGTGAAGGTCCTGGCTGAAACGCGTCCGATTTGGATTTGGTTTGAGAAGAGCGGTTCGGATAGAAGTTCTCGCTTTTGTGTGGAGGAGGTGAGGCGGGACTAGGGTAATGTGAGAAACTCAACGAGTTTCTCACTCACAGTTACTAACACATACGCTGATGGTGTACTCACTAACCGCAATTTCTAACCTGTTACTAACTGCAGGGCGCTTGTTCGGTCTCTGTAGTTACAAACGTAGAGTTCGACCGTGAATACTACAGATTCTTCCAATCGTCGTCCGTGGGTGTCTCATTATCCACCTCCTCCTTAATATCTGCAGGTTGTTTAAGTGTCACTACTTTAGCGAGCGAAGCTCATTTCCATCAAGTTCGCGTGTCCGGGCGGCCGGACCCCCCTCAAGTTACTAACAGGCGGCCCCACGCGTCGTTTCTAACACTGAGTTACTAACAGTTAGTAGCCGTGTTAGTAACTCGCTGTTAGAAACTTAGGTGTTTCTCACTTCACCCTAGGCGGGACTGCTGGTCAGGTGGTCCTCGCGAAATACGTGAATCGATCACTAGGAAGATTTATTTGATATCTTGATGACATCGCCTACGACTCAAGACACAACCCTTCAGCACAAAAACGTGTGAGCAACGTCCTCTTTCATCCTCTTGGACCTCCCACCCCCCGTCTCCTGATGACCTCAAGTGATCAGCGGTTGAACGTTGAGCCGCTCTGTAGGACGGTGCGGCCTCGGGAGACTTTAGACCGGTGAATGAGGAGCGGAACAATGAGTCCTTTTTGAATACCACTGAGATGGTTACCACATACGTGGATTGAAATCGTGTGTGTACCTGCAAATCATAGAACCGGTTTCTAATGACTGGAAATGGCGACACGCAGGTGCCCAGATCATTGGGAACCTCAGTTTTTTCACGGAAAACATGGTAAAAAGTGATTGTATCACTGCCATTGTGATTGAAATAAGGACATGGGGGTTTTACGTAGAATTGGGAGACGAGTCCCAATTCTGTGGAAAATCTAATCGAAGACCCACAACTCGAAGCACCAAAACGCGTTCTGTCCAACAAATATAAGTATAACTCGTTGCCAGCGATGAACCAAGCTCAAACCACCGAGCGGCGCCCTCTTTGATACCGTCCCTTTCATCCTCTTGGACTGTACTTCCTCCCCCCCTCCCTGATGGCCACCTTCCACAACGGCGGAGACAACGGGCCTGTGCCAGATCTCCCGAAGCACTGGGATTTCGGTGGAGGGAAAAACTCGATACAGGCTCCCCGAAACCCATTGATACTTATCCGTCAGATCCTCTGTCTCATATGTTTTGGCTATCCAACTTTGGTCCCGATCTGGGAAAGTTCTCACAACCGCGCTTGGAGGACCACGAAGGAGAACATGAGGGATAGGATACACCACGTAACCATCCTGGTGTGTTTCTCTTGACCGAGCGAGAGTATGATTGATGTTGAACGAGGTGGCCCTTTGGTTCTCCCGCAGGCTACCATACTGCTAGCGACCATTTCCGCATTCTGTACAACAGAACCCCCAGCGAATTCAAGGATACTCCCATACACCAAGCCGGTTCCATACTGCCTTTTGCTAGCGTCAATGGGTTCTTCCCTTGCGGGTGTCACCGTTGGCTCGCTCTGTATAGCCATCGTTCACAGGATGGAACCCTTGTGGTTCCGTGAGGTCTGCCCCTCCTCCTATTCCCCCTCTCGATTATCGGATGTTAACGAAGGACGTGTCGTGGGCATAGGTTCTGATGGGTTCAGCACGTCGCATCTGGATTACAATGATCATCCTCTGTGTCCAATTCTTCTCCACCACAGTTTCGTTGTTGCTCTTTGCGAGTGGTACGTACCCTCAACGCCAATTTACCCCAGATTTTTGGAACATAAGCTAAAACCGTAAACCTTCGACGCTTCCGCACAGGTTTGATTGTCGCGGCCGCGTCTTCGGAGATCCCTGTTGTTAAGTTTGGGTTTGGATTCTTCGCGTTACCGCTCTTTGTGACTTTGGTTGCGCTTAGTTGGTTTGTGACATTTAGGCCGGGCATGCTTGAGCGACTCTTGGTGCATTAGGTACGTTGAATGCGGCGGGCCCCCAGGATATTTCGCAACGCGAATTTTAGCATATATGTATGCCCCCCGGCCCGCCACCAGGCCATATGCATGTGGCCAATTACTTTTTGTTCGACTTCTGCTTTTCTTGGGCATTTTGACTATGATTTCTTGGACACCGAGCACTAGTATAGAAAGACAGGCACTTGTACTACTGAGTGCCGGGGTCCGCCTGAGGACCGAAGCCTAGCCTGGGTTGGGGATCCCAAGGAGCGTAAACCGCGAAGAGTTGGAATTTTTCCGAAACGGGGAGGTTGGTGTGACCGTTCAGAAGGCACACGACCTAACTTCATCGCAAGCAGCTGTCTGGGTATCCACTACGTCTGTATGAGCTCGGGACCATCGTTCGAGAAGTCCAACGCCAGGGATGAGTGAGAGGCAAGGTATTCGTCCGTTCGGGGAACTTTAACTGAATCCTAAAATGATGAGTACTTGGGGGTCAAACCCGCATCGTTCGGGGAGCAGCTTGACAAAACGGACGAAACTGAGGTCGGCAGCGCTAACTCAGAGTCGGTGAAAGACCGCAGTGAGGTCCAACCGAACCAGATCACGAAGTCCGACTACACGCATGAAAGCCTTGAGGATGAGTTGAGAAGCGAGGGGGATCCTCCGCCGGTGCAGGCAGCTTCCAGCACAGTCGCCATAAACGTGCAGGAAGGTAGGCTGGAGAAAACAATCCCTTGGACCGATCGTGGCTCGTCGTTGGTCTTGGTTGAAGAGGCATGTTTTACCAGCAACGATCTCGAGAAAATGTCTGCACGTACATGTTGGGAATTATATCAACAAAGGGACTCATACAAAATATACAAAATGTGTACCCGTGAATCACAACCGGGGTTGGGTGGACGAATGACCGAGGGGAGTTATCAACGCGCCGTACCGAAAGACAAGCCCGGCGCTTCTGCTGTACGGTGGCTCGTTAATTGAAGTTGCTGGCCAGGGGTGAGGTTGATAGACTTACTTCTGTGAAATCTACTGCACCTCATCGACGAGGTCTCGGAACTGCTCGAGCACTAGCCCGTCCTCCGCCTCCGTCACGGTACCGCTAAGTCCCATCCGCTTCAAGCGCCTGCCGCATGCGTCGCGTTCCATGAGGGCACGTTTCAAAGCCGTAACTGAGGCGTCGTGGGCCAACATCCCCTTGGACAACTCCAGACGCCGTAAGTGGGGGTAAACCGGGCTCCCTTCAAAGAGCTTGGAGAAAACCAGAACGAAAGAGTTGGCAACGGGGCTATCTTGTTCCTTCTTTATAAGATCGTAGCAAATTCGCTCGAGCCGAGGAAGCCCATGCAACAACACCTCCCACATCCCATCGGGTGGGTCGATTTCCCGTGCCTCTATGTTCAAGGAGGTGATGGTATCCCCTCCAACGATTTCCAAAATCTTCGATGCAAACCGAGGTAAAAACTGGGGGTCTCTTAGAAACCCATAATGAAAGTCTAGTCCCTGGAAGTGAACGCGGACGTTGTCGGTGGAGAAGTAGGATTCATCGTCCAGGTAGATCGTGAGGGCTGTTGACTTGTCGAAATGCTGGGTGGTTTGAGCGTTCCGGTGTGGAAGAACTTGGGATATGGTTTGAGACGGGTCGATGTATGCGCTAACTAAAACATACACCTCCAACTTTGTGGATTCGGGATACCCGACGTGTGAGAGGATGTATCCAACCCTAGAAGGGTCGCGGAACTCGAGGGAAAGTTTCCGGAGTCTACGTAGTTGGACCACTGTGTCGCACTTTTCCTGGTTGCCGTTCACCAGCTCCGGTCCGGCGTGGGCGAGGTCGGGTATTTCGAGATTTGGGCAGTTGGCCAACGCTGTCAGGAACATTTTGATCGATGTACGCTCGGAGGGAAATCTAGCGGGCGGGAAGTCCAAGACCAACTGGGTCAGGTCCCGAAGGAGAGCTGAGGTCCAACTGATCGAGAATTTAGAAAGGCGAAGGGTGGAGAGTTTGGGTATCGGATCACTGATGGGCCACGGAAGCTCATGGCTAGGACGAGACCATAAGTTGTAAAGGTCGAGGTTTGATATGTTGGGAGCATTTTGGAGAATACCAACGACTTTACGAGTCAACTCGTGTCGCGGCCCTCCAAACACGATAGAGCGGAGCTTGTTGAACCTGCGACCTTGTAGCTCGTCCCATAGGGCATCCCCCCTCGGATTTTTCATCGGTTCCGCCTCAGAGGCAGACATGAACTTTGTGATGGTATGAGGCTCGTATTCACATCGTTCTAGGAACACCTTGGCAATGAGGGGAGTGGTGAGGTCGACGGTCCTCCATAACTGGGGAGAAGCTATTCCGATTTCCCGAAGTTGGTGGCAGATCGCGGTCAGAACCAACAAAAACGGGCCGCGGTTGTCGTCGTCATTGTCGTCGTCTGGTTCAATCGCGTGCGCGAAGACCTTGAGGATGAGTTCGGTGGGCAGATGGAGAAGTGGGGAGGCGATGAGGTTTCTACGCCGGAAGAGGTGAATCGAACTGTGAAGGGCGGATTCTATCCCAGTGTCGACCACGCCGAATTCACGTCCGCTCTGAGTTGACATCTCATAATTTGTCGTCTACATTGTCGTGTGAACAATAACCGCCTCACGGTGGGTTTAAATGAAGGTCTCGGGTGAACTCGAACACGTACAATCCGGATCCAATCCGATAAGAGCAGCTCGAATGGAAGTCTTTGCTTTTGCGTGGAGGAGGCGAGGCGCGACCTGCTGGTCAGGCTCTCGCGATTATGTCAATCGATGCTTGGACGATGTGACGATCAATTGATGGCGTGACGGCCTGCCTTCCGCCTCACGAGTATAAGTGTCATCGCCAGCAATGAATCACCCTCTAGCCACTGAACGGCGTCCCTTGTTACACCTCCCTTTTCATCCTGTTTGGCCGCACTTCCTTCTCTCTGTCCCCCCTGCGCACCCCTAATGGCAACCTCACCGGACTCACACCACTCATACGACGACGAAGAAAAGGGACACGTGCGGCAGCTTCCGAACCACTGGAAATTCGGTGGAGAGAAAGATTCGATTCGGGCCTCCCGGAACCCATTGATACTCATCCGTCAGATCCTCTGTCTCATATGTTTTGGCTATGCAACTTTGGACCCGATCTGGGAAGGTTCTCACGGAGAGAGTTGGAAGACCATGAGGAACAAAATGGGAGATAGATTCAACCACATAAACGTCGTGGTGCGTTTCTCTTGACCGAGCGAGAATTTATCGGCGTCGAACATGACTCTTTTTTTTTTTTTTTTGTAGCTTACCCTGCTGCTGGCAACCATTTCCGCATTCTGTACAACGGAACCCCCGGCGAATTCAAGGATACTCCCATACACGAGGCCGATTCCATACTCCTTTTTGCTAGCGTCCTTGGGTTCTTCCATTATAGGGATCGCCATCGGCGCCTCCGCTGCGTCAATAGTCCGTGAGGTGAATGCCACGTGGTTCCGTGAGGTCTGCCCCTCCTCCGATTCCCCCTTGTGATTATCAGATATTAATGAAGGATGTGACGTTGGTATAGGTTTTGATGGGTTCAGCGCGTCGCGTCTGGACCACGATAATTGTCGTCTGTCTCCAATTCATCTTCACCGTGCTTGCGCTGTGGCTCTTCGCGGCTGGTAGGTACCCTCAACACCGGTACAATACCCCCAATCTTTGGAACATAAGTTAAAACTGCAAACCTTTGATGCTTTCGCACAGGTTTGATCATCGCGGCCGCGTCTTCGGAGGTCCCTTTCGTTAAGTTTGGGGCTGGTTGCTTCGTGATACCGCCAGTCGTGAGCGGGCTTGCGATTATTTGGTTCGCGGTGTTTAGGCCAGGCGCGCTCTGGCGACTCTTGAAGCATGTGTTGGATGCGGTGGGCCCCCAGGATTCATAACACGGATGTTATATGTAAGCCCAGTCTGACCTGTCACCGGACTTGATATTGAATATCTTTTCGCTCGACTTGAATTGCTTGGACATTTTAGTAATGATTTCATGGACTTCGAGTACTGGTATATAAAGGCAGGCACTTGTACTAGGCACTCTAGGATTACCCACAGAGCTTGGTCCTTCTTCTGCCTTGAGCGATCTGGTACTAGCAAACCCCCTCGACGTCCCTCGACACCGCCGCCGAAACCGCAGTGATTAAGAAAGTCAGGTCAGTGGCCTCACAGTGCACCTAGTACTCTGCCAAACTAGAACCCAGGCGACCGCGGATACCCGTAACCACATACAATGACTTTTGGGTATTCGGTCGACATTACAGTCATGGTTGTTGGTACCCCCGACTTGCCTCGCAGTCTCTGTCTCTGGAACCGCGTGAGTTGGCTACCCCCCATCCCCCATCCCAATACAGCAGAGCGTGACCATAGCAACATGTGGGGGATCTGAAACTATATTCGCGCAAGCCTTCCACCTGACAAGGCAACCCAATCGCAATCCAGACACAATCGGGTCTCTCATCGAGTCGATGTGTTACGCCCCCAGCTGCACGACACATTGATAAGCACTTGGGCCCGCCTGAGGACTGAAGCCTAGCCTGGATCGGTGATCCCAAGGAGGGTAAGCAGCAGTGTGGCCACTCAGAGGCCGTTCAGCGACAGCCTAGTACCGTCTTGGAGTTACCGGGCTTTGAGGAGGATTCACCATGCACACTGTCTAACCTTCACCGCCAGCAGTGGTCTAGGTATACAGTGCGTCCATATGAACCGGGGACCATCGTTCAGGGAAACAAATCCCCTGGAAGCCCAGCGCCAACGACATCGATGAGAGAGAGACGAGGTATTCGCCCGTCCGGGGAACTTTAATGTATCCTGGAATGATGGGTATCCCCGGGTCTAGTCCGCAGCGTTCGAGAAGCAGCCTGGCAAAACAGGCGAAACCGAAGTCGGCGGGGTTCCATAAATAAGGTCGAACAGATCATGGGGTCCAATCACGCCCATGAAGATTCTGTGGATGAGTTCAGTCGGCAGGCGGAAAAGCGGAGAGGCGAGAAGGTTCCTCCGCCAGCGCAAGGCAACTTCCAGTACAATCGCCGTCAACGTGCGGGAAGGAGGTAGCATGGAGAAAACGATCTCTTGGACTGATTGCGGATGACCGTCGGTCTCGATCGAATTTTACCGGCGAACAATCCCAGTCAGTACTCCAAGAAAATGTCGGTGTGTACAGCAGGCGGTAGGTTCTATCAACCAGAAGGACTCGTACAGAATATACAAAATAGGTACCCGCAAACCACAACCGGCGCTAGGTGGACGAATGGCCGTCAAACCGCTGTACCGAAAGGAAATCCCGCGCTTCTATGCACGGTAGCTCGTTAATCGAAGTTGTTGGCCAGGGGGGCTTCCGTGAAACATACTCCACCTCATCAACGAGGTCTCGGAACTGTTCAAGCACCTGCCTGTCCTCCGCCTCCGTCATGGCATCAATAAGTCCCATCCGCTTCAAGCGCCTGCCGCACGCGTCGCGTTCCGTCAGGGCACGTTTCAATGCCGTAACTGAGGCGCCCCAGTGGGTCAATATCTCCTTGGACAACTCCAGATGCCGCAACCGGGGGCAAACCGGGCTCCCTTCAAAGAGCCGGGAGAATACCGAGGCGAAAGGGTTGACAAGTGGTTCACCCTCGCCCTTCCCTATATGATGATAGTAAATTCGTTCAAGTTGAGGAAGCCCATGCAATAACACCTCCCACATTCCATCAAGTGGGCCGTGTTCCCGCGCCTCCACGTTCAAGGAGGCGATGGTATCCCCTCCAACCACTTGCACGATTTTGGACGCAAATCGAGTCAAAACCTGGGGGTTTCTCCGGGACCAAAAATTAAAGCCCGGTTCCCGGAAGCAAATGAGAAGGTTGTCAAGGGAGAAGTGTGGATCAGGACCCAGGTTGATGGTGAGGGCTGTTGAATTGCGAAATTGTTGGATGGTTTGGGCATTCCGGTGTGGAAGGACTCGTGATATAGCCTCAGGCATATCGGCGTTTATATCAACTGGGACATACACCGCTAACTTCGTGGATTCCGGATATCCAACGTGCGAGAGTATGTGTGCAACCCTAGAAGGGTCGCGGAACTCGAGGGAAAATTCTCGGAGTGTACGCAGTTGGACCACCGTGTCGCAGTTATCTTGATGGTCGTTCGGTAGATCCGGTCCGGTATGAGTGAGACCGAGTGTTTCGAGGTGGGGGCAGTTGGCCAACGCTGTAAGAAACAGTTCGGTTGGTGTGCGTTCGGGGGGATTGGTGGTGGGCAAATAATCCAGGACCAACTGGGTCAGGTTTCGAAGGAGAGGTGAAGTCCAACAAATCGAGAATCCGGAGAGGTGAAGAGTGGAGAGGTTGGGTATTGGATCACCGACAGGCCACGGAAGTTCCTGGCCAGGAGGAGACCAATAGTTGCAAAGGTCAAGGTTTGATACATTGGGTGCTTTTTGAAGAATACCGACGACCATAAGAGCGAACTCGTGTTGTGATCCTTCAAACACGATAGAGCGAAGCCTGTTGAACGTGCGGCTCTGTAGCTTCTCCCATAAGGCGTCCCTCCTTGGGTTGTTGTCCGGAAACACCAACAAGCTCTCGGAGGCAGACGGGAACTTTAGGAGGGTATGTGGGTCGTATTTACATCGTTCGAGGAATAGTTCGGCGATGAGGGGAGTGGTGAGGTCGACAGTGTCCCATAGCTGGGGAAAAGCTATCCCAGTTTCTCGGAGTTTGTGGCAGATCGCAGTTAGAATCAACGACGATGGGCGGTGGTCATTGTGGCCACCGCCATCGTTATCGCTGTCGTCGCTGCCACCCTCGTTGTCATTGTCTTCGTCATCCTTGTCCCCGTAGTCTTCGTCATCCTCGTCCCCATAGTCTTCATCATCCTCGTCCTCATAGTCTTCGTCATCCTCGTCCTTGTAGTCCTCGCCCTTATCGTCGTCTAATTCAATCACGTGTACAAAGATCTTTTGGATGAGTTCTGTGGGGAGACGGAGAAGCGGGGAGACGAGGAGGTTCCTACGCCGGGATAGATGGATCGGAAGGGGGAGAATGCATTTTATACTGACATCGGCCACGTCCAGTTCGTGCCTGCTCTGATCTGGTACTTCCATCCGTGGTCTGTCGTCACGTTAGCCAGCAGCAACCCAGCACAACCCCTCCTCTTGTGTGGAAGTTCCCTTACCTCGCAGCGCGCTCGGACAGAAGCTCTGGTTGATCCGTGTCCGAACCGGTCTTCCCCTGACAAGAACAGCTCGAGTAAAAGGTTTTACTTTTGGCGCGAAGCAGGTGAGATATGGACGGCTGGTGGGCTCCTGCAGAATGGGTGAAGTCGATCACTGATGCATGAGTTTTGGTTAGCGTCAAGTAGGCTGGAATCCAGCCTCAAGCAGTGGGGGAGGGGAGGGCGCCGTCGTTAGGCAGGTTGACAGGAGGGGAGGCGACCCGGGGAATAAGCTGCGGTGCTTGGAATTCCTTGGGGTAGTGAGTTCGGCACCATCCAGAGGGCGGGGCGAACTTACGGGGGTCAGCCTGAGAGCGCCGGATACGTGGCCACACCGCGCCGTCCGTGAATGCTACTCACCGGCCCCGCTCCTCAGCCCACGAATTGGAAGCTTGCATACGGTTCCCTATTCACCGTTTCATCGTTCAAGTTAGAACTCGGGTACTGTAAAGGCAGACAGGCAACACCCGCCAATCTCCTTCTCCACAGAACCTTCACGCATATGGCCTACGAGTGCTTAACCCACCATACCTCCTTGTCCTCGAGGTATTCGTCATCGTTGAGTCGCAAGGCAGTTTTCTGGCCACTGCTGTTCCAGCTGTTGATACTCGCGTAGGCAGGAAGGCCGAGTCTGGTCCGGCAGGTTGACGAACGTTACAGTAAATGACATCGTCCGGGTACCAATTCCTTGTGTAAAATTACCAACTTCACTACGTCTTGTGGGGATCATTATGGCAGTCGAATGCCCTACTCAAGACCAGGGGATCTGAATACATCAGGTCGATGCACACTGGGTGATGTACGACATTCGCGACCACTTCAAGCTGGCCACCGCCGCTTCCCGGGCCCATTTAAGCGTTGGACGTTGACCGTTCGGACATCTCCCCGGATGCACTTTGCATGAACTAAACGCCTAATGCATTGGCTCGTCTCCCTCATGCACTGATTTCCCTGCCATGTGAACAGTAGCTATAGTAGACCGGACCATGTTCCTCTATGGATACGGCGTTCGCCTTGTGGATACCGGCGTACGCTTTCAATCGTCTCGATCTAGACTGAGGGAGGGCGTCCGGCCGTGCAGACACAGCCAACTCCATCGAGGAACCGGGTGATTGTGATACCAAATGAACTAGTCCAGCTATGCGCTTGATGTACAGATGTAACGGAGATGCGGGTAGGGAAAGGAATAATGGTTATCGAATCGTGCCGTTCAGCTCCCTTGCCACGGGCTAGGACTCTCTCATATACCAGAACTCTCTCATGTACCAGAACGGTGCAGCGTCGTCTAGGCAGGAAAGGATATCTCCTGCGCTGGGCCGTGCGTCGCGGACCTCCAGCCAGCAAAGTTCGATGATCCTCCACAGTTCATCGCTGAACCCAAGCTGTTTGGCCCCCTCCGGCTTCTTCGGTCGGACCCCCTCCAGGATCGCATTGACGGCTAGAATGTCTGACTGAAACTCAAGGTAGGGGTGGTGCCCGCATAAAACCTTGGGTATCACTGGTTAACATTCACAGCAACAAATTTGCTCGCATGAACACCTACTTCGTAGATGACCATCCCGAGAGCGTAACAATCGGACTGTCTGGTGGGCCGATTATTTTCTGATTCCGGCATCCCAAACCTCTCCGGGTCCAGGAGCTCAGGACTCATCCACCGACGGGTCCCCCCACCGGTAAATGACATGAGCGAGTCGTTTGAAATCAATGACGCCCGGGAGGCCCCAGCAGTAGCATGAATTGAGACACCAGTGATGGTTGACAGACCGAAGTCAGCGAGGCAGGCTCGCCGGTCCTTGTTGATCAGGATGTTCGCCTTCGTAGATGGTTGCGGTGTAAGCATGGAGGTACTTCATTTGGAACAAACGAAACGTACTCCTTTCAGATCTCCATGGACCATGCGGAGGTCATGCGTGTACTTCAAACCATTCGCAACGCCGGTCAACTGAACGGTACATCAGCAGGGCCCCCGCAGGGTGAAGTGAGAGCGCACAAGCTCAGTACGGTTCACGTGCCTGTCCCGTTTAATAAACTTGTTGATGTTTCCATGTTCCATCCACTCTGAAACCAGAGCAAACCGGTGTTCACTTAACGTCACTCCGAGCAGCGGTAAGACGTTGGGGTGTCGGAGGTGCCTCCAGGCGACCCCCTCTTGGCAGAATCTCTGCAGTTCAATTGTTTAGGCACACATAAAGGTACAGAAAAAAATACTCACGCTCCGGATGAGGTCCAGGTCGCTGGTGACATACATACGCACAACCTTGATAGCTACCTGATGTCCTTTATACATACCCCGTGATACGTCGGCAAAGCCCCCGGATTCGATCTCCACCGAGTCTTCTGAACAGTCGGGGATGTGCATGGATGTTGGGATCACACAGTGTCGGCCGCATGTTTTGCAAAGCTTATTGAGTAACTTTAGTCGTTCCAGATCCAACATGGCATCGTTCTGTAGACGCTGCAGTTTGTGTCAGCCTTCCATGTCAAGATTGTGGGGGGAGGATGTTGAAAAGCTCACCTTATTCATTTCGTCAACGCGCTTCTGAATTTCTGGATCGTCAGGCTTTATTGTCTCACGAGGGTTGTCCGGATGACGAGGATCGGCAAGAGCGTGTGATGGGGGAACTGGGTTACCTCGCATGGGAATGTCGGTCATGCGTGTTGGCCGGGTGTTCTGCACCTGTTGCAAGGTTTGATTGTTCTGGTCCATTGCAGACTCCCACCCCCTCCCTCCTTTGACCGATCATTGAACAACCGGCAATGGCAAAAAGTATAAGGAAACATACCATCCAGCAGATTCCAGTCATAAACTTGGTCGTCAATATCACCGTTGTTCTTCATCAACTTTGCAAAAAGCTCTTGTAGAAAGCCGTAATCGGGTGTCTCCTCAAACTTGAGCTTGCGCACGTAGGTTAGATAGACATTGAACTCTTCTAAAACGGCGGACACACATCAGTCGGGAAGCGCAGGTGAGCATGGAATAAAAGCCTACCTGGGAAGCCTTCACAGAGTTCCTTGATCGGGGTCGTCTGCTTTTTTTCACTAATTCTCTCGTACCTCTGCTTGTTCGCGGTAGCCTTCAATCCTTGCCAAGGTAAGTTGCCCCTCAAGAAATACATAAAGACGTATCCCAGCGATTCCAAATCGTCTCGTCGAGATCGCTCTGCAAACACGGCGTCAGTGACAAAACACCGCAGATCAAACATTGATGATCCTTGCCTCTGCCAAGATGGATGTTGATGCTCATGTACCGTGGCGTCCCGGTCAGGACCATTCCCTCGCGATATGGTATATGTTGCTTGGTTTTCGGATCGCGATAATGCTTGGTCCTGCCAAAATCGATGATGTGAATGACTTGATGAAACCATAATCAGCCGCCGCTAAGCCTGGCGAGAGAAGGGTGGCGGTGAAAGAGAGCACTCACCATTACTACTAATCGTCTCGGACCTGCCGATCAAAAAGTCTTCCGGCCTGATGCTACCGTGGATCAAGTTCCTTTCATGGATGATTTGCACTCTCGAGAGCTACAAAAGGAACGTGGTGAGGACGACGAGTCCAGTGGAATCAAGTAGTAGGTGGGAGAAGGAACGTTGAAAAACGAGGGCGGCGCGTACCATTTGCCTGGCAGCCATACAAATGGTCTTGATGCTGAATTCACGACCACACATGTCGAATAGATCTTTGAGACTTGGGCCCAGTAGGTCGATGATGATGATGTTGTGCAGACCCTCTTGGCCAAAGTGGTAGATTTGAGGGATGCCGACTGGTTTATGGCGAAGAAGATGGCAGGTCAGAAACCACCGGATACAGCGCTCAACTAGAGATGGTGTTGTACTGACGACAACCAGTGAGGATACGATACGAGCGATATTCATCTCTCAGCTGGGGGGCTTCAGCCTTTCGGGGTTCCTGCGCGGAAGGCGGGTTAGGACGATGGACGGTAATACGAGCGAGCCCTGAGGTGGATGGGGACTGACGTATTTGATGGCGACGGCTTGGGAGTTGATGAGGTTGATCCCTGGTGCGGAGACGAGTTCAGGCTGGAGAAAGAGACGGGGAAGGGTGGGAGAGACGAGAGGAGAGCAGACCTTCAAAGACAACACTGAAGGAGCCCTCTCCGATCTTCCTGTCTACGCGGTAGTAGAGTCCAACAAAGGCTAAAGACATGCTTGTCGGGGAACGGGAAGGGTGCCACCGACTGAGCAGCCGCAGACAGACGGAGGGCGATTAAACGTTCGAGGAGTTAGATTATCGCGTCGTGAGCGCGTGAGCGAGGACTCGAGGACCCCCCGACCTTTCATCAGCACGAGCGCGTCGCCTACCACGTTCAAGACGTTGCCCACGGTAGGCGCCAGGATCAACAGGACGTCTCACGAACCTCAACTCCCTCGCTCTCCACCAACCTGCATACCACTCCACACCAAATCGACGAATGAATTCCTTCTCCATCCTCCGACCCTGCTGAACAAAAGGGCTGACCGCGGGTTGACATCGGTTCGGCGATCTCCCCCATCATGCATCAGCCGCGTCGTCCGCTGTCTCCGAGACCCCTCAACCTCACAAGCTGCTTGCTCCGTTCTCTCCCAATTCTCCTCAACGTTGAACGGAAAATCTGTGCTAAAGAAGAATACCACCCATCCTGGCCCTTCTTTCTCTCCTGCATGTACCACGTATCACTTTTGAAACAAAGGCGTTCGTGTGATCCACGAGCTTCTTGTGCTGGTATTCGTTGGGGCGGGTAACAGGAAACATGACATGGGAAACTCTGGTATGTGGGGTCTCACTCGGCCTATATGGTTACGCTCACCTCCCAACCCCAGACATCTCCCCTTCCCCAACAGCCTCCTTCCGTCAATCGTTCTTCACGACATGGTGGCTTACTCTTGACCCATCCCATTGAATCCAAGGCCGATCCCAAGCTCTTCACTACCACCCTGGGCCAGGAATCCCGCCAGCATCATCACACACGAACAAGCGGTCCTTGTAAACCCTGCGAAGTGGCCCCGCAAACGTGATACGTGTGCCACGCCGTGTCTCGAAGAATCCAACACACAAGCAAATACATCTCCACTCTTTCTTATCCCGCGGAAAAGCCATACTCTCGCCTACCTTGGCCAGAGCGCGCCTTCCTCGGGTCCACCGCATGGAACACACTTTCACCGTCGTGACGACGGTAGCCACCACGTTCACGCGACAAGTCACAGAAGGATGCTCCTGGTCTCCCATTAGCGAAGATGCGCCGAACCAAACGGTCGTGCACGGCGGATGGAGAATACGCACTCGAATAAGCTTTTCCGTCGCCTGAATTCGCCCTGGGCGGTATCCACTCGCTTTCCACTCCGATCCAAAAGGACAAGGGTAGATTCCTTGTTTTTGATCGGTGATTTCTGTGAACGTATCATACATAAGCAATTTACATCGCTAAAAGGCGCAATACGTTCGTTGAATCTATGGTTTCAGACCCCTCCTCCCCCTGGAGTCTTGCAAGCGATAATCCTTGTCCGCGCCCCTGACTTGAAGGTCCCATAGCTAGTCCGGGTGAGATTGGAGCGGGTCCTGGGTTGTCGTAACCGTGGCCGTCCGCCGCTCCAATACTAGAGAACAGGGACGGCGCAGATAGTGGTTGAGATGCATCATCTGTCGCGGCGGTAGTCAGCGATAACCCAACATAAACCCTCCTCGTTTGTGAGAGTTTCCTCGCCTCACTGCACGTTTGCACGGAGGTCCTGGCCGATGCGCGTCTGGGCCAGACATCGCTTGACAAAAGCAACTTGGGACGACATTTTCGCTTTTGGTGTGGAGCAGGTGAGGCGCGAGCTGTTGGTTGTACCCCTTCGGAAAACATGCGAGGGTCGATCACAGCATGGCGGCGTCCTTCATGCGCTTCAAGATACCTTCACAATGAGACACGGCAACCTACAATAAAACTACCCCGGAATGGCTTGAGGAGACGCCAGGGTGCTGCCAAGAGGGTCCTTCAAACGGGTGATGACAATAGCAATCGAGGTCATTGTTCCCTCCGCAGGCGTTTCGTTCAACAAGTACTATAAGTAAATGCCGTTCTTTGCGAGGACCAAGCCAAAACCACTGAGCAACATCCCCCTTATCTATTAGACTGCAATTCCCTCCCCTCCTCACCCCCTGCACCCCTGATGGCAATCTCACGCAGCGACGGACTCAGAGACGACGCGCCAGTGCCAGATCTTCCAGGTCACTGGAATTTTGGTGGAGAGATACACCCAACCCGGGTTCCCCGGAACCCAAGATTGCTCATCCATCAGCTGCTTTGTATCATAGGTTTCGGTTGCGCAAGTATGCATACGGTTTGGAGGAAATCTCACGAGACCACTTGGCGGATCAAAAGGGATGGCGTAAGGGATAGGTTACAACACGTAAACGTCGTGGTGCGTTTCTCCCGACCGAGCGAGAGATTCACCGACGTTGAATTGACCCGGCTTTGGTTTTTTTGTAGGCTGCCTTACTGCTGACGACGATCTCTGCATTCTGTACCACGGAACCTCCAGCGAATTCGAGAATACTCCCATACACCAAGACTGTTCCATACTGCCTCTTACTGGTGTCGATGGGGTTTACCATCGTGGGTCTCGCCGTCGGCTCGTTCATTTCGTTTCTCATCCACAAGATGGACCCCACATGGTTTCGTGATGTTTGTCTCCCCTCCGATTCCCCCTTGCGGTCACCAGAGGCTAACAAAGGGTGTGATGGGGCGTAGGTCCTAATGGGTTCAAGATGTCGCATCTGGGTCGTGATGACAATGCTCTCCCTCCCTTTCTTCCTCACTGCAGTTTCGATGCTCTTCTTCACAATCGGTAGGTACCTTCAGTACCAATACCCTCGACTTTGGAATGCAGGTTAAAACCGTAAACCCTCGACAATTTCGCACAGGTTTACTGACCGCGGCTGCATCATCGGAGATCCCTTTTGTAAAGTTTGGGTTGGCTTTCACCATGTTGCCGGGGGTCGCGAGTATGGTTGCGTTTCTTTGGTTTGTATTGTGTAGGCCGGGGGTGCTTAGACGACTCCCGAAGTGTTCGATGTGTTGAATGGAGCGAGAGGGACCATGATCTCCATCCCGTTCCTAGGATATCTCACAATGCGGATGTTAGTACCCTGCCTCGTCACGCAACATTGGGGGATCGTTAAACGTTAACCAACGCCCGAAGGATCCGCGGTGGCATTTGGTGGAGTGGACGAAGTAAGTGTGGTTTACCATCGGTCTCGAGTATGATCGAAGGCCACCGGGACATGTTTTGCCGCTGAACGGCATCTCGTCAATTGAAGTCGATAGACTTACTTCGGTAAAACCTACTCCACCTCGTCAACAAGATCTCGGAACGGCTCAAGCACCAGCCTATCGTCCACCTCCGTCGTGTCACCACTCAGTCCGATCAACTTCAACCGCCTACCGCACGCGTCCCGTTCCGTTAGGGCCCGTTTCAAGATAGTAACTGAGGCGTCCTGGATCAACATCCCCTTGGGCAACTCCAGACGCTGCAACCGGGGGCAAACCGGACTCCCTTCAAAGGGCTGGGAGAATACCGAAACGAAAGAGTTGACAAGGGGTTCACCCTCGCCCTTCCCTAGATGATGATAGCAAATTCGTTCGAGTTGAGGAAGTCCATGCAATAATAACTCCCACATTCCATCAGGTGGGCTGTTTCCCCGCGCCTCCACATTCAAGGAGGCGATGGTATCCCCTCCAACCACTTGCACGATTTTGGACGCAAATCGAGTCAAAACCTGGGGGTTCCTCCGGGACCAAAAATGAAAGCCCGGTTCCTGGAAGCGAATGAGAAGGTTGTCGATGGAAAAGTGTGGATCAGGACCCAGGTAGATGGTGAGGGCTGTTGAATTGCGAAATTGTTGGATGGTTTGGGCATTCCGGCGTGGAAGGACTTGTGATATGATTTCAGGGATGTCGGTGTTTACATCAACTGGGACATGCACCACTAACTTCGTGGACCCCGGATATCCAACGTGCGAGAGGATGTGTGCAACCCTAAAAGGGTCGCGGAACTCGAGGGAAAATTCCCGGAGTCTACGTAGTTGGACCACCGTGCCGCAGCTATCTTGATGGCCGTTCAGTGGATCCGGTCCGGCGTGAGTGAGACCGAGTGTTTCAAGGTTGGGGCAGTTGGCCAACCCTGTAAGAAACGATTCGGTTGATGATTCAAAGGGATTGGAATCCAGGACCAACTGGGTCAGGTTTCGAAGGAGAGGTGAAGTCCAACAAATCGAGAATCCGGAGAGGCGAAGAGTGGAGAGGTTGGGTATTGGATCACTTACAGGCCACGTAAGCTCCTGGCCAGGAGGAGACCAATAGTTGCGAAGGTGAAGGTTTGATACGTTGGGTGCTTTTTGGAGAATACCGACGACCATAAGAGGGAACTCGCGTCGTGATCCTTCAAACACGATGGAGCGAAGCCTGTTGAACGTGCGGCTCTGTAGCTTCTCCCATAAGGCGTCCCTCCTTGGGTTGTTATCCGGACACGCCAACGGGCTCTCGGAGGCAGACGGGAACTTTATGAGGGTATGTGGGTCGTATTTACATCGTTCGAGGAATAATTCGGCGATGAGGGGAATGGTGAGGTCGACAGTGCGCCATAACTGGGGAGAAGCTATCCCAGTTTCTCGGAGTTGGTGGCAGATCGCAGTTAGAATCAACGACGATGGGCGGTGGTCATTGTGGCCACCGCCATCGTTATCGCCGTCGTCGTCATTGTCGTCATTGTCGTTGTCATCGTTATCGCCGTCGTCGCTGCTGCCGTCGTTGTCATCGTCTTCGTCATCCTCACCCCCGTAACTTTCGTCATCCTCATCCTCATAGTCTTCGTCATCCTCGCCCTCGTAGTCCTCGTAGTCCTCGCCCTTATCGCCGTCTAATTCAATCACGTGTATGAAGATCTTTAGGATGAGTTCTGTGGGGAGACGGAGAAGCGGGGAGACGAGGAGGTTTCTACGCCGGGATAGATGGATCGGAAGGGGGAGAATGCATTTTATACTGACATCGGCCACGTCCAGTTCGTGCCTGCTCTGATCTGGTACTTCCATCCGTGGTCTGTCGTCACGTTAGCTAGCGGCAACCCAGAACAACCCCTCCTCTTGTGTGGAAGTTCCCTTACCTTGGGGCGCGCTCGGACAAGGACTCTGGTTGATCCGTGTCCGAACCGGTCTTCGCCCGACAAGAACAGCCCGGTGGAAGGTTTTGCCTTTGGTGTGAGACAGGTGAGGTGTGGGCGGCTGGTGGGCTCCGACAGAATGGGCGAAGTCGATCACTGAAGTGCAATCATCGATGTGTACCACAGTTTAACTTAGTACTTGAAGTTACCTCAAGATGTAAGGTGGCCTCCGACTCGAGGCACCACCCTTCGGCCCATTGGGGTCTCACATTCAACGAGTATAAGTATATCTCTTTGCCGATCGTGAATCGAACTCAAGCCTTTAGCTGCTGAGCGATCGGACCTCCCCCGTACCCCGGCTTTTATCCTGTTGGACTTCTCCCTCTCCTCCCTACCCCCCCCGCGCGCACCCTCTATGGCAATATCAGACAAGGATGAAGAGAAGGTTCGCGTGCCAGATCTTTCAGGGTACTGGGGTTTCGGTGGAGAGCCGCATCCTATCCAGGTTCCCCGGAACCCAATATTGCTTACCCATCAGGCGTTTTGTGTCACACGTTTGGTTGCGCAAGCTTGGAGACGGTCCGAAAGAAATCTCCATGAGGGATGAAGGATAGATTACAACATGCAGTATTGCAGGTATTGCCATCAGCGCATTCTCTGTGTTTAATCCACAAAATGGACGCCAGGTGATCCACGATGGTCTCTGTTAAGCGTAGTGAGAAGTAGGCATGTCAAAAGAAGGGGTGCATTGCAGCAGGGAGGATGATCTCGAACCCAGGTGCGAGCGCGGACATCCACAACCTGCATGCGGAAGATTTCTGAGCATTCGGTTGGCATGACCCTCACGGTTATCAACACCCCCACGGTCCCCGTCTTCTGAGCCTCGCGGATCGGGCCCCTCATCCCAGTGCGGTGGGGCGTGGCCGTAACAACGTGGGGGAGGATCCAAAACCCTCACTCGCCCAGGCTATCTGCCTGACAAGGTAATACCGTCGCGATCAAGGCTCGACTGGGTCTCGAGCGAGCCCATCAAGTTGCCGCGTTGTGTCCCCAGCCGTGCGATACATTGATAAGTTATCTAAGTCCGCTTGAGAGTCGTAAACCAGGCCTGGACCGGGGATCCCAAGAAGGATAAACACCAGTATTGAAGAGTTGGATCCTCCAAAAATGGAGAGGCTGATCTAGTACATTCGCATGCAGTCGGTGTTTTCTGTTCGCGGAAACAGAGGACTTGAAAGTCGGAATAAGGGCGACCCAAGCGATTGGTCCATTTTGGAGAGCTTTAACTGCGCGGTGGAAAATAGAGTCGACAAGCGACGAACGTGTTGAGAACACCCAATGGCGGACTGCCTAATCGTGAGGGATTCAAAGTCGAGCAGCAGCAACGAGACGAGGAAAGTGACGCGTTGGTGAACGCGGTCGAAGGAAAACGTGTTCAGATCATCAACGCCAACGCCCACGATATCTTTTCAAGCACGATGGACTCTTCTGAGCTGTATCACGTCAAACAGCAATTCTTCCTCGGTTCGCACTTCTAGACGTCTTTCACATTCTCAGCCGTCGTAATCTCTCGAAAACATAGGCGCATACAAAACGTTGATCAGCCACACCCTCCCACCAAAATCATCGCCCGACTATGTCGCTACCCTCGTCTACCAGGCCCGGGCGCACCTCGCCCTCAATGACCCATCCGCGGCTCTCTCCCTCCTTCCAACCAACTCCGAAGACGTGACAATCAAAGCGGTCTCCTCTCTAGCTCGTTACATCGCGTCATCGAGCGAGAGCTCCGATGGAGATGAGGCTGCGTTGGAAGAGTTGAGGGATTTGAGCGTTGAGATTGAAGGAGACGATCTAGAAGCGACTGACAAGGACAAGTGGTTGGTCAGAGTCCTCGCTGGGACCGCATTTGCTAGAGCGGGTGAGGTCGAGGAAGCTTTGGAGACGCTGGGCCTAAGCGGAGGAAATGAGGAAAGCGTCGAGGCGTGCGTATTTCTCCAGGTCGTCCAAAGTGCCTGCCTCACCTTCAACCTTCCAAACACAGGATCGCCTTGACCGTCCAGATCTTCCTCTCCATCAACAGACCAGACCTCGCAAGGAAAGAATACGAAAAATCGAAAAAATGGGCAGAGGACGACCTCCTTCTCCAACTGATCGAATCCACCATCAACCTCGTCACCGGGAAAGAAGGATACTCAGATTGCAACTCTTTCTACACCGAACAATTGGCGAACCCTTCTCTGTCATCTACGAGGCTGCTCACCGCGCGAGGAGTAACGAGGTTGTTACGTGGCGAAGTCACCGAGGCAAAATCGGACTTGGAGGAAGCTATTGGCCAAGGAGGTGCGGACGATGAGACCGTCGCAGCGTACGCTGTTGCCACAACTTTGAGACCATCGAAGAAGGGCGAGGGAGACGAATGGTGGAAGTAGGTCCATTCCCATAATCTCCAATCTGGGCAACGGCTAACCCGGACCTTGCAGCAAACTAACACAAGAGTTCCCAAACCACCCATTGGTAAAGGACGTTTCGGAGAAGGCTGACATTTTCGACACGGCTGCGGCCAAGTTCCACGTCCCCACACTACCTATAGTCGCCGTATGATATCCGTGCTCGGGTGACAATCAAATCCAACTTCACCATTAGGAAATCGGACGCAGGCCCATACCCAGCCTCGACTGTTTGCGTTCACTTCTAAGACATCTATTCCCCCGTCCGCGCACTCGTGAAATGAACGTTTCACGTCGCTCGCACCATTGTTCCATCTACTGAGCCGCCCTCCACCAACTCCTGACACAGAATTAGATTCCACCTCTTACCCTCTTAGCCTCTCCTGTCCGGCACCACTTATCCTGCTCCCCATTCCCAAGGAAGAGCCAAATGGCCGAAACTCCCGATCATTTTTCCCAATCATTTTCTGCCCGGACTTTCCGTAAGATCAACATGTGTAACCGGCCAACCCCTCGGTTAAGATAAACGAAGTACGAAACCAGGACATAAGCACGGGTAATGAGCATCCACGATGCCTAAGCTCATCAAAGATGTGGCTGTTCGCGAAGCGAGGAGCGTTCCATTCCTCGTCATTTCACTTCGGGGTAAGAAATATACATTACAACATTACAAAAAGCGTTGTACAACTCGGTAAAGCTACGTTTTTCCTTCTGTTACGTCTGACGATCTGGGTGGCGGTCGGGAGTGGTATGGATACATGAATCCGCAGGACGTGAAACTTCAGATCCTCGGCCCATCAGGAAAGGGCCCATCCGGTGGCGGCATGTGGATCCCAGGAAGAGGACGGGTAATCCAACCGCGACCGCGACCTATCCCCCGCCCTCTGAATAGCGGGTCGCGCGGTGCCGCCGTTTCAAAGTGCTGCTCGAGATCTTCTGGCGGAACCTCATCCCCCGCGAGGTCGATGACGAGGGCACCTGTATGCCACCCGCTCGCGGCCGCTGCGAAGCAGTACCTCTCAACCTTTCCTTCCGCCTTCAGGCCGTGATCAAACCTTACTTCCGAGGGAACCGCGACGTCCGGTGGGGATCCGTGGCCTAATGTTTCTGCTCGAAGTCGTCGTTCCTCTTCCACGAACCCTCCGGGAGACCCAGCAAGAAGCTTGCCGGGGTCTCCGAGACCCAAGGCTCCCTTAGAGTACTGGCCCCACGTTAGGAATTTGCCGGAGGAGGTGAGAGCGCCGAAGTGGTAGTCACCAAGGACTACGGAGATGACGGATCTGTTTTGAAGCTCTGGGATGACGGTTGGGAGTACCTCTGGGGTAGTCTCGATTTCTCCCTTGAGTACCATGGAGGACGAATAGGCGAAGAAGGAACTGAAGTGGGCCGAGACCTAGATGTTGTGAAGTCTCAGGCACAGAACCCAAAACAACGATGCAACATACGTGGGTAATCAGCATGGTATCCGACGACAATTCCACTTGCGGTGGTTTCTCCTGACCGTCCTCGCCCGTAGCCGCACGGAAGGCTGAGTGTTCCTTGACTTTATCTATCTCAGAGTAGTATGGTAGCTGTACGTCGCGACTTAGTAAGAATCAGATCCAGGTCATCCGTGCATTCTCACTCACATAACGCCAGATCTGAATAGAGTCCTCGTCGGTCAATCCGTCTATCTTGAGGACGTGCCCCTTGTTCGTCAATCCGACGAGGGAGTCGTTAAAGGCTGCGATCTTGATCAACTTGGTCTCTTTCCTGCGCTCTTCCTCAGACAGCCCGGTCGCCGTCAGGTCTGGGAGGTCTGGAAGAATGGGGAGTTTGACAGGGTCCTTTGTGATCTCCCAGGTGTGACAAGGTATGACGGTTCCGCCTTCGGGGACAATGGCCTTCGTAGATGCATCCAGGTCTAGCTCGTCCACGGTATGGCGATACCGGTCCTCGAACGTGCCCCCAAACGGCCACCACGCGTACACATCTCCGGATTTTGTAAGGACGGTAGAAAACGCCCAACCGCATTCAATCTGAAGGGGAGTTGTCTCCGGAGACGAGCAATCAAGCGAAGGTGAGGCGAGTCGGAATGGTCTACCCCAACTTCTAAAGTTCCAGACCGTGGAATTTGCGTCCAAAGCCATAGCGTGTAACCGGCCGCAGCTAGAGTAAAGAAAATGGGTCCGAAAAATATACGCATAAACTCCAATTTGCGCGGTGATAGATGAATATTACCTGATGGCACGTGTTGGAGCGGGCAACTGGAGCTTCAGAGGCGTTGAGGCTGTTTTGTGTGGTTCTGAGAAGCCGTCACTTCTCAATGCGACAGAGGTTCCATTCATCGTGCCTGAGGAGTTGCGACGGGTTTAGCGTAATGTATTGTCAATCGGATATTTTTGCGCGAAATGGAAAGGATAGACGGCGCCCTTACCCCAGACATGGACGCCACCGTCAGCGTCAAGCGCGTGGAATGCCCTGGTAGGTACGCGGGAACAATAACATAAGGGCGGTTCGCTAAGACAAAGAATGGAAACTATACTGACATTCCACTCGCTGCCAAACTGACCACCCGGACGCCCGGAAGGCGAAGTTCCACTGGAAAAGGAACATCCGAAAGCGTCGTCCTTGGAAACTGTGGCAACCCGAGTCGACCTTTGTCCTTCTCTCTGAGGAATTACAACCGGGTCGGATATGCGTGGGTACCGGTGGATGGGTGGCATTGATGAATGAACACCCTCGTAACATGGAGAATGAAAAGATCACGTACCCCCAAACGAAAACTCGCGGATTTCTCAATCGCTGGTAGATGAATTTCCAGCCACTCGTTCTAGCCGTCTCAGACCCCGTGAAGTTGTAATCGACCACCAATTTTCGCTTCCAGAACATATCGTCAGTGGTGATGAGAGCGAAGAACTTGTTGGTGCAACCAAGGGAAAACACATCCTTGGCTTCGCAGAAAGGGAGAATGTTGTCGATTAAGAGCTCGACTGGCATATCCGCGATTCCAGTCTTCTGAGCTGACATCGCGTATTGTGGCTTGTACGGTGAATGAGATGTTGTCGTTATCTGTGCTCAAGGATCCGTAGGCTCGGTTGCGTCATTGCCGTGACCGTGACTCTAAGGCACATCCACACGGGAGATGCCGGTGTGCCCCACCAGGGCGTCCCTGGCCAAGCGCACCCTTCGTTTCCTACTTTGGTTTCCGAAGATCCTTTACCGGACTTGCGGACTTTGCAACACCGATGCCGCCCCGGCTGCTTTGCTGCTCCCCCAGCCGAGTCTGTCAAACCCGACAGCGAGGGTTAATGACGCCCAATAGTCGGATCTGTTGGGCGGCCGAGTTTGATCAATCTACACATTCACTCGTCAAGTATCATCATCAGCGTCGCCGACTAGGAATGTCTATTCATAGATAAAGTTACCCGAGTATCTGGGTCACAGAAGCAGCCCGTTGCATCCGTTGGGCGAGGCAACGTGATGATGCCTTTGGGCTGTCAGGCCGCTTCTCTCCCCCTCCTCTTGCACGGACGCGCGGATCCTTTACAGTTGTCCTGATCATACCCGTGACCGATCGAGCCAATCGCCAGTTCTTATACCTTCCATCTCAAACTCTAGGAGTATCCTTGGCACCGGTTTCTCCGGTGTTCATTGGGAAGCTTCAGTATCCACACCACATGCTTGGTGTTCTATTGCTTCGCACAAACGGGGAAACGTACTCCAGGAAGCATCTCGAAGCGTTCTCAGCCTGTCAGCAGAACCAGTCGACGCACATCTTGCTCATGAAGCACGCGGAACATATATAGTTACCCCTTACTTTCTGACGTGGACTCTGACGGTGACAGTTATGACCGCCGGCAGGCGGGATAAGCGGAATTACCCCTGATTCTTGGAAAGCTGGTCAAACCCAGGCAATGGATTGGACCCTGCCTTATCTCATCTTCCTCGTTTGATGGGGTTGCGAGGGTTTGAGGAGACCCTGTTGGCCTGAGGATACTCTTTCAGCGCGCGGTTCGGGCCTGTCAGTCACGAACCGTTGTTACGGGCTCAAAAATTACAATTGCCTCGACTGGACTTCCAGGAACATGGGTCTCCCCTGGCATCAGTTACCATAACATTTGGATCACATTCAGGCCGACCCACAGACGGCTCCGATGCCCAGTTATACACCCCCAGAATCCATAATATCACGTCCAGGATGACAGCCAACCGCATCAGTCCCTGCGGTCCCCATTGACCCCAGACAGATTTTCATGTCCAAAACAAGCCGCAGCTGCCTCATGACCCATCAAATTGTCTGCCAACCTGATGACAGAGGGCTTCCTGATTCTGTCCAACGCGTTCCGGTAAGCCGGATAGAAACAGATTGGCATTCCCCATGAAACGAATGACCTCCCACTCTGAACAGTGAGTTTTTCCGAAATTCCTACGTTTGATCCCCACGAGTGCGTGACAAGGGATCACAAAATCCTCCTCAGTGGTCTGAATTACCACCTTCTCGAAGCAGACGCCACGTGTATCATTGGAAGTGAGCAAGGGAGGGAGACCCTGACCCGGGCACGGTGAAAAATGCCCGAGTTTTGAAATTCAATCGACGAGTTTTTCGCACGGTCGATAGCGATTCGTAAGTAACCTGTTGTGAAGACGGGGCACGGAATACCGAATGCCATAATCCACGGTTACGTGCGAACCCGATACAAATAGGCTCACAAATAGTCAACGTCAACTAGCACCAATAGAATACCGAAAGGTTGCCTGCCCGCCCGGAACACGGCCAATGCGTGCGGGCTGGATATCCAACTCCGGCCTACTGAACCGGCACCGTGTGAGCACGCTCGTGTGGACCCTTTAGATCCGCCAGCAGACCCTCTACCCAGTACGCTGACCGATTCACAGACGCCAGTGGTCCAGCTTCTTCTGTAGGAATGCAAAGAGGTCGCCATCCGAAAGCCACCCATTGTTGTCCTTTACGGACCGAAGAGATCTCCAATGCCGACACCCAGCCTCGAGCACTTGGCTCGCTGATAGTTCGGGTCCCAGAGTGGGTTCTACGATGACTCAACCTCTCCCGGTCATCGCGGGCTGCGTCTCGCCGGGCGCTCGCCTTGAGTGTGCGAGACGAGGCAACCGATCTAGGGCCCATATTCTAGAAGGGATTCGTTGATTTCTCGGACTATTGCGCGGCCCATGGGAAACCCAGTATTGAAGTCGATGTGAATTGTAGGACACCCAAGTACGACGATTAGAAGGACCTGTGGCGTTCGTGGCCAAGCCCTGTCACCAATAGTTGCAACGAGTTCCGGGTGGGAAGCGTAGGACGCCTCCTACGTTATCCCACCCTCATGGGGATCCGTTTGGGGCTTCCTCATCTTATTTCCTGTGCACATAGTGGGGCCAATCACTCCGTTGGAGTGGAGACAGACGTCCAAGCCCTCGTGCATTTCTTGCTGAGAAGAATGCATCACTAGGATCATAGACACAGCAAGTCGCAGCAACGGGAGCCGCTTTGATGAGACGCTCCTGGGCGTTGTGTGGGTCAAGATAGATTGGACAGAACGCCGCCCCATGAAACCGCTCCCCGCGTCTGCGGGAGGGTGGCCAGTCAGCTGCTTCGCGACCGTGCTCGCGACCCTCGGAGGAGGGTCTCGTCCAAGGAAATCCGCTACGAATACCTCACCAACAAGGCGCAGTAGAGGGCGCCAGAAAGCAGTACGCAGGGAAGTGGACACCCTAGGTAGCGATCACGGTTCACCGTTGTCGAGATCTGAAGGCACCAGCTCTGTGAGTGGGGTATCTATCTTTTGGCCAATAACCGTGTTAGTAGGCCTATTATTTGCAATCTTATGGGACTGGAAAAATGGAAGGATTTATCAATTCAATATCAATTTAGTGGACTCGTGAGGCTTTTGGATCATCGGTCCGACTGACCTGATGCAATGACGACATCCAAGTAACTGTGCAATATCTACTTCGTGTACGACCCAAGCGAGAACTGTGGAGGCTGGTGCTTCGCGGATCACCCTCTCTCACCCCGTGGCCGCGTTTCGAATAATGGAGGATGGAAGTGATATATGAGGATATGTTGAACACAGCCCGATGACGGGTGTCCAGAAAAGAAGAAGAAATAAACAGGGAATGTCACCGCCAACGGCACGGAACAGGGACATAAAGGTCGTGACAAGAATATCATGAACCGC
>Ga0307511_10000783_pt1 | contig 33900 bp, 28 predicted proteins | sample 13_EM_MG_FD_200266 | JGI IMG/M metagenome (GOLD analysis project Ga0307511, IMG submission 200266) | Populus trichocarpa ectomycorrhiza microbial communities from riparian zone in the Pacific Northwest, United States - 13_EM | ecosystem: Host-associated > Plants > Roots > Unclassified | place... | reverse complement strand
CATCTTATCCGCTGCTGCAGCCAGTTGCTGTGCTTTGTGCATCAGATCCTGGTCACCAAACAGGGCCCCGATCTTATAAGCAGCCTTGGCGCCGGCCCAATGAAACAACAGGGTATAGGTATGTACCTGCACCTCTTTGCGGAATTCCCAGAGGCCTGAATCGGGCAGCGACAGGGTCCTTTCAATCTGAGACAGCAGCCAGGGAACGATCTTCCGGTAGCTGCCCTTCTTCTTGAAAATAAGTCTTTTGTCCGAATAGAGGGGTAGCAGGCTTACCAATACCTGCCCGTATACGTCGTGCTGCGATTGTACATAGGCTTTATTACCGATACGAACGGGCTGGTTACCCATGTAACCGGCAAGGTCTAATTCTGTTTCATAGAGTTGCCTATCCCCCGCTATGGAGTACAAGGGTTGGAGTGAATCCGTAGCCTGGTGGATGATATTGTAAATAAAATCAAAATATTTTTCCAGCTCTTCAAAATGCCCGATCTGATTGAATGCCCGCAGCGTGTAGTGCGCATCACGGAACCAGCAATACCGATAGTCCCAGTTGCGGGTACTGTCATGAAATTCAGGAAGGCTGGTCGATCCGGAGGCTATGATACCGCCCGTGTCTTCATATTGGTGGAGCTTTAATACCAGCGCCGAACGAATGATCTCCTCCTGGTAGATATCGGGCAGGTATGAACTCTTGATCCAGCTTTGCCAGTCTTCTACTGTCTTTCGGATAAATTCATCCGCCGTCTCCTGCAGCGGAGCTTCCAGCGGCTCCCCATAGGTCAGCACCAGGTAACGATCCTGATCCAGGATGAAAGGCTGCTCTTTCTGGATATAAGTGAGGGGAACATCCGTGGTGAGGCGAACCTGCTGGTCCAGGTTCAGGTAACGTATATGATTACTGGCAATTACGGATTCCGGGACTTGTCTGCCGTAGTCGCCTCTTGGCTGGCAACAGATGCTGATCGAGGGTTCTCCTTCCAGCAGCTCGATCTTTCTTATCAGCATAAGGGGCCGGAACTGCCGTTCGTGGATCCGCATCCGGGGGGCACAGTCCTTAACAAGAAAACGTCCGTCGCGGCAGGTAAACTCGGTGCACAATACATTGGTATTGGAGACATAATACTGGCGGGAGCTGCACTCGTCATCCGCCGGCCGGATGTGAAAATGACCTCCTCTTTCTTCATCCAGCATGGATCCGAAGAGAAAGCTGCTGTCAAACCTTGGCAGGCACATCCATTTGACATCCGCACTGGTATCGACATAAGCCAGGTAGGAGCAATTTCCGATGATACCCATGTTGTATTTGTGTACGGGCATATGAGTTTTTGGGGGTTCGGCCTGTGGCCCACTTTAGTGATGAAATAATTTTGCTTCGTTTGGCTCAGCCGCGTTAGATCTGGTCAATTCATTTAACAACGGCAACACCTGCTGCTGCGAAAGTATCGTATACTGGGCCGCTGAGGCGCCATTGGTCACTTTTATGGTATAAGCCTCTCCTGCCAATGCCTTGAACATATCTTCGTCCGTCGTATCATCCCCCATGCACAATACAAAATCAGGGTCCATCTCATTGATTATTTTAAGGGAAGCTGCTCCTTTATCAAAGCCTGAAATCCGGACTTCTACTACCTTATTGCCGTCGATCACCTGCAGGGTCGTATTTTGAATAAGCTGGGAAAGGGTGTTGAGTAATTCCCTGGACCGGGAAAAGCCCAGCCCCCCCTGCGTATTACGGTAATGCCAGGCGATGGTGTTTGTTTTTTCTTCAATAAAAGATCCCGCACACCGGATAACAAATAACTGCATGACCCGGCGGATCTCTTCTTTCCAAAGGTCCGAGACGGATACCAGTTGCTGCCAGGCGCCGTTCCTCATCCTGGAGCTGGCGCCATGTTCGGCTATCAGGGTAATGGGTAGCATTCCCAGCCACCGGTCCAGAGAGGATGCATCCCTGCCGCTGATGACGACGACATGGTTTTTAGGGTCCCCTGTCAGCCGAAGCAGCATTTCCTTCACCGCATTGTCCGGCGCAGCCTCTGACGGAAGCCGGGTAAAAGGCACCAGGGTGCCGTCATAATCCAGCAGCAGGCATCGATTTTTCGTACCCTGGTAATGCTGGCGGATCCCTGCCATGGCCTTATCATCCAGGATCTTCACTTTTTGCTTCTTCTGCTCCTGTTTTATCTGTGCCAACTGGTCCATAAAATCATTTACCCATTTGATCACATCATATTCCTGAAGACGTCTTTGCATAAGGGACAACCGGTTACGCTGTTCGTATACAGGCATGGCCAGTGCGCGGGTAATAGAAGACGCAACATCCTCCACATCGGTAGGATTTACCAGGATAGCTTCACTGAGTTCGCTGGCAGCGCCCGCCAGTTCGCTTAAGATCAATACTCCCCTGCCGGATGCACAGCTCGCTACATATTCCTTAGCCACGAGATTCATCCCGTCCCTGAGCGGAGTGATCAGGGCAACATCGGCAGCCTGGTATAGGGCCACCATTTCATTAAATGCAAGATGATTATACCGGTAGATAACGGGCTGCCAGCTGAGGGAGGAGAATTTCCCGTTAACCATGCCTATCTTTTCTTCAATCATTTTTTTCCGTTCGAGATAAGCGGGTATATCACTCCGGGAGGGAACGATATTCAGGATGAAGACCACCTTGTCATGCCATTCCGGATATTTCTGCAGGAAGTATTCAAAACCAGCCAGGCGGTTCATCAACCCCTTGGTATAATCCTGCCGGTCGACGGAGAAAATAATCTTTTTATCTTCCAGGTTCCCGCTTCGGATCTTATTGCATATTTCCCTGATCTCCGGGTTGTTGGCCGCCTCGTGAAATTTATTATAGTCGATACCGATGGGGAAAAGATCGATACGTACCAGGCGGTCCTGGTATTGGAGGGTGTGAAAATAGTTTTCTACACCCAGCAGCATTTTTACTGATTGCAGGAAATGCTGTACATAATCATACGTGTGAAAACCGATCAGGTCTGCCCCCATTACTCCCTGCAGCAGGGTCTTTTTCCATTCCGTGGGCAGGAGCCGGAATATCTCGTAAGAGGGGAAAGGTATATGTAAGAAAAAGCCAATCGTCGCTTCTGGCTTTTTTAGCCGGAGCATCCGGGGCAACAGCATCAACTGGTAATCATGCACCCAGACCTGGTCGTCGGGCTCCAATAGAGGCAGTAATTTGTCGGCGAAGAGCTGGTTCACCTGTATATAAGCGTCAAAATATTGAGCTTCATAGTTAACAAGGGATGAAAAATAGTGGAACAGGGGCCATAATACCGAATTGGAAAAACCATTGTAATAGTTGTCATACAGCTCCTTATCGGCAAAAACGGGTATTACGCCGAAGTCCAGCCCCGCGACATGAGAAGCAGCCAGTTCCCAATCCTCCTGGGGAAAATCCGCCACACCCATCCACACCTTTTCTGTCAATTCTCCCTTATTGCCACTGTTCTCGAAATAACTTTTAATGGCTGACACCAGTCCACCGGAGCTTTGACGGATGTTGACTTTATCCCCCTCCCTGTCCAGGGAGAAAGGCAGCCGGTTGGATATAATGATAAGACGCCCCATATTGTTGACATTTGGATTCCGGGGAAATACCCGGTGCCCTTATTTCAACAATAGGGCCAATTATCGGCCAGTTATCCGGGGGGCGAAGGAGGGCATAAAAAAAGAGCCCCTCTCAGGGCTCTTAAAAATGTATAGCGAAGTGTAATTACCACCTGTTACCACCACCGCCGCTTCCGCCGCGAGAATAACCGCCGCCACCGCCGCTTCCGCCGCGATAACCGCCACCACCGCCGCCGGTTCTGGCTTCTTTTTCTCTTGCAACAGAAACAGAGATCGGACGACCTTCAATTTCCTTGTTATTAAGGCTGGCCATAGCTTCTTTACCTTCTTCTTCAGAAGACATCTCTACGAATCCAAAACCACGTGATCTGCCGCTAACTTTATCCATGATTACCTTAGCAGAACTTACCGCGCCGAATTTTTCGAAGAGGTTACGGAGATCATCATCCGTAGTGTGAAAGCTTAAATTAGAAACATAAATGTTCATAAAACAAAAATTAAAACAGAAATTAAATTAAAAAAATACCAATGATTTTTTCAGGAAAGCCAAAAGTAAAGAAGAGGAAAACTATCTACTGCAAGGGAAAGTAAAAAATTAGCATCGTTCAAATACTGTGAGCTTACACAGTTCAATCACCGGGTAAAGATATGGTAAATAATTAAGAACCTATAAATAAGCCATATATATTTATAATAAACATCCAGATAGGGCTTTGCAGAGCCTCAAAGCGGCTGGATCCTATATATAAATAAGCTCTAACCGGACCTAAACCAGCCTTTCTTTTATATCCAGTCCATGTTTGCGTGCCGTATCCTTTGCAATATCATAACCCGCATCGGCATGACGTATCACTCCAATTCCGGGATCATTGCGCAGCACTCTGCTGAGACGGGCGGCCGCTTCCGGGGTGCCATCGGCGACAATCACCATACCGGCATGGATGCTATAGCCCATTCCTACTCCCCCGCCATGGTGCAGGCTCACCCAACTGGCGCCCCCTGCCGTATTCAACAGGGCATTCAACAATGGCCAGTCGGCCACCGCATCACTTCCATCCAGCATGGCTTCTGTCTCCCGGTTGGGGGAAGCTACGGAACCCGTGTCCAAATGATCCCGGCCGATGACGATGGGCGCACTGACCTTGCCCGTCCGGACCAGTTCATTGAAGGCAAGACCGGCTTTTTCCCTTTCACCTTGTCCCAGCCAGCAAATTCTTGCCGGCAGGCCCTGAAAGGCTATTTTTTCTTTCGCAAGCTTCAGCCAGCGTTGCAGAGATTCATTCTCCGGAAAAAGCCCCCCGATCACCTCATCCGTGACTGCAATATCCGCGGGATCGCCGCTGAGGGCCGCCCAGCGGAAAGGGCCTTTCCCTTCACAGAATAAAGGACGGATATAGGCCGGAACAAAGCCGGGGAAATCAAATGCATTCTTCAAACCTCTTTCCTGCGCTCTTGCCCGGAGATTATTGCCATAATCGAAGGTGATAGCCCCCCGGCGCTGCAATTCCAGCATAAGCTCCACATGCAGGCGCATGGAATTATAGGCATAATCCGTATACTGCTGGGGGTTATCCACCCGCAGAACCTTCGCCTGTTCATAAGAGATCTCATGAGGCCAGTACCCGATCAGGGGGTCATGTGCAGAAGTCTGATCGGTGAGTGTATCGGGTACACAATTTCGTTCGATCATCCGTTGCAGTAAGTGAACGGCATTACACAACACCCCAATGGACAGGGGCTCTCCCTTTTGTTTAGCTTCCAGGGCCCGGTCGATAGCCTGGTCGATGGCAGGTACCCCGTTGCCGCCAATCTTTACATCTAAATACCGGGTCTCTATGCGCTTGTCAATCCTCCATTCCTCTACTTCCGCCACCAGGGCCACTCCCCCGTTCATGGTGATGGCCAGGGGCTGGGCCCCGCCCATGCCGCCCAATCCGGCCGTTACATTCAGCGTACCTTTCAGGGACCCGCCGAAGTGTTTGGCTGCCGCCGCCGCATACGTCTCATAGGTGCCCTGTACGATCCCCTGTGAGCCGATATAAATCCAGCTTCCGGCCGTCATCTGGCCGTACATCATCAGTCCTTTCTTCTCCAGTTCGTCGAAATGCTCCCAGGTAGCCCATTTCGGCACCAACTGAGAATTGGAAATCAATACTCTGGGAGCGTCCCTATGCGTCCGGAGGATCCCTACGGGCTTACCACTCTGGACCAGCAAGGTCTCGTCGGCTTCCAGGTCCTTTAATGCTTTGATGATCAGGTCCAGCGACTCAAAATTCCGGGCTGCCTTACCCCTTCCTCCATATACGATCAACTCATCCGGGCGTTCGGCGACTTCCGGATCGAGATTATTCAGGAGCATCCGCAAGGCAGCTTCCTGGATCCATCCTTTACAATTAAGACGGGAGCCCATCGGTGTCTTGTATTTAACGGGGTCGTATCGTAAGTAAGTGGTAGTACTCATATTGAAATGTTTGTTTCGGTCACGTAAAAAATTTTAATGGCAATCAGGAATCCGCCGGATCAATCAACCAGCCTCCGTTTCACCCGCTCAAACGGCAAAGGCCCCATATCCCTCATTTAAGGAAATGCCTTTCCGGACGGACACTTCATTTACTTTTTCGACAAAAGAAAAATCCCGGATGATCGCCGTCAGTTGATTGATATCATTCGCAAAGATCCTGTCCTCACTGGCAAATTGCACAAAATTCCGCGCATATTCATGAGCCGCTTCCAGTATTTCACTGCTTTTCAGGGGACGCCGGAATTCAATGGCCTGGCAGGCGCTCATCAGTTCGATCGCCAGGATATATTCCAGGTTGTCCAGCACCTGGTTCAGCTTTCTGCCGCTGATGCTGCCCATGCTGACATGGTCTTCCTGGCCAAGGGAAGTAGGAATGCTGTCGGCGCTGGCGGGGAAACAGAGCGTCTTATTCTCAGTGACCAGGGCCGCCGTCGTATACTGCGGGATCATGAAGCCGCTGTTCAGCCCCACATTGTTCATCAACAGGAGAGGCAACCCCCATTTCCCCTCCAGCAGTAAATAACACCGGCGGTCGGAAATATTGCCGATCTCCGCCGCAGCAAAGCAGGCATAGTCCAAAGGTAACGCCAATGGCTGCCCGTGAAAATTACCTCCGCTGATCGTATCCTGGGGCCCGAGTATAATAGGATTATCCGTAACGGCATTTAATTCAATTTCAGTCAATTCCTTAAGATGCAGCCAGGCATTCCTGGAGGCGCCATGTACCTGGGGCATGCAGCGTAAAGAATAGGGATCCTGCACCCTTCCGCAGTCCACATGACTTTGCATGATGTCGCTGTTATGGAGTAGCAGCCTTAGCCGTTGCGCCACCAGCATACTTCCTGCAAAAGGTCTCAGCTGGTGCAGCCTTTCATCAAAAGGAGCTTTGGTACCCGTCAATGCTTCCAGGCTCATCGCCCCGATAATATCGGCCGCTTCCAGCGAGTAGTGGAGCCGCTGCACAGCCCTTACCGCAAAAGAAAGGATAAACTGGGTACCGTTGATCAGCGCCAGTCCTTCTTTGGGGCCCAGTTGGATAGCCGATAATCCGAATTGACGAAGGATCTCCGGCGTCTGGTATCTTTTTCCCTTGTAAAAGACTTCCCCGAGTCCGATCAAAGGCAGGAAAAGATGAGATAAAGGGGCCAGGTCGCCAGAGGCTCCCACAGATCCTTTTTCCGGCACCACCGGTATGACGTCATTGTCAATATGCCAGCATATCCGATCCAGCGTCTCCAGCTGAACGCCGGAATACCCCCGGGTGAGTGCATGCACCTTGGTGATCAGCATAATTTTGGCTACTTCGACCGGGATAGGTTCCCCTACCCCCACGCTATGACTTTGGAGGATTTTATGCTGCAGTATCCGGGTATCTTCTTCTGAGATCTTGGTATTAGCCAGAATGCCAAACCCCGTATTTACGCCATAGACCGTCATATTTTGGCTTACAATATCGGTGACATGCTGCTGGCTGGCCCTGACCCTCCCGACAGCATCGGGAGACAAACTCCCCCTGAGATCCCCTCTGGCCAGGGCAATTACCGTTCCAATGCTCAGTGTATCAATGCCGTAATGAAAGCTATTCTTTTGCATAAACAACCGTTTTCAGGCGCCAAAAATAAAGGCTTTATAGCTTATTTTAGCAACCGTCGCAGGAATTCTTCCCGCCTGCGGCTTGCCACCTCAATGGAACTCCCGTCTTCCATGATCACATACCCCCCTCTCCCTTTATGGTATTTCTGTATCTTATGGAGATTGATGATATGAGAATTGTGGATCCTGCAAAAGATGACGGCCGGTAAGAGATCCTCATACTCCTTAATATTGCGGGTAGCCATAATCTGCTCTCCGTTGTTCAGATAAATAGCCGTGTAACTTCCTTTCGCCTCAAACCGCATAATATCCCGGATAGCGACAAATATTAATCCTGTAAGGGTGGGAACGGCCATTTTCTGCTGGGACAGATGGAAGGTCTCCACATTATGCAATAAGGATTGCATCTGATCCAGGAAGCTCTTCCCCTGTATCTTTTGCGTCACTCTTTCAACAGCGGCACAGAGATCATCTATATCTACGGGTTTGAGCAAATAATCCACCGCACTGTATTTGAAAGCCCTTATGGCATAGTTATCGAAAGCCGTAACAAAGATGATCTGGAAATTAATGGGCTGCAGTTGATTGAGCAGGTCAAAGGCATTCCCCTGGGTCATTTCAATATCCAGCAATACCAGGTCCGGTTTGGCTGTTTGAATGGTATGAATGCCTGTCTCTACCCCATCCGCTTTACCAACGATACTTACCTGAGGGCAATAAGCTTCCAGTAACCTTTGCAGGATCCGGATGCTGTCAATTTCATCATCAATCAATACTGTCCTTATCATAGAATATTTTTTTTAGGCTGGTGTCAAATTTTGAAAAGCATATGAGTACCTGTGTCCCGGTAGCCTGACCGGCTTCATTTTTCAGATCCGTCACATCTATCCTGATATTGTTCCCATATACAGAATTGATAAGCCTGACCCTGTCCGCCGTCAGTGACATTCCTTTGGATTGATATTCGATATGCTCATCGGTCTTATACCGGGCGGATTTTTCCCGGCCGACCCCATCGTCCTCAATAAAAACTGCCAGTTTACCTTCCATCAGCGTGATCCGGATAAGGATATGCCCCGGGCCATCCGTCTTATGCCGCAGCCCATGCCGCATGCTGTTCTCTACATAAGGCTGAATCAGCATGGGAGGGATAAAGATCTCTTTCTCCTTATCCCTGACGGATGGATCTGTCTCGATGGAATAATTCATTTTGTCCTTGAACCGGAGTTTTTCCAGGGAAAGATAAGCCGAGAGGTAGGCAATTTCGTCGGCCAGCGGTATATAAGCCTGTGCGGAATTTTGTAAGGTGCCTCTTATCAACCTGGCAAATCCCGTAATATATTTATTGGCTGCAAAAATATCCTGGTCGAAAATATACTGTTGGATAGAGTTCAGGCAATTGAAAATAAAATGAGGGTTCATCTGCGCCTGCAAGGCCATCCGCTCCATTTCCGCTATTTTTTTGCTCAGTTTTTCTTTTTCTTCCTGCCTGCGGCGGATCTTTTTTATTCGCAGGGCGACGAACAGCCAGGTCAGCAGGAAGAAGATCAGTATGCACATTCCATAGAACCAGGCCGCTTTCCAAAAGGGCGTAGTCACTGTAAAACGGATAGACAATGGCCGGCTCTGAACACCAAATTTGTTGATGGCCATTAATTGTAATTCATAGTTTCCGGAAGGCAGGCTCGGATATTCCAAAAAAGTTTCCTTTGTATTTTTCCAGTTACTGTCGAGTCCTGCCAGCCGGTATTTATAAAGGATGTTCCCCACCGATTTGTAAGAGATGCCGGCATATTCAAACCGGATATTATTATCCGTATACGGCAGCCGGAGAAGTGCCGTGTCGGGTATTCTGTCCTTCCCGGAATTGATTACTCCCAGCAGGGCCAGCCGGCAACCTGCATTAATGTTCGTTCTTGCTTCATCAAAAAAGCTTAGGCCCGCCGAAGTACCTACATAGATCATGGAGCCATCAGCATATACCGTATTGACGATATCAGATCCCAGTCCATCATTGGAAGTATAGCGGGTAACAGGGTAGTCGGGGTTTCCCAGGTCAATCCTGTTCAATCCTTTATCCGTACCTACCCAGAGGTGATTCTTATACACCAGCAGGCTCCTGCAAATGTCGCTGGTCAACCCCTGTTTGCGGGTAATGACCGCCACTACCCGGCCCTGCTTGTATCCGATGATCCCTCCGTCATCATAAGCGGCAACCCATAAAGTTCCGTCACCGGACGCTGTGATGGCAGCGATCCGCTTCTTAAAAAAAGGGATATTCCCGCTACCCAGGTAAACAACCGATCTGTCTTTTTTTACCAGGTAAAGCCCGTTCAGGGTGCCTATATAAGTGGTGTCATTCCTGCAGTATACAGCAGTCGATCGTTCGCGGAAAATGGTGTCCGGCGAATGAAACGCCCGTACATCAAACAGCGTGCATCCCGTACTGCTGGTCAATAACAGCTCTCTTTCGTTCTTTCTGAACCCTGTCTTGATATGCGCAGGCCTGAGCTGGCTGAAGCGCAGGTCACGGGAAAACTTCCCCAATAAATAATCCATCCCGAAGAACAGTTGTCCATGCTCCAGGGTATCCATGAATAATATCCGACCCCCTCCTGTATTTTGCACCGCACCATATCGCTGTTCCCGGAGACCCGGCAGTTCGAATCTGAACACCAGATTATGACCAGACCCGGCAAATAGCTCACTGCCCACTTTTAACAGGGAATAGACAGGGCTCTTGTCGAAACTGCCTGCTACCAGGCGTAAATTCATGAATTCATCAGAGTTCAGCCGGAAGATCCCCTGTCCCAGCGTGGTGAACCAGGTATTACCTTCATCATCACGGAAGGTTTTGGAGACTTCGACGCCGGGCAGGAAAAATTTACTGGCGCCGGTGTGCAGATTATATTCCCTGCTGCCTACCGTCTGATTAAAATAAAGAAGGCTGTCATCTATAATGGAAAAGCTCCTGTTATTCAGCGGGAAGGCAAAATGCAGCTCACGCCCCGTCCCAATTGATTTTAGCCCCATCACCGTCATCGACTCCCGCCAGGCCAGCCATTGAGGGCTGAGGATCATGTCCAGTTGCATGAAAGAGTTCAATTTTACGGAGAAGAGCGGTTGGAAGATACCCTCCGACAATTCATAGAAGTTATTCTTTTCCTGAACGAGGAAATGGCCGGAGGCGCTCGTGCTGATAACGCCACAGTTCCCGATGGGCCGGTGGTCGATGGAGTCGTATTCTGTTACCTGTCCATTGCCGGAAAATAAATACAGGCCATTCATTTCCTGTATGAGGATATCGCCCTTCCGGTCTTCGGCAAAGTTGCGGATATTCCCTTTCAGATGGATCTTTTTTAAGGCAGAATCATTCTCCTGGTTATAAATTTTGTCTTTGTAGTAATAACAGACGGACCTGCGGAAGGGGGCCATCCACACCCTTCCTTTCGAGTCTCCAAATAGTTGTAATACTTCTACGTCCGGTAAGCCATCTATCGTGGTGAAGTTTTTAAAATGCGTGCCGTCAAAGCGGCTGACTCCCGTCTCCGTACCCGTCCATATAAAGCCCTCTTTATCCTGGGCGATACAGTAGACCGTCGATCCGGCCAGTCCTTCGCTGATGTCATAATGGGTATAGCTATATTCCTGTGCGGAAGTGGAATAAGGTAAGTAGATTAGTACAAGAAAGTTCAGGAATAAGATTCTCTTCATAAGACCTTATAAAAATAAGGCTTATTCCGGATGATCAGCATGCTCTTGCTGACAAGGAACCCTGTATTTTTACAATAATTTATGAACTGAGAAAATGTATACCGGTCCTGTTCGCGTACAAATAAGGCAGATAAAAGGACACCCGCCAAAAAAACCGGGATTTCCAGGAGATAAAAAAATAGTTGTACCAGGAACCATCCCACTCCAAACTGCTTGCGTATCCTTACAAAGTTGGATAGCATAATTTGCAGCCCTTTGCGGTCATAAAGGTTATAGTATCCTTTACCGGCCGAGCCAAATTCCTGGTTGGCCGTCTCCCCCTGCAGATGTATGACATGGAGAGATCCGAACAGGCACAGCTTACCGGTCTTCCTGAGCCTTCCGCACCATTCGGCTTCCTCTGCGTATAAAAAAAAGTCTTCGTCCATCGGGCCCGCCTTATCAATAGCGCTCTTTTTCACCATGAGAAAGGCACCGTTGATCCAATCCACTTCAATGACGCCCCCATCCCCAATAGTGCTATTTCCCGGAATTGCGTCCCCGGCAACATGCGGCGCTTTTACCTTCACCCTACCCCCCAGCCATTTTAGGATGCTGCCCAGGTAAGGCAGGGGCAGCAGGTAATTCAAACCTCCTTTCATGAAGTAATTGCCCGAGATCTGTGGCGTCCCGTCCCTATTCAATAACTGCACCCCGGCAGCGACATATTCCGAATGCAGCAGCCCCTGGTAGCACTGCGCAATGGTCCCTGCTGCCGGCAGCGTATCACTGTTCAGCAGCAGGACGGTCTCTCCTGTTGAACGCCGTATGCCTTCGTTGTTGGCCCTTGCAAAGCCCGAATTATAATCCATTTGCACCCAGACCACCTGTGGGAAAGCGGATAATACCCGCTGCCGGCTGTCATCTCCGGAGGCATTGTCGACAACAAGGATCTCAAATTCCCGGGCAGCGGCGTCCCGGTTCATTAACTCCAGGCAATCCAGCACCAATTGCGCCGACTTGTAATTTACTATGATGATGCTCAGGGACATGCTCTATTAAGTAGTTCCGGTTAAATTTTTAGATGGATCCGGTCAGACGATCGATTAAATAGCTGGCAAACATAAGACTTTTAGAGAGCGCCCCCACCCGCAGGACCTTTTGCGGGAAAGGCTGCTGCCACCGGATCATATTTTTCAGACACCGGGGAACTTTTTCATCCAACTCCCCTACCCCCCGGATACCTGCATTTCGTACCAACCTCCACCATTCGTCATAGGCAGTAACCTTGCGAAGATGACGAACGCCGGTAGTTGCCAGCATCCGCAGCTTCCCTGGGATCAATACTTCCCGCAGGAAGGGGATATCATGGTGCGAACTGATCCCGTCTGCTCCAAATTCGGCAACCACTGTTTCCAGGTATTTCATCCGGACCCCGCTATCCGAAAAACACCGGATGTTCAGGTCCCAGTCCGCATGCGCTCTGTACCGCAGGTTGTAATTTCCAATGCGATCAAAAAGGCTCTTTTTATAAAAAATGGCCTGGTGGGATATATTCCTGCTTAACAATTTTTCCAAATTGAACGCTCCGTCATAAACACCTTTATAACTGGCGCTGATGACATTGCCATAGACGAGATCGTAACCGGAAATGCCCGGTTCACTAAATACAGCCTGCAGCACCTGTGGGTTTAATAACCAGTCGTCGCAGCCAAGGAAATAGACCCAGTGCCCATGAGCCAGACCTATCCCTTTATTCATAGCATCGTAAACTCCTTTATCCTTTTCGGAAACGAAACGGATACGGTGGTCTCTGCCGGCATTCGCCTCTATTATCTTTACCGTATCATCCCCCGACGCTCCGTCAACGATCAACACCTCCCATTCCTGCCAATCCTGGGCCAGGATGCTATCCAGGGTCCTTTGCAATGTCCGGGAGCCATTAAAAGTCGCGATTATTATGGTCAGCAGGGGTGGATGCATTATATAAACCAAAAATCTTTTTTAACCATGATGGCATTCAGATTCGTATTGGCATATTCGTAATATCCTTTCGAAACCAGGAAATCTATAATATCGTTCCTTCTTATGCCTGCTCCGATGGGTGAATACTCTGCAGCCTCGACACAAATTACCTTAGGGGCATATTTTTCAAACGGAATGGAGCGCAAAATATCGAAATCCAGCCCCTCCACATCGATAGAAAGGAAGTCAGGAAATTTGCCGCTGCAATACTCGCCGATCAGTTTTTCTATAGTTATTAATTTCACCTTTTGCACCAACAGGACCTTGTATTTGCCGGTAGCTACGATATCTTCCGCTTCCTGCTTTGAAAATGTGCTCAGTGTAGGATCATCTATAATGTAGAAATCTAATTCATCTTCGACGGGACCGATGCCTACGTTAAGGTTGATATCCCGGCTCCTGAAGCGGTTAAATTTTTTGAGTAATTGCGGGTTGGCGTCAATATTTACCCCCCTGCACCCCTTTTTGTAAAAAAGGGTCGTATTACTGAGAAAGAACGGATCATTGGCGCCAATATCCAGGTATCCGGGGAATTGGATACCGCGCAGGCTGAATATATAATCCACGATCAGATCTTCACCGCACTGCGAGTAGGATTGCTTCCCCGGCGGAAATCCGGATATCTTTCGTATTTTATTTATTACTTTTTTCAACATAGCATGCTGCTTTAGCGGTATAATTGGAAGATTATAATTTTTTAGCGCGAATGCGATACAGCATTGCTTTTATCCAGATCATCCACTTATTCATTCTTCCTTTTGTGCCGCCGGTCTCGGGCCCTTTTTTCGTTCTGTGATGATCCAGCAATTGAAAATACGGCGAATTATAATAAGGCAGGACAGCATAATAGTTTACAGACTCCTGCCTGTACTGGTTGACACAATTAAACTCCTCTGCCAGCCGGTAAGGATACATTTTATAATGATTACCGTACTGGCTGGGCATCCTGTATAAAGGAAGGTGATATTTTTGCGCCAACAGGGAAAGAATGGACTGATCATGCCGGTGTTCTTTGAATTCAGGCAGTTCCTTTTTCCCGGAGGTATTTGGCAGATCGGAAAGGATCCGTTCATCCCGGGAAAATTTCAGCCATTCCTCCAGGAACTTTATACTGAATGGAGATCTTCTCATCAGTATAAATGACGCATCGCAATGGGGGCCATACCAGAATGCCTCCTCATCGCAATCCATCAAAATAAAACAATCCCTTTTAGTCCAGATGGCATTCCTGAAATCCCCGTTGCCAAACAATACAATAGGCTGTTCTTCCCGGCAGAGTCGGAACAAAGGGTCCAGGGAGGCAATGATCTCGATCCCGCTGTCGGAATAGATAACGATATCGCCGTCGGACACCCCCTTCATTGCTTCGAGCATTATATAGGGTTTCCAGAGCCAATATCCCATTCCCGATGGCTGATCCAGTATAATCCGGTTTTCGGGGTAAAAGGAAGTCTGCTTTATTTCCTCAAAATCCCAGGATTTTACTTCTCCGATGCCATGCCGCCTGGCGGATTCATTCAACCGGTCCCGGCTATCTTTATACAGCTGATTGGATAAATTGACAAGAACGGCTTTCATGCTAAAAAGGGAAGTTTGATATGATACCTACGGAGTGCGTTCCTTCGTGCTGGCCTACCCAACCATTCACATCCAGCAGATAGATATCCTTAATGCCATAAACTTCATTGTACTTCCGGATGATCTTAAAAAAAGAATTCCTCATCTTACCTACCAGGTCATCCCAGACAATGACAAATTTTTCATCCAGGAGACGGTATTTGACCAGCATTTCAAATTCGAACAGGATGGCCTTGGGAGTATGCAGGGCATCGGAAAAGACCAGGTTGAACTTATTGCCTTCCAGTTTGGACCAGCTATAGGTATCCCATACATCGGCGGATAAATAATTCACCTTTTTCTCTCCGAATGTATAGGTGCTGAAAGAAGACTGGTTCTTTTTTATAGAGTCAGAAGGCGTATCCCATCTTGTTTTGGATCCTGCCGTCAGTTTTCGTCCGAGGACCGGATTGATCTCTTCGATGTCAAAGGCCGTCAGTTCAGCCTTATTTAAGGAATGCAGCAATTGAAAAAAATTCTTTCCTACGGAGACGCCGATCTCCAGGTAATTGATCTTTTCAAAATATTTTTTGGCAATAAAGGTCATCAGGTCCGTATAGGTAGGGCTGTTGTCGATGGGCTTGTTGATCAGCGGCTTTAAAAAATCCGGCACCCCATATTTAAAATAAGAACGGGCAAACGCCTCCTCGTCGATCCAGTTGTCGATAAGCTGCAGCGACTTCCTGTTGGCCAGGATAGGACCGGTAAGATCGTCTGCAGAAAAAGGGACCTTCGACTTGGCTTCAACCTTCTTTTGAAAAAGACTTTTCAAGGGATTTATCATAAAAACTACATTTTAATGGCCATACGCCCGGTGTAATCGATCCTATGTAAAAAAAGTTTTAATTTCCTCTTTGCCATGAACTCGTCTACTGCTTTCCGGGAGCCGCTCCAATGGCCATAATCATCAATAATCAATACTCCTCCGGGGGTGAGCTTATCATAGAGGGTTTCCAATTCATGGCGGGTTGATTCATACCAATCCGTATCGAGGCGCAGCAGCGCGATCGTACCAATGGAAGGTTCCGGCAAAGTATCTTCTACCTTTCCTTTTATGAAAGAAATCTTACCAGAGGGGTATCCTGATTTGGCCAGGTTGGCCTTGACTTCTTCCAGAGGAGAATAACACCAGACATTATCCCCCTCTGTCTTATCAAAGGCATTCAGCAGGTCTTTTGCCGTAGACTGATCTACTGCGCTTACATCTTCACTGCCGGGGTCAGACATCCCTTCAAAGGTATCGAAGAGGAATAAATTCCTGTTCTCGTCTTTCAATTGCACCAGTTTCCTGGCTACCAGTAGCATACTGCCACCTTTCCATACGCCGCATTCCACAATATCTCCCCCGACATTATTCTGAACGAGGTAATCTATCCCCCTGGACAAAGCTACCAGCCTTTCAGGGCTGGTCATCGTAAAACTTCTTACTGCGGCAACGTTCAACTTTTCATTTTCCGTAAAATCAGAGGGGAAGATATCATTAAGGTTACCGCGCGCAATCTCGACGTCCAGCGCGATCTTTTTACTGAGGTTGGTCAAGCCCTGTAAAGAGGCTATTTTCTTTGTGATCTTTCTTAAGATAGACATGGTTGCATTTAAACTTTATCGTCGCATAAAATTAGCGGTTTTTCAACTAGACATTAACATTCACCTGCAGGTATTCCAGGAACTTATCCAGGCCTTTCCGCTTGGCAGAATCCAACTGGTAATTGAGGTATTTGGTAAAGTAATCATGAAGATTGAAGACTGTGTATGGATTTTCCTTTACAACGGCTCCTATTTGCTCCAGGCCGGCCTTGTTCGCCGTATTGAATTTTTCTATGAAGACGGGGTCCAGGGGCTTGTTGCTGACCCAGGCGGCAAATACAAAGGGCAGGCCTGTGAAGTCTTTCCAGGCTTCCCCCAGGTCATATACAAAGGGGGAAGCCCGCCGTTGTTCCAGGGCGCGGTCGCCGATCACAACGCCCGCTGTAGTTCCTTTTATATGCTCCCTGAAGTCTTTCTCGCCGGGCAACAGTTCAGGGCTGATCTTCCAATATTCTTTCAGCAGGACCTTAGCCAGGGCCACCGAGGTCCGGCTCTGGTAATCCAATAATACCCTTTCTATTTTTTCAACAGGCGTTTCGCTGAAAATGCATACGGAAGCCACCGGTCCATTGCTGCCGATGCAAATATTTCCATTGATATACCAGGTATTCATTTTGGGGATGACGGCTACCGGAACCAACCCCATATCGATCTCATCTCTGAGCAGCATATCTGCGATCCGGGAAGGGTAATCTATGATCAGCTCCATGTCTTTCATGATGGAGGAACGTTCAATTCCGTACAGCAACGGTTTGGTATTCAGATAGCTAACGGCCCCCACTCGTATTTTTCTTTCCAATTCCTTTACTTTAATTTTGGCTGCAAAAGTACGGCGCAGGAAATTAATCCTGCGAATTATCCTTATAAATAACCCTTAAAATCACTTTTGCCTGATGTCTGCGACGGGTCGGAAGTTGCCCTATATGGAGCTGTCTCTAACGGCTACAACACCCCCCAATACGTATAGCAGGTCTTACAGCTAATGGAGGCGGACATACTGAATGCCGGGAACTCCTATTTTTCTTTCCAGTTCCTTTATGTTAATTTTGGGTAATGGAATTAAATTCACTGACTGCCATTTCCCCTATCGACGGGCGCTATCGCCATCAGGTTCAGCATCTGGACGATTATTTCTCTGAATATGCCCTGATCCGGTACCGGGTATTGGTGGAAGTCGAATATTTTCTTTTCCTCTCGAAAAAGAAACTCTTTCCCCTCTCCGCGGGCACACGCAAGCACCTGCAGGCCGTAGTAGAAAACTTCAGCCTGGAAGACGCCCAATGGATAAAAAAGACGGAAAAGGTCACCAATCACGACGTAAAAGCCGTAGAATACTTTCTTAAAGCCAAATTAGAAGAATTGGGAGCGGATACGGCAGAAGTCCAGGAATGGATCCATTTCGGCCTTACTTCCCAGGATATCAACAATACAGCCATCCCCTTACTCTGGAAGCATGCGGTTGAATTCGAATACCTCCCGGGGGTGCTGAACCTCAAAAGGCAATTGGAAGTGCTGGCCCGTGAATGGAACGAAATACCCATGCTGGCACGGACCCATGGTCAGCCCGCCAGCCCGACACGACTGGGAAAAGAGATCATGGTCTTTATCGAACGTATCGAAAATCAGGTGGAACAACTGATACAAGTGCCTTTTTCCGCCAAGTTCGGAGGGGCCACCGGCAATTTCAATGCCCACTATGTGGCTTTTCCCAAAAAAGACTGGGGAAAATTGGGCAACGAGTTTGTGGAAGGCACGCTGGGCCTGCAACGCCAGCAATACACGACGCAGATAGAGCATTATGATAACCTGGCCGCCCATTTCGACGGCATCAAACGCATCAATACGATCCTCATCGATTTTTGCCGGGATATATGGACCTATGTCTCCATGGATTACTTTAAGCAGAAGATAAAGAAAGGGGAGATTGGCTCTTCAGCCATGCCCCATAAGGTAAATCCTATCGATTTTGAGAATGCAGAAGGCAACCTGGGCATCGCCAATGCCCTTTTTGAGCATTTTTCAGCCAAATTGCCCGTTTCCCGCTTGCAGAGAGACCTGACGGACTCCACAGTATTACGGAATGTAGGGGTGCCCTTTGCCCATACCATCCTCTCCCTGAAATCCATCGAAAAGGGGCTGGATAAACTGGTGCTTCACCGGGAGAAACTGCACCAGGATCTGGAAAATAACTGGGCAGTAGTCGCAGAAGCCATCCAGACCGTCCTGCGGAGGGAAAATTATCCTAAGCCCTACGAGGCATTGAAGGCATTGACCCGGGGGAATACCAACATCACCAAACAATCCATGCATCACTTCATCGATGGTCTTAAGATCTCGGTCGCCCTTAAAAAGGAATTAAAGAAAATAACGCCCCATAACTATGTGGGTTTGCCCTTAAAATAGCCCCTGCTAACGTACCAGCATAATTTTAATGTAGAAATACCATCCAACCAGAATAAATTATCTATACTTGCGTTCAATTATAGCCTCATTATTTAATTTACCCCCCCTTAACATGAAAAAAATTGTATTCTCGGGTGTTTTACTCGCTGCCCTGTTTTGTATGGTCTCCTGTACCAAGAGTACGCCGACCCCTGCTGCCAATCCCAACCCTATTGTAGGTTTATGGGTTGGTACCTTTCAAATAGGCGATGCCGCCTCTCTTGGCTCCTTTTACTATTCATTTAATTTATTCTCGGATAGTACAATTGTTCAGCAAGGTGGCGCCACCAGTGGACTGATATATACAGCCTCGGGTACTTGGTCTTTATCCAAAGACTCTGCATTTTCAGCCACAGTATCTAATACGGATCTGACTCAGGGAGTTTGGGTTCAACATCTTACTGCTAAATATGACAGCACTGCGGGGACATTGTCACAAGGTGTATGGTCATTTACCAGCGGTCACGCCCCGCAAACAGGTACGTTCTCACTGAAGCGCGTACAATAGTCTATAATTTCAGGTATTGATATTGACAGGAATCATTGACAAATGATTCCTGTTTTATTTGGCGGAGTCTCCTTTATTTATGAATCTCCGAGGTGAAATGGAACTCGATCTCCGGGTTGTTGGTCCGCTCCGTATTCAGGAACCACTCGCTCTGGGCCAGGTATACAGTATAGCCGTCTTTGTCTACACCGATATTCGCATGTTTGAAGCGGGTGAAATCCTCCAGTTTTTTCGGGTCCTTACTGGTGATCCAGCAGGCCTTATAAAAAGGCATGGCATTGAACTGCACGGAAGCGCCGTATTCATGCAATAGACGGTATTGGATGACTTCGAACTGCAGCTCACCCACGCAGCCGATGATCTTTTTATTGCCGCCATATTGGGTGAACAACTGGGCTACCCCTTCATCGGTCAATTGCAGGAGGCCCTTTTCCAGTTGTTTGGTCTTCATGGGGTCCTTATTCAATACCTCTTTGAAGATCTCCGGAGAGAAAGAAGGAATACCGGTAAAATAAAAGTCCTCTCCTTCCGTGAGGGTGTCCCCGATCTTAAAGTTACCCGTATCGAAGAGTCCAACTACGTCCCCGGGAAAGGCTTCATCGATCACGTCCTTATCCCTGGCCAGAAAGGTATAGGGGTTACTGAAGCGGACGTCTTTCTCCAGCCGGACATGGTGAAAGTATTTATTGCGTTCAAACCTGCCGCTGCAGACCCGAAGGAAGGCGATCCTATCCCGGTGCTTGGGATCCAGGTTGGCATGTATCTTAAAGATGAACCCACTGAATTTATCCTCTTGTACATCCAGGTGGCGGGTCGAAGTTTCCCGGCTACGTGGGCCAGGTGCGATGCGGATGAAGGTGTCCAGCATTTCCCGCACCCCGAAATTATTGATGGCGCTCCCAAAGAAAACAGGAGCGACCTTCCCGGCCAGGTAATCGTCCACATCCAGTTGACCATGCACCCCGTCCACTAACTCAACATCTTCCCGGAGGGTGGTAGCATCTTTTTCGCCCAGTTTCTCGTCCAGCGTAGCGCTGTCCAGGTTGTCGATCTTTACCATATCCTCATCCGTCGCCTTGGTATTGGCCGTAAAAAGTACCAGGTTCTTATCATAGAGGTTATAGACTCCCTTGAAATCCTTCCCGCTGTTGATGGGCCAGGATATGGGGTGCAACTGCAGGTTCAGTTCTTTCTCTATCTCTTCCAGCAGGTCGAACCGGTTCTTGCCATCCCGGTCCATTTTATTGATGAATACGATCACAGGAGTATCCCGCATACGGCATACTTCCATAAGACGGCGGGTCTGGGCTTCTACCCCATTCACACTGTCGATGACCAGGATGACGCTATCCACTGCCGTAAGCGTCCGATAGGTGTCTTCCGCAAAATCCTTGTGCCCGGGTGTATCCAATAGGTTCACCAGCATGCCTTTATATTCAAAGCTCATCACGGAAGTCGCTACGGAGATACCACGCTGGCGCTCGATTTCCATGAAATCGCTCGTAGCATGTTTCTTGATCTTATTGCTCTTTACGGCCCCCGCGGTCTGGATGGCCCCCCCGAACAGGAGGAACTTCTCCGTCAGCGTAGTCTTACCGGCATCCGGGTGGGAAATAATGGCAAATGTTTTGCGCTTATTGATTTCGTTATTATACTTCATAAATTCGAGCCGCAAAGGTACGATATGCCGGCCGAAATTAATAGTGTATTCATAAGACTAGATTATATTTGAACGATATTGAAATAACAATGGACATGCATAAATACCTGGCTTTATTGCTCGTATCGCTTCTTTCCCTGCACCTGCAGGCACAACCGAAAAAGAAAAAGGTCGTTTTCATTATAGCCGACGGGATCCCGGCCGATGTGCTGGAAAAAATGCATCCTTCCGCGCTGGGCCAGATAGAAAGAATGAATGGTTACAAGCGGGCTTATGTAGGAGGGGAAAAGGGAGGGTATTCCCAAACGCCTACCATCTCCGCCGTTGGGTATAATAGCCTGCTCACCGGCACCTGGGTGAATAAGCACAATGTATGGGGCAATGATATCAAAGAGCCCAATTACCGCTACCCCACCATTTTCCGGCTTTTAAAGCAGATTGATACCGGGAAAAGAACGGCCATTTTCTCCACCTGGCTGGACAACCGGACCAAACTGGTCGGTGACTCCCTGCCCCAGACGGGGAATCATCGGGTGGTTTACCATACCGATGGCCTGGAGCTGGATACGGTGAACTATCCCCACGACAGCCAGAGCCTGTACACCCATAAGATCGATGAAAAAGTAACCGATGATGCGGAAAAATGCATCCGGGAGCAAGGGCCTGACCTTGTCTGGCTCTACCTGGAATACACCGATGATATGGGGCACCGGTATGGAGATGGCCCACAACTGAAAGAGGCGGTCGGCTTTATGGACCAGCAGGCCGGCAGGATCTGGAATGCCGTGCAATACCGGGAGAAAAAGTTTGACGAGGACTGGCTGGTCATTGTGACAACGGACCATGGCCGGGATTCCATCAACGGAAAAAGCCATGGAGGCCAGTCGGAAAGAGAGCGGACGACCTGGATCGCCACAGATGCAAAAGACCTGAATCACTACTGGCGGGATTATACCCCCGGTATCGTAGATATTATGCCGACGATCGCCCGGCACTTCGGCCTTGCAATCCCAAGGGACAACCTGATGGAGATCGATGGAGTGCCCCTGACCGGAAAATTATCCGTTGCCGCCCCCTCCATTCAATATGAGAGCGGCAAGCTGAATATCCGCTGGAAATCCTTCGATAAGGACGGGACCGTAAAGATCTGGCTGACCACCACCAATAATTTTAAGACAGGGGGTAAGGATGAATACAAGTTACTGGCGGAAGTACCTGCAGGCCAGCAATCCGCCATCCTGGGCATAAGTTCCTACCCTTCCCCGTTCTACAAGGTGGTGCTGGAAGGGCCGTATAATACCGTGAACCGGTGGATCGTGGTTAAATAAGTGGGGTCCGCCAGGGGGAAACCGGATTCGGGCCGGTCAGAACCCTCCTGGCATGAACGAATTCAGGTCCTGTTTGCCGTCATAATGAAAAGGCCGGCTGAAGGAGACCCATCCTCTTTTCAATTTTACCCTTCCGTCCAGGGTGACATTCACCTGTTTGTCCTTATCCAGGAACATGGCCAGGGCATTGCTGAAAATGCTTTGCAGATTCACCTGCATGGTGACCGGCACAAAAAAGGTATCCTTTTGGGGGATGAAGATCGTAGAGTCCAGCAGGGAATGACCCGCGGGCTTTGCATTCAGCAGCACATCCACTTCAGCCCTTTTGAGCTGCAGGCTGAAAGGGTTGGGATTGTAAAATTTCAGCGTGGTCGACAGCGTAGTCTGCTGCCCTTGTACGGCGCCGATCCGGATATTCTGAAATCCATAATATTCCGGCGCTTCCGCCTGGCGGCAGCTAACCGCCCCTAACAGGCAACAGGATAAAACGATCCACCGTCCCGGAGCCTTATAATTTATAAGTTGATGCATACCACCGCAAGATAATAAGTATTTCGGTCGCAGGGACTTTGCCCGTTTAGCATTTAGGAATTCCCTGAAAATAAGTATCTTTCTGAAAAGAACCCACTTTGCCCAGTATAGCAGAACGTGTAAAACAATTCAATAGCGGCAGACTGCCGGCCTATACCGCTTTAAAATACCAGGGGATGGCAGAGAATGCTTTCCGCTTCCTGCGGGGGACCTGTCATTTATTCTATGAGGATCTCCACCAGAGCGACGCGCTGCCACAGTATCCCCTGAGCTGGGTCTGCGGGGACCTTCACCTGGAGAATTTCGGGACCTATAAAGGAGACAACCGCATGGTGTACTTCGATGTCAATGATTTTGACGAAGGCGCCCTGGCGCCCGCTACCTGGGAATTAGCCCGTATCGTTACCAGCATCTTCATAGGTTTTGAATCCCTGGGCGTTAAAAGAAAAGAGGCAAAAGAAGTAGCCCGGATGTTCCTCGACGTCTATTCCTCGACGTTGGCCAAGGGAAGAGCCCGCTATCTCGAACCAGAGACCGCTAACGGCATCGTGCGTACATTCCTGGAAAAGATCTGCGAGCGGAAACAAAAAGAGCTGATCCGCCAACGAACGATCCTCAAAAACGAAAAGCTCGTTCTCCGGATCGATAATGTCCGGTTTTTCCCGATCGATAAGGGCCTGAAAAAAGAGCTGGCCGCCCACTTCGCCCAGTGGATCCAGGATACCCCCATGCTGCAAAAGCGTTATAAGGTGCTGGACATGGGCTTTCGTATTGCCGGAACAGGCAGCCTGGGTGTGAAACGATATGTCTTTTTGATGAGGAATAGCAAGGACCCCAAAAAGCATTTACTGATCGATATGAAACAGGCGCTGCCTTCTTCCCTCCATCCCTGGCTGAGTACTCCCCAGCCGGCCTGGACTTCGGAGGCGGAGCGCGTCATTGCCATCCAGGACAGGATGCAGAATGTCCCCCCTGCCCTGCTTAGTACCACCACTTTCCAGGGAGAATCCTTTGTGCTGAAAGAAATGCAGCCCACAGCCGACCGGATCGACTTTCTGCTGATCAGGGACCGGTCCAAGGACATCAACTGTGTGATAGAAGACATGGCCCTGCTGACGGCCTCTGCCCAGTTGCGAAGTGCAGGCCGGCAGGGAGCCGCCTTACCGGATGAACTGATCGCCTTCGGAAAAGATCATCACTGGCAGCAGGGGCTGTTGAACTATGCCGCGGAATATGCGGAACAGGTGAAAAAAGATTACCAGGCTTATTTTAAAGATTATAAAGCGGGATATTTTAACGCCCCCCACCCCCTGAAGGGGGAGTGATCGCCGGGTTGCGAATAAACCAATGTGCTTATGTCACCGATGCAGGACTTTGTCTGGAAATTAGTGCTGGCCGTGATCGTAGGAGGGTTGATCGGGGCCGAACGGGAATACCGGAGTAAATCGGCGGGATTCCGGACCCTGACCCTTATTTGCCTGGGAGCCGCTCTTTTTACCATGCTGTCGGAGATGATCGGTGGAAAAGGGACGCCGGATAGGATTGCCGCCAATGTGGTAGTAGGCATCGGTTTTGTGGGGGCAGGCGTCATCTTCAAAGGCGATACCAAAGTAAGCGGCATCACCACTGCAGCCATGATCTGGGTGGCCGCCGCCTTAGGAATGGGCATCGGGGCGGGATTTGAGATTCTTTCCATTATCGCCTGCCTGATGGTACTATGCGTGCTGCTCATCTTCAGCCTGCTGGAAGGCTGGATAGGCCGGGTGAACCAGATACGGAACTATAAGATCGTCTGCAATTTCGAGAACGAGACCCTCCACCGGTATGAGCTGCTTTTTAAAGAGCATCACCTGAAGTTCAGACTCAGCCGCCAGTCAAAGTCCGCTTCCGATATGATCACCGGGGAATGGGTGGTACAGGGATCGGAGGCCAATCACCGGCATTTTATCCGTGAGGTCCTTCAGGACCCCACGGTAAAAGCGTTCGAGTTTTGATAAGTAGCTTTAAGAAAAAGCCAGTGTCCAGGTTCTTTCGAAGATATCCCCGGAAGCAAGCTTATTGATGCCTTCTTTATCAGTCAATTGCTGATTGCTGTCTACAGCGTCGGCGATCCCGCACCAGGGCTCTATACAGACAAAATCCGCGTTTTTGGCAGCCCAGATGCCCAGAAAGGGGAAATCTGCGAAGTCAAAGAGCAGACTTCGCTCCGTTTTTTCTGATTTTAAGGCGATCGTAGTGGAAGAAAGGTTCTTAAATACCAGGGCATCCTCCTGGAACAATTCCTTCGTCAATGGCAGGAGCCGGGAGCTTCTCAGGAGAGGTTTGGGAGGCTTTTCGATGAGCCCTTCTTTGGTGATGGGCCAGCGGGGGGAGGTTTCCTTATTTTCGAACTCCAGGAAGTAATCCGTATAAGCAGTTCCTGCGACCAGCGGTACTTTAAAAGCCGGGTGTCCGCCAATGGAAAAATACATCTCCTCTCCGGAGGTGTTCTTTACTGAGTAAGTGGTCGCCAGCCCTTTTTTGGCCAGTTGATAGGTCACCCGTAATTCAAAATCGAAGGGATAGTTGGCCCTGGTGGCGTCACTGCTGCGCAGTAACAGGGTGATCGCATCCGGTCCCTGCTCCTCCGCCTCAAACTCCATATCCCGGGCGAACCCATGCCGGGGAAGAGAATACTCCTTGTCCTTATAAATATAAGTATCCTGCTTCAGCGTTCCGACAATGGGGAAAAGTAAGGGCGAATGCTTGCCCCAGACAGAGGGGTCCCCATTCCACATATACTCCAACTTATGGTCCTTATGATAAATACTCTGCAATTCCGCTCCCTTTGGATGGATGTTTATCTTCAAATGCCGGTTTTCAATGCTGAACATGTGAGGTTGTTTTTCTTTTATCGGCAAACTTACATATTCAGCCGCTTTCTACTGAACAAAACTTACTGATTTTAATGAAATTACTCCCACTATTGTGGGTTGCCCCTGAAATGCTTACATTCGAATATGTTTCGCTACCTGGAAATCATCTGGACAAGTTTTAAAATGGCGCTGGAGGAATTCAGGTCCAATAAGTTGCGCACTTTCCTCTCTTTGTTGGGTATCACCTTTGGAATATTTTGCATCATTAGCGTACTCTCTACGATCAGCAGCATGCAGCTGGCAGTGAATAATGACCTTAAATCCATGGGTAACAAAACGATCTATATTGATAAATGGCAATATGGAGGAGGTCCCGATTACCCCTGGTGGAAGTATGTTAAGCGTCCCTCGCCAAAGTATGAAGAAATGAGGGAAATCCGTTTAAAAGTTCCTGATGCCGCTCATATTGCATTTAGCCTCAATGCTTCCGCTAATGTTGACTTCGGGGACAATTCCCTGACTGGAGTGAGTTATTATGGCAACAGCGAGGATTTCGATAAGATCCAGCAAATAACGATCGGGAACGGGCGCTATTTCAAGCAATCGGATTTTGATCGCGGTACCCCTGTCATCGTGATGGGTTACACCATCGCAGAGAAATTATACGACAAGCCCGAACGGGCCGTCGGTACTACGGTAAAATTGAAAGAAGGGAAGTCGGCAATAGTGATCGGACTGATTCAGAAACAGGGCCAAAGCCTTTTGGGCGGCTGGGATTACGACAACTGTATCCTGCTGACCTATGGTTTTATGAAGCAGATCGTCCGGGAGCAAACCGCCAATCCCACCATCCTGGTGCAGGCCGCCCCTACTATTTCAACAGCCGCGCTAACGGATGAATTGAGAGGGGCTATGCGGTCCATTCGTAAGCTGAGCCCTATGCAGGAAGATAATTTCGCCCTGAACGATATCGATAGCCTCAGCAAATTCTTTGACCCTATTTTTTCAGGGATGAATATCGGAGGCTGGGCCATTGCCGCCCTGTCGCTGATCGTAGGTATGTTCGGAGTGGCCAATATCATGTTCGTAACGGTCAGGGAACGTACCAGCCAGATCGGCCTTAAAAAGGCGATCGGCGCCAAACGGAACGTTATCATGACAGAGTTCCTGCTGGAATCGGCCTTTCTCTGTATCATCGGGGGGCTGATCGGACTGCTGGCCGTATTTACCCTTACGGTCATTTTTACTTCCCTGCACATCGTCAGCTTTAAGGTTTTTATCCCTGCAGATATTATTATACTGGCTATCGGCATTTGCCTGTTTACGGGAGTGTCCGCCGGCATTATTCCTGCCTTTATCGCTGCCCGTATGGACCCCGTCGTGGCTATCCGGTCGAAATGATCCCCCCCAGGGGGTTAGGGGGGATTGAGTTACTTTTGCGCCATGGAAAAAATGAATGCTCACCCGGGAGCAAACGAGGGAGGCGCAGCACCTGTTACCATTCTGGCTATTGAATCATCCTGTGACGAGACCAGTTGCGCTATTTGCCAGGACGGGATCATCCTGTCCAATATTATTGCCGGTCAGTCCATCCATGAACAATACGGAGGGGTCGTGCCAGAGTTGGCCAGCAGGGCCCATATGCAGAATATCGTCCCGGTAGTCGATGCAGCCCTGAAAAAAGCGGAAACCGATCTATCCACCCTGACGGCCATTGCCTTTACCCAGTCTCCCGGGCTGATCGGGTCCTTGCTGGTGGGGTCGCAGTTTGCCAAATCCCTGGCACAGTCCCTGGGCCTTCCCCTGCTGGCGGTACACCATATGCAGGCGCATGTGCTGGCGAATCTGATACCGGCCCCCCGCCCTGATTTTCCTTTTCTCTGTCTCACCGTGAGCGGCGGTCATACCCAAATCGTACGCTGCCAGTCTCCCCTGCAGATGGAGGTGATCGGAGAGACACTCGATGATGCCGCCGGCGAGGCCTTCGACAAATCGGCCAAACTGCTGGGCCTGCCCTACCCCGGCGGTCCCCTGATCGATAAATATGCCCGGGAAGGAAATCCCAACCGGTTCCCCTTTCCCGAACCACAGATCCCGGAACTGAACTTCAGCTTCAGCGGACTGAAGACAGCCATTCTCTATTTCCTGCAGGATCAAACAAAGAAAGATCCCGATTTTATCACGGCCAATCTTGCCGATATCTGTGCTTCGATCCAAAGCCGGATCGTCTCCATCCTGCTCAACAAGTTAAAGAAGGCAGCCCTGCAGACAGGTATCAAAGACCTTTGCATTGCCGGAGGCGTATCGGCCAATAGCGGTCTGAGAAAGGCTTTCGTGGGAATGGGACAGCAACAACATTGGAATACATTTGTCCCTCCTTTCGAATATTGTACGGACAATGCGGCCATGATCGCTATTACCGGCTATTATAAATACCTCGCAGGCGATTTTGCACCGCTCTCCGTCAGCGCCAGCGCGAGAGCTGAATGGTGAGACGGCGCCATTTCATCACATTACGAAGGGGTTTCATCACATTCGACCTTTTCGACTGTCCGATAAGGCTAATTTGGCCGAAAGAATTACCCATGACCATCCGCTGGAAACAATCAGAGCTCATTCTTGCCACCCTTTGCTGCGTTTTGATCATAGCTGTCACGTTCAGGCAACGGCTCGGTCTTTCCGCAGAACAGATAGACTCCATTTATGGCAATGATTTTAAAGACGTTCATGCGCCCTTTGACTTTTGGAAGAATGTGATCATACCGGATACGGCGACCATCCTTTTGATCTATATAGGCTACCTCTGCCTGAATAGTTATTCGCTGCCGCTCCTGAGCCGAAGGAAGAATCCCCTGGCGGGGGCGCTCAGCATGGTGTTACTCGTCCTGCTTTTGGTGGCGGGAATCGGCCTTTGCCAATATTTCAAATTTGGCTTTTTATACTTTCGGCCCGTCGCCAATGCTCCTGACCCGATCATTCATTCCATCGGCAACAGCCTGGATATCCTCCTTCCGTGGCTGATCGGTTATGCGATCTATCTTAGTTTCCGGGAGCTGACCATTCAATACCTTGAGCGGCCTTCCGTCAACAGGTCTTACCGGATCCTGATCGCGAACGAGGCAGGCATAGCGGTCATCGCTTATGCGGGACTCTTATTCATTTTGGTAGCGCTCCGGCTGTTCAACTACCGATTTGAATTGACAGAGGGAATGTGGACTGCTTATTTCTTTTTCGTTCCGCCGGGCATTATCCTATACTTTATAAACACGTACTGGCTCTTTCCCATCAAGGGTGAGAAAAGTTTCCTGAGCCGCCCGGTTTTCACTCGGCTTGCAGGAGTGATCACATTGCTCATCATACCCTTTGGGTTCTTCCATTTCCTGCGGACACATGAGTTCGTCGTGTTCGGGTTACTCTCCTGGTTTTTTCACCTATGGATCATTACACCGCTCTCCTGGCTGGTGTATACCCAGCGGAAAGACAAGATCCTTCAATTGCGGGGCCTGGAGGCTGCCCTGGGCAGGTCCGATGCCCATCTCTCCTTTCTCCGGTCACAGATCAACCCGCATTTCCTGTTCAATACCCTGAACACCCTCTATGGCACCGCGCTGCAGGAACAGGCCGGCCGCACGGCCGAGGGTATTCAGCGATTAGGCGACATGATGCGTTTTATGCTGCATGAAAATCATCAGGAGCAAATTCCCCTGGCCCGGGAAATAGAATACATGAAGAATTACATTGCCCTGCAGCAACTCAGGATCGCCGTTTCCCCCGATATCAGCATTGAAGCGATCATCCAGGAGCCATCCGGTGATTTTGCGATCGCCCCCATGTTGCTGATCCCCTTTGTAGAGAATGCTTTCAAACATGGCATTTCCTTGCGGGAAAGATCCTGGATCAAACTAAGCCTTCGTTTTGATGCCAGGCAGCTCTATTTCGATATTCATAACAGCCTGCATATCCGTCAGCCGACGGGGGCGGAAGATTCGCAGGCCGGGCCGAAAGAAGAGCGGTCCGGGATCGGTTTGGGCAACGTGCGGCAGCGTTTGCTCCTGGCATATCCCGGCAGGCATACGCTGCATATCCATCACAGCGCCACTGAATATTTTGTCCACCTGGTTATTCATTTTTAACCCTGCTCCGTCAAAGATCCTAATCATTGATTGGACCCGATGATCATCCGATTTTCTATAACTAATTTATCAATCTTTCAATTTCTGCCAATGAACTCCTTAGCTATCCGATCGATGGACACCCCATCGTTGTCCATCCGGTCGTTCTTCCCCGTCCTGGTCCTGCTATTTTTAGCAATCCCCGCAGCCTGTTATTGCCAGGCCTTGAAAGAACCGAAAGCTGACAGCACCGAAATTTATTATTCCGAAGCCGTCCGGGTCAGCGACCCTTTTAAGTCAAAGATCCCGGCAGACAGCCTGCTGCAACGATGCCCCCTGCCGACGGTACAGCAAATGGAAATCAGTCCTTCGGCTGTTACGTACCTGAGATATTATCTCATAGCCAGGTGCAAAAATTTGTGGATGACGTATAGGAAGGACAGCGTATCCGGCAAATTGCTCATCAGCCGGGAGCTGGGCCTGCCTTTCGACTCGGTGATGAGCCTGGGGGGCTTGTATGGAGATGACTACATCCTGACGCTATACCTGCGGAATCAGTTTTCCAAACCCATTCAGGAAAATTATCTGGCCGAAAGGATCGGCTATTACTGCAAAGAACAATACTATGAAATGGCCCGGCAATTTTATGCCGATTACAACGACAATTTCCCGCTGGGGCAACATGCGGCTGCCTGCAGGGAACAAATCGGGAGGCTGCAAGAAATAATAGCCCGGAATGAACGGAATCCCGAAATTGTGTTCCGTACCGATATAGAAAAACCGCTTTCGGTGGAACAAATACTGGCTCCGTACAAAGGTAAATACGTTTATCTCGATATCTGGGGAACCTGGTGCGGCCCCTGCCGGGAAGAAATGCAGTTTGTGCCGGCGCTGAAGGAACATTTTTCCGGTAAGGATATCGTCTTCGTCTACCTGGATATGGATGCAGACCGGCAAGACGAAAAATGGAAGAACCTGGTGCGCTTAAAAAACATTACCGGTCAGCACCTGCGCATGAATGAACAGGACCTGGAAAAGATATGGCAGGTTGTAACACCCGGAGGGAACGGGACACGCTTCTACCCTTCTTATTTTATCTTCGACCGGTCTGGCAAACAGGTCCCCGTGAAGGCGGTACGGCCCAGCGATAAGGAAGTATTGTACCAACAACTGGAAAATGTCCTTAAACAATAAAAAACAGGGTATGCTCAGGACGATCGCGTTAGATGATGAACCGATTGCGCTCGATATCATTAAGAACTTCTCGGAGAAAGTCTATTTCATCGACCTGAAGGCTTGTTTTACCGATGCCTTTAAAGCATTGGAATACCTGCAGCAGGAAAAGGCCGACCTGCTTTTCCTGGATATCAAAATGCCGGATATTTCGGGGATGGAATTCCTGCGGTCCCTGCCGGACCCTCCTATGACGATCTTTACCACCGCCTATAGCGAACATGCAGTGGAAAGCTTTGAGCTGAATACCCTGGATTATTTGTTGAAGCCCTTCTCCTTCCCACGGTTCCTCAAAGCCTGCAACAAGGCCCTGGATACCTGGCAGCTCAGACTGGGTCCGGTAGCCACGGCTGCCCAACCCGGGTATGTCTTTATCAAGACAGGCTATGAGCAGGTCCGGGTGTCATTAGCAGCAATCGAATACGTGCAAAGCGCGGGCAACTATGTACAATTCGTGCTGACAGGTCAGAAGATCCTCTCCCGGCTTACGATGAGCGAAGTGGAATCCCTGCTGCCGGCAAACCTGTTCACCCGTGTACATCGCTCTTATATTGTTTCCAATGCGAAGATCAGCCGTTTCGACCGGTGGAACATTCGCGTGGGCGATATCGATATTCCCATTGGACAGGGATACGCCGCTATAATAGGCCAGATTGCAAAAAGGTAATATTTTTGCAGCCGCATGTCCAATCCTTATTTCCAGTTCAAACAATTCACGATCTATCAGGATCAGTGCGCCATGAAAGTGTGTACGGACGCCTGTATCCTGGGGGCCTGGTTTGCCGAAAAAACGCCTTCCTATTCCCTGGTGCTGGATATCGGCAGCGGTACGGGCCTGCTCATGCTGATGCTGGCGCAGCAACACAAAGGACAGATACAGGGGATCGAGCTGGACCTGGCTGCATTCAAGCAGTTAAAGGAGAATATAACACAGAGCAAGTGGAAGGAAGAGCTGAAAGTGTTTCCCGGGGATGTCCGGAGTTATTCTTTTCCTCATAAATTCGATTTTATCATAACGAATCCTCCTTTCTTTGAAGGGGATCTCCCCGCAGCATCCGGGTCCGCCAATCTTGCCAGACACAGCAAGGAACTCACTCTGGCAGAATTATTGACGGTCATCGATACCAATCTGGAAAGCGCCGGCTCATTCGGTATCCTCCTACCCTATCACCGGGTGGAATATTTCACAGCGCTGGCGGCTGGCCGGAATTTCTACCTCCAGGAAAAATTATTGGTCCGGCAGACGCCTGCTCACGATTTTTTCCGGGGCATCCTCCATTTCTCCCGGAAAAAAGAAAGCTTTGTTCCCGGGTCGGAGCTTTGTATAAAAAACGAAGCCGGCGTTTATACGGAGGAGTTTGTGGAATTGATGAAGGATTATTATTTGTATTTGTGAGGAGGGTTTTTCTGCCGGGAGTGGCAATCATGCGCTTATTACACAATTGTCCGGGAATTTTTACCCGGTTTTAATTCCAAGACATTGTCTTCATAATCCTCTGCAGCCTTGGCCATTACCCCCAATTTTTCAAGTTCTCTTTCGGTAAGATTGGCTTCTCCCTTAATCATTAGGTCATAAACATCTGCAACTGTTTCCTCATAAGTTTTTCGATGTGTGATTGCGTGTTTCATATTCCGCTATCTTTTATATCAATCAAAACTATAATTTTTTGCCGGATTCCAGCCAGCTATGATCAATGAGATGCATATTCTCCCAAATAGCTGAATGGAACTGTCAGCCGTCCATTCTTCACCATAGTGGCCCGTTCAATGATCGGGGAGCCCCCTTTTACCAAATCTTCCAGCACGTATTTGATCAGTTGCTCCCCAAAATAACGGGAGGCATCCCGGGGCAATTCATTAGGGAGGTTGCCCACAGCCATCATGTCGATCGAGCCGGGCAGATAAGGGGCCGTCCTTTTCCGGGACTGCCGGTCCACTCCATATATCGGGTCCACGATAGAAGTATCCCCCAGGTTGCAGGGTATCGACCCTTCTTTGTCGTCCGTAATATCGGCAATGGTCCGTATCCGGAAGTCCTTTTCAGCAAGGTCTTCCCATTCGAATAAACGGGGCATATCCTTATTCCAGTAAATGCCGTTCATTAATATATCAGAGACCTTCGTGAAAGGCTGAAATTTACACCGGTAGTTCTGCGGATGTAGATGAAAATCATCCCGGTGGTAGGTACTATCCTGGTGGTGTTCATAGAGGCCGGCCCCTTTCAACTGGGTAAATACCGGGTAGGAAAAGCCTCTCTCCAGGAACTCATCCGGCTCCACTTCAATAATCCCCAGCAGGTTCATTACTTCCAGTACCCCATGCGCCACCCGGCCGGAACCGGTGATCGCCACTTTGATCTCCGGCAGTTTTAGCCCGAAATAGGTATGGATCAGTTCCCGGAAGCTCTTTTGCTGATAGACCCTGTCCAGTTTGTACAGGCCGGTGCGGAGTCCGTATGCCATTATCCCATTGTGGGCGCCCACCACCCCCGCAAAAAAGCCAAAACCCAGGATTCGCTGGCCATCGTCATGTTCCAGGCACTCGTAATCGATCAACGTGATCTTTTTATCCAGGATGGAGCGGAACATAGCCTGGTTG